>Ga0209491_10007956_pt1 | contig 13695 bp, 14 predicted proteins | sample BON02_FD_187213 | JGI IMG/M metagenome (GOLD analysis project Ga0209491, IMG submission 187213) | Freshwater microbial communities from Lake Bonney liftoff mats and glacier meltwater in Antarctica - BON-02 (SPAdes) (version 2) | ecosystem: Environmental > Aquatic > Freshwater > Ice > Glacier... | reverse complement strand
TATATATATATATATGAGCGAGTGCTCGCGGCGCAGGTAGTCGGCCTGAAGGGGGTGAGGGGTAGGGATCGGCTATTCGCGAGTTTCGTAAATATATGTATGTGTATATATATATATATATACATACATATATATATATATATATATATGTGGGTGTGTGTGTGTGTATACATACTACAGCAGCCTAGTCTCAGACTCCCGAGGTGGGAGACGGGGTGAGGCTAGTACATTCTACGGTTAGTATTCGTCATGTGTCGACCTCTATTATAGAGCTCTACTAAAATAGATGGCAGCATGAAATAGTTTTGTTGCAATCAGCAGGCCCTAGTTTGCCTTTCTAACAAGTATTTTTTCCGAAGTGAGCTGGCGTCGACCATTTCATTGAAAAATGGCGAACATCCGTTGATTTCTCTAATTGTGTTGGCCTCATTTATTTAGCGATTTAGCCGCCTTCAATTATAAAGGCACTTGGCCGACGCCCCTCCACGTTAGCCGTTGAGTTATTTTACAGTAAAACTAGGGCCTGCTCCTTCGCGAGCTTCGTCTAATTTGTCGACTCGAGCCTGGTGGCGGGTGGTTAAAGGTGCCCTGCAGCTACTAATTAACACGTATGGTTATATTCACTTCGCTCAGGTACCTGAGCGAGTTTCGACTAAGAGTTTTGTCGTTTTGACTATAGGAAGCTCAAGAATCGAATCACGTAGGCGCTCAGGGCACCTTTAATAAAGGTGCCCCGTGCGCCTACGTGATTCGACTTCGAAGCTTCCAATAATAAAAAACGACGACACTGGGTCAAAACTCGCCCCTGCACATGGCCAGGTCCAATCTCGAATAGGTTAGTCACTTAGAACTACAGGGCACCTTTAACCCGGGGCTTAGGTTAGTAACCAGAAACGGTCGGGGTTAACCCTATATCCATATATGTATCTATATCGATTTATATAACCCTATATCCATATCCATATCCAAAGCTATTTTCCATATCTATATATATCTCTATGTATATAACCCTATATCTATATCCATATTTATAAATTACCAGCGCCTCGCCCCTCGCCAGTATTTCGTTGTTGAGGTAGACTGGGTGGTAGCGAACCCTGGGCCTGGGCCCTCCTTTCGAGGGGCGAGCATAGGCGGTTTGAGTGGGGCCGGCGCGTCTGCGGGGATGTTTTCTCCCACCCTCTGGGTGGTAGTGCGGGTGTGGCTGCAGTGCTAGCTGTGTGCGCTGTGGGCCGTGTCGGCTGCTGTGTTTAGGGGGGGGAGCGGGGCCTTTGTGGGGGTACGCATATCATATCACCACCCCCCTCCGGTATCCATATCTATAGCTATTTATAGATTACCAGCGCCTCGCCCCCCGCCGGTATTTCGTTGTTGAGGTAGACAGCGTGGTAGCGAACGCACACAGTCGGCGCCCCCCCTTCAGTATCGTCGGCGATACGCGCGATCGCAGCCTGAAACACAATACCGGAGGGAGGGCGGTGTAAGGACACAGATATATGATGAGCTTATCCCTCGGAACACCCCCCCCTAATACAACAAACAGCAGCGACACGCCTCGCAGCGATGACACACGCGTGTACCGGGCCGGCCAGTACCGGGCCGAGACGCACTGCCGCAGAAGAAAAGGGTAGGGTAAGAAGAACCGCGACGGGCCAACCAAAGCCGATATGGAGAGAGTTCGCCCCGATTGGAGCGCTCAGATAAACTAGGCGCCTATTTTTAGAATGGTAACGTTCTAGCGCCTCCCATGCTAGTACCGCTTAACCGTTACAGGTCAAAACATGAGCAGTGGACTAAAACACACGTGTCGAGGTGCACCTAAACCAAAAACAGTGGCCGTGCCACCCAGCAGCAGTCCGTCTGCCCTGCCCGTGCGCATCGCGCCCGGGCATCCTGCCTCCCCGATTCCAACCCCCTACGGTCGTGATGGTCTAGCACACAGCCGCTCTCTCTTCAGCGCGCGGCGCGCTTGTCGTGTTGCCTAAGCCAGTGTCGCTTCTGTTATTATCTAGTCAGTTATAAAAAAACACACAGGGGGGGGGGGAGCGGAATACCCACAGGGCTAGGGGAGAAGCACACGCATAGAACTTCCAAGCCAGCACTGAGCTCAAGCTTGGCGTTTACAAGATATTGTTTTATGTCGAGATTTATATGCACGAATCAATCATTCTCTTTGCAAACACCCCCTTTGTGTGGACACTCCACTACCCCCCTTCATCGCCCACACTGTTGCGCACTATATTGTTATCCCCCGGAAATTCTTTATTGCAATATATACCATACAATATTAGTAATAGCCATATCTTGTAAAGGCCAAGCTCAAGCTCGCATCCTAGTGGGAAGTTCTGCGGCTGCCATGCTTATTATGATGGCTACGTGCTTATTAGTATACTTCCTTGTTTCTTTTCCCGGGTTAACCCCTCTGTACTTTTTTATTATAGCTCGTGTTAACCCAGTTAAATAATATCAATTACAGCGCACGTTGATCTGTTGCATGGCGACGCCACGAGTAGGACACAATTTAGTTACTGTGGTTCCGAATCCCGAATTAGACGCAAACAGAGAGAGCCGCGTGGAAGTCGGCTTCTAGGTACGCAGAGATCGCATGGTGCTGTGGATCACAGCATGGGTCTGGTTCAGCCAATCTACAGAGGTTGTGGCAGCCGACGGCGTCGAATTCCGTCTAATTCGGGAGTCGGAACAACAGTAACTAAACTGCGTTTTAACGCACGAATAGGGGTAACCCGATAGATGCTCGATGTGTGTGCCCCTCCCCACGTGTATCTTCCCCGGGTTAACCCGAATCAAACGACTCCCTCGGGTTAACCCCACATCGAGCATCTATCGGTATGGGTTAACCCGAGGACTTCCTTTGGCAGGGTGGCAAACGCCCCCCGCGATCGCCTTTTCTTATGATCTACGATTCCAAGGCCATCCTCAAATGTATTCTCTCCCGCAAGCAGAAGGCATGCTCCTGCACGCCCTCGACGACCGGAGCCGCGTATGCGGCTAGCGGTGCGTGGCACGCCTAAGGACGCGCTTCGCACGCAATCTCCCTCGCAGGCTTCCCTAAAGGGTGGCCTAGTTGTCACTAGAGTATTGGCTGCGCGTGCGCCAGTGATAGGGCTTTGTTTCTTCATTTCTGTGAATGTGAACCCCGAACGACCCGATTCCCTAGATGCGCGACTGTTCCTCCATGTGGTGTTAGCTGTCGCGCCTGCTGGACCATGGACGCGTCTACATATCTGTTGAGGGGTAACCCGAGTGGGTAAACATTGGTTAAAATACTGATCATGGCGAAACTCATACTGATCATACTGCTACTACTACTGCTACTGCTAAACGAGTACGTGCCTTCATCTGTTGCATGGCCACCCATGAGTAGAGGCACCGGATGTCCGTCATCACAATAATACTACTAATGCTTATATCATGGCAACAATGATAATAATAAGGCTACTACTACTACTACTACTACTACTGCGATTACTACGACTGCTAAACGAATACATACCTTCATCTGTTGCATGGCGACCAACGAGTATGGACAGCGGATGTCGGTCATCAAAATCATAACAATAATTACAGCTGTGATAAGAATAACAGCACTACTACTACCACTGCTACTGCTGCTGCTAGTAATAGGATGCCACATCTTAGTAATTACGGCGCACCTCCATCTGCTGCATGGCCACCCACGAGTATGGACAGCGGGTGTGCGTCATCACAATAATAGTTCTAATACGAATCGTGTCAAAAATGATGTTCTACTAACACTAGTACTATTGCTACCACTACCACTACTACTACTACTACTACTACTACTACTACTAGTACTAGTACTAGTACTAGTACTAGTACTAGTACTAGTACTAGTACTAGTACTACTACAACTACTGCTACTGCTACTGCTAGTAATAGGATGCCACATAATTGTAATTACGGCGCACCTTCATCTGCTGCATGGCCACCCACGAGTATGGACAGCGGGTGTGCGTCATCACAATAATAGTACTAATACGAATCGTGTCAAAAATGATGTTCTACTAACACTAGTACTATTGCTACCACTACTACTACTACTACTACTACTACTACTACTACAACTACTAGTACTAGTACTAGTACTAGTACTAGTACTACTACAACTACTGCTACTGCTACTGCTAGTAATAGGATGCCACATAATTGTAATTACGGCGCACCTTCATCTGCTGCATGGCCACCCAAGAGTAGGGGCAGCGGGTGTGCGTCATCACAATAATAGTTCTAATACGAATCGTGTCAAAAATGATGTTCTACTACCACTAGTACTATTGCTACCACTACTACTACTACTACTACTACTACTACTACTACTACTACTACTACTACTACTACTACTACTACTACTACTACTACTGCTAGTACTAGTACTACTACTAGTACTACTACAACTACTGCTACTGCTACTGCTAGTAATAGGATGCCACATAATTGTAATTACGGCGCACCTTCATCTGCTGCATGGTCACCCAAGAGTAGGGGCACCGGATGTCCGTCATCACAGACGGTTATAATAAGGCACCTAACACGAGCACACACGCACAGGACAATAATATTACTAATGCTTATATCATGGCGACAATGATAAAAATTAGGATACTACTACTACTACTACTACTACTACTACTACTACTACTGCTGCTTGTAGTACTCCGGCTAAACGAATACGCACCTTCATCTGTTGCGTGGCCACCCACGAATATAGACAGCGGATGTCCGTCATCGAAATCATAACATCATCTCAGCTGTGATAGGAATAACAGCACTAATACTGCTACTACCACCACTACTGCTACTGCTAGCAATAGGACGACACATAATAGTAATTACGGCGCACCTTCATCTGCTGCATGGCGACCCAAGAGTATGGACAGCGGATGTCCGTCATAACATCGACGTACAGCAGCGGTGAGGAGGTGTCCATGACGATGGCGATCCCAGAGGAGACGGAAGCGGCGGGGACGGCGCCATCCACACCGCCGCCGCCATCGCCACCACCGCCTTCGCTTCCACCACCCTCGCCGCCGCCCTCGCCGCAGCCTCCTACGCCGGAGACGGCGCCCTCGAGCCCGCCATCGACGCCGCCCTTGTGACCGCCGACAGTTTCCATGGCGATGGCGGCGCAAGAGGATGCGAACGCGGCGCCACTGCCCGCTTCATCGCCACCCTCGGCGCCGCCGCCATCGCCGGCGGAGATGGATTTACCGGCGAGGGGAAGCAGTGCGGCGAGCTTTTGAAAGATGGATCGGTTGGGCGGGACGATTCCCGTGGTGCGTAGAGGCTGGGTGGAGTCAGCGCGGCGGCGCGCTTCATTCGCGACTGGGATGGTGGCGAAGTAGTTGCGGAAGCGCTGAAAAGAACGAAAAGAACAAAAAACGGCACATATAAGTGGTGGTGGACAAAAAAAACATCCATATATGCATCTATCAGACGTAATTCAAAAGAATCTGAGCGCGGCGTCTTGGCGCGTTCGCGACTGGGGCGAAGTATTCGCGAAAGCGCTGAAAGCAGAAGAGGGAACACCACACAGCAAGCGGTTGTTGGACGAAAATAAGTCTACACACAGTATATATGTATATATATATATATATATATATATACTCGGCGCGGCGTCTTGGCTCATTCGCGACTGGGATAGTGGCGAAGAAGTCGCGAAAGCGCTGAAGGAAGAATAAAAGGAAAAGGAACGACACACAGCAAGCCGTGGTGGGTAAAAACAAGAATAGCTATGGCTATATATGACCGAACTAGAACAAACTCGGTGCGGCGGCGCGGCTCATTCGTGACTGGGATGGTGGCGAAGAGGTCACAGAAGCGCTGAAGGAGGAAGAAGGCGGAACGGCACATAGCAAGTGGTGGTGAGTGCAAAAGGAATATATATATGAATATACAAGACGACATAGAAAATTATGTGACTGGAAAAGTGGTGAAATAGTCGCGAAAGCGCTGAAGAAAAACAACGAAAAAGGAACGACACACAAGAGGTAGTGGGAAAAAGAGATATGCCATATATATATACCAAATTGAAACCCTCTCGGCGCGGCGTCACGGGTAAACCCGACGCACACACACAGACACACACAGCACTCATACACAACACACACGCAGACGCACACACACACAAAACACACACACACACGCACGCACACGTGCACACACACACACACAACACACACAGCACACACACAACACACACACACGCACGCACACGTACACACACACAACACACACACACGCACGCACACGTAGACACACAAACACACACAGCACACACAGTACACACACAACACACACACGACACACACACGCACGCACACGTACACGCGCGCACGCACATACACACAAACACACAGACACAGCCATATATACATGCACACGCAGATACAAACGCACAAGCACATACCCACACGCGCACACACGCACACTCACCCACCCACCCACTCATATATATATACACACATCTTGATGTGTATTTCTATCTATATCTATACGTATCTATATATTTAAAAATCTGTATCCCTTTCTCTCTATACATGGATATAGACATATATCTATATACATTCATATACCTATACATAGATGTGTATATATATCTACATCCATATCTATATCTGTATTTTAACTCCCACCTGGAAAGAGAGTTGCATGTTGTTCGACGTCCATCAACACGGCAACGATTCGTTTTTCTACATAGCCGTTGAGCCCGATTCCTTGATCGCAATTTTCTGGCACTTTTTTATCATTTTTGTCATTCGAGGCGCATTCTCTCAAACGTTCCAGTCTAAATTAGGAGGCTCATAAAAATCGATTGGCGAAATGTGAACAGTGCCAGAGATTTGCGATCAGGGAATCAGGCTCAACGGCTCTGCGAAAAAAACGAATCGTTGCCGTGTTTATTAGCACGGCGCGTCATGAGATCCATATGTGTTTCTATGTTTAACCGCACCTGAAAGAGAGAGGATGTGAACACGATAATATATATATATAATATAATATATATATGTATATATGTATATATATATATATATATATATATATAGATATTCATATATATATGTAAATATATATACATATATATATGTATAAATAAACAGCACCTGGAAAGAGAGTCGCATATTCACGTCGATGTACGACGCGTCCATTAGCGCGACGGGTCGTTCAAATGAGTCTTCAGTATTCAAACCTTAACACCGACGCTATTATAATATAGAATCGTGCTCAGCTAGGCTGCGTAGACGCGCAGCTTAGAACAGTCTATATGTGAGCAGCCATTTTAAGCCGCACCTGGAACGAGAGTCGCATATTGTCGTCGAAGTACGATCCAGCGCGACGGCACATGAGATCAATACGTGTTCACTGTTTAACTGGTCCTCAAAGATAGGGGGGAAAATCCGATAATATATATATATATATATATAATATATATTCAATCGCACCTGGAAAGAGAGCCGCATATTGACGCCGATGTACGACGCGTCCATGAGCGCGGCGGGACCCGAGTTGACCGCATCAACCTCCGTCTTTCCTTTGGGCAGGGAGCAATCCAGCTCCCAAGGCGCATACCTGGAATGTGGCGCACAATTAGTACATATATGTATATGTATATGCATATATGTATACACATATATTCATATATGTAGAGGGTTGACGGCATCAGCCTCCGTCTTCCCTTTGGGCAGGGAACACTCCAGCTCCCAAGGCGCATACCTGGAATACAATTAGTATATATATGCATATGCATATGCATATACATATATGAATATATGAATATATATGTATGTATATACATCTATATATGTATGTATATGTGTATATGTATATATATATATATATATATATGTATATATATATATATATATATATATATATATATATATATATATATATATATATATGTATATGTATATGTATATATATATATACATACATATATATATATGGCAGCGAGCACTCCAGTTCCCAAGGCGCATACCTGGAATGTGGCGCACAATTAGTATATATATACATGTATATGCATATACGCATATACGTATATGAATATATATGGAGGGTTGACAGCATCAGCCTCCGTCTTTCCTTTGGGCAGCGAGCAAGCCAGTTCACAAGGCGCATACCTGGAATGTGGCGCACAATTAGTATATGTACATGTAGATGCATACATGCAAATACATATAGAAATATTTATGGAGGGTTGACAGCATCTATATCCGTCTTTCCTTTGAGCAGCGAGCAATCTTAACCCAGAGGCGCATACCTAACCAAAACAGCGCATGCCGTCTGAGTACTATCAAGAGGATAGCTGCATAAATCATGAAACCAAGCCACACATTGTGCTGGTCTACGTTGCGAATTTTTTCGCCTTCGTCTTTCCTTTCGGCAGCGAGCACTCCAGTTACCACGGCGCTTGGCCTTTACACGATATTGCCATTACCAATATTGTATGGCGTATAGCATTCAAAAGGGGGGTTGGAGTGGGTGTCGTGTAACACCAATAGTCGTGCAATGGTATTGCAATAGTGTGGGCAATGCAGGTGGGGGGGGGCAATAAAAGAAGGATTGATTCGTGCACAAAAGCCTCGGAGTAAAAGAATATCTGGTAAAGACCAACACGGCCCGTACCTGGAATAGTGTGAGTACGTGTTTAAAGTGAGCATATGTTTAAAAGGTGCCCTGCAGCTACTAACTAACCGCTATCGTCAAATTCGCTTTGCTCATGTACATGCACGAGGTTTCGACTAAGAGTTTCGTCATTTTGATTTTAGGAAACTCGAGAGTCGAATCACTTGAGCGCACAGGGCACCTTTACGGTTAGTAGCAAAGCGTTCGCCCTAAGTTGGTACCGTGCTGTAATTTGGTACTGTCGTCGCTGGAGCCCCCAGCGCACGCATTTCGGGCCCTGGAAAGCTGTCGGCACGCGAGGGAGGGGGTCCCTTGCTGTCTGGTAACGAGTAGCGGGACGTCCGGCGCAGCAAACGGTCGTGCTGGCGAAGAATATGAAGTTAGGGCACGGTACCAAGTTAGGGCGAACGCTTTGCTAAGGTGTACGGTTAGTTCCACCTCGAGTTTAACCCGTACCTGGAATAGTGTGAGAGCGTGTTGAAGGTTAAAATGTGTTTCAAGGTGCCCTGAGCGCCTAAGTGATTCGACTCTCGAGTTGTCTATGATCAAAACGACGAGATTCTTAGTCGAAACCTCGCTGATGTACATGAGCAACGCGAATTTAACTATAACAGTTCATTAGTAGCTGCAGGGCACCTCTAAGGTTTGTAAGATGCGTTTTTTTTTTAAGGTTTTCGTTCCACCTCGAGTTCCCATGGCGCGCACCTAAAAGTGTGAATACGTGTTTAAAGTGAGTATCTCGGGTCAACCCTACGGCCGTCACATCGGGTTAAGGGTGAACCCCCCGCCTGCGTGATTCGACGTCAGGGGTCCATATATCTATCTCCCTATCTATCCATTTATCCATAGATGTGCTTACGGCGGGCCGGCGCGTAAGACGGCCGTAGGGACGGCGTCGACTTGCCCCCCAGGCATCTAGATACCCAAGGGAGTCCCCCGTAGGCTCTCCCAAAGCCGGTCTCGGATCGGTTTCCTGTGCGTGTGTGCTCGTGTCTTCTTATCACTGTTTGAGTAAGTGTTTACACGTGCGCTGTGCGCTGAAGTACATCAATGTAGCGTTTTCACAATCAAGCTGTACTAATGACTGCTAGCTGCTTTGGTGTTATGGAGCCTTCTACGAGGAACGTGTGTATTCAATACTGTATCGACATAACTATACTTACGACACACACATACATGACTGAATAGGAACATTCATGCATACATACATGAATAGGTGTCTATGAGCGTTTGCCTTTGAAATTAGTAAATTGCGTCGCGAGCAGAGGTCGTACGTTTCATTGAAAAATGGCGAATAACCGTGTTTTTCTCTAATGGGTTTGGCCTAATTTATTGAGCCATTGAGCAGTCTTCAATTATAAAGGCCGATATACGACCTTTGTCTGCAACAGCCGTTGAGTTATTAGCTGTAAAACTAGGGCCTGCTCATATCCACAGATACATTACGTACCAGAAGTTGCAGTACCTAACCTGGAACCTGGGACGGTGCGTGTGTACGTAAGTAACGGTCCGCGCAACGGCTTGAACATTGGTAGGAAGGCCGCGCCCTGCCCTGGAACCGAAGACGATGAGTGTAACGTAGTCTTCAAGCCGTTTCTAAAGCCGTATATGCAACAAACACGCACTGTCCCATGTTCCAGGTTAGGGTCCGACCTTCCTAGGTAGTTCGCGCGACGCCGTTCTTTGCCGCAGTAGATGTAGACAGACATACGTACATATGTTTACAGTTTAAATACATTGATCCCTATACGATATATCCATCTATATCGATTTATATGTATACCGCACCAGAAATTGCAGTAGGTAGTACGCGCGAAACCGTTCTTGGATAAAAGTTTACACGCATATACTTGCGCACATGTATAGCTACATATATGCAGCTTTATACACACATACATATAAGCATAGCGTAGCAGAAGTTGCAGTAGGTGGTACTCGCGACGCATACGTACATATATGTATAGCTACATATATGCATCTATATACATATATATCCATAGCGTACCAGAAGTTGCAGTAGGTGGTACGCGCGACAACTTTCTTGACCTAAATAAAGGTATGCACACATATACGTACATACATGTAAACTTACATACATGCATCTATATACACACATACATATATCCATAGCGTACCAGAAGTTGCAGTAGGTGGTACGCGCGACGCATACGTGCATACATGTATAGCTACATATATACATCTATATACACACATACATATATCCATAGCGTACCAGAAGTTGCAGTAGGTGGTATGCGCGACGCATACGTGCATACATGTATAGCTACACATATGCATCTATATACACACATACATATATGCATAGCGTACCAGAAGTTGCGGTAGGTGGTACGCGCGACGCATACGTGCATACATGTATAGCTACATATATGCATCTATTTACACACATATATATATATACATAGCGTAGCAGAAGTTGCAGTAGGTGGTACGCGCGACGCATACGTACATATATGTATAGCTACATACATACATCTATATACACATATACATATATCCATAGCGTACCAGAAGTTGCGGTAGGTGGTACGCGCGACGCATACGTACATGTATGCATAGCTACATATATGCATCTATATACATATATATACATAGCGTACCAGAAGTTGCAGTAGGTGGTACGCGCGACGCATACGTACACATATGCATAGCTACATATATGCATCTATATACATATATATACATAGCGTACCAGAAGTTGCAGTAGGTGGTACGCGCAACAACTTTCTTGACCTAAATAAAGGTATGCACACATATACGTACATACATGTAAAGCTACATGTATGCATCTATATACACACCTATATATATATATATCCATAGCGTACCAGAAGTTGCAGTTGGTGGTACTCGCGACGCATACGTACATATATGTATAGCTACATATATGCATCTATATATACATATATATATAGCGTACCAGAAGTTGCAGTAGGCGGTACGCGCGACAACTTTCTTGACCTAAATAAAGGTATGCAAACATATACGTACATACATGTATAGCTGCATACATACATCTATATACACATATACATATATGCATAGCGTACCAGAAGTTGCAGTAGGTGGTATGCGCGACGCATACGTACATACATGTAGAGCTACATGTATACATCTATATACACATATACATATATCCATAGCGTACAAGAAGTTGCAGTAGGTGGTACGCGCGACAAATGTCTTGGCCTAAATCAAGATATGCACACATATACGTACATACATGTATAGCTACATATATGCATCTATATACACACCTATATATATATACATATATCCATAGCGTACCAGAAGTTGCAGTAGGTGGTACGCGCGACTCCTTTCTTTGCAGTTTGGCGCAGCACAGCGTGGCGGCAAGCGCGCAGCACTCCGCCGGAGTAGATCTGTAGAGACACAGACAATAGGACATTCGGGTGAACCTGGGATAGGACGTTCAGGTTAAAGGTGTCCTGAGCGCCTACGTGTTCGACTCTCGAGTTTCCTGTAATCAAAACGACGAAACTCTTAGTCGTCATGTACATGAGCAACGCGAATTCGGGTTAAGGGTTAAGGGTTTAGGGTTAACCCGTAGTAAATCTGTAGAGGGAACGGGTTGAACCCGGGGTTAACGCTAATCTGTTTATATATATATATATATATATATATATATATATATATATATATATATATATATATACATACATACATATATGTGTGTTGTGTGCGTGTGTGCATGTGTGTGTGTACACACACACACAATTGTGTGTATAAAGTGTAGAGAATGCCGTCGGCTTAACACGAGAAGCGTGGCGGCAGGCGCGCAACAGCCCGCCAGAGCAGATCTGCAGAGGCACACACGATAGGACATTCGGGTGAACCCGCAACAGAGATGTGAACTCGTGCATGGTCCAGCAGGCGCGACAGCTAATACCACATGGGGGAACAGACGCGCATCTAGGGGAATCGGGTGGTTCGGGGTTTCACATTCACACGGGGAAGATATACGTGGGGAGGGACACATACATCGAACATCTATCGCCCAAGATAGGATGTTCGGGTTGAGGTTGAATACTGCAGGGTTACACCTTAGAGTTGACCTCGGGCCAGTATATATATACATATATATATATATATATATATATATATATATATATATATATATATATATATATATATATATATTAATATATATATACATACATATATATATACATATACGTACATATATGTATGTCTACATATATATAAATATATATATATATACCTCCTGGGGAGTCTCGGGGTCACCCAACCGCAGAGGGAAACACGATGTGCTCGGCGTGTAGGTCAATCCACACAGAGAGCGGCAAACTATACCGCAAGGTCAAAGATCGAAGCCCGCCCGAATCTTTCCTCACGCCAGCGGCCAAAGCGCGCCCGATAAGGCGGCGCTCGCGGCGTTCGCAGGGGCACGGGGCGCAAAACACTGAACACGACCTCGGAGTCCTTCTCGCAAAGTGTATAGGAGGTTACAGCCGCCCGTGCCTGCGTCCGTTCGTGACGTAGGGTTTCTTACCCCGAGTTAACCCGAAGGGTTAGGGTGACCCTAACCCTTGACCCTTCAACCCCTAACCCTAACCCTGGCGCGAGGAAGCGTATTCGTATTCCTACTAGGTACAGCCACCGGAGCCTGCGTCCTTTCATGACGTAGCAAAGCGTTCGCCCTAACTTGGTACCGTGCCCTGACTTGTACTTTCTTTGCTTGAGCCCCCCGCGCACGCATGTCGAGCCCTGGAAAGCTGTCGGCACGCGGGGGAGGGGCTCCCTTGCTGCCTGTAACGAGTAGCGGGACGTCCGGCGCAGCAAACGGTCGTGCTGACCAACAGTACCAAGTTAGGGCACGGTATCAAGTTAGGGCGACCGCTTTGCTAGGGCTTGCTACTCCATGAGGTGGCACTGGGATCGGCTTCTCTTTGCTAGATGATGATAAGTTCACCCCTACGACCCCCCCCCCCCCCCCCCCCCCCCCCCCCCCCCCCCCCCCCCCCACCA
>Ga0209491_10007955_pt1 | contig 13696 bp, 11 predicted proteins | sample BON02_FD_187213 | JGI IMG/M metagenome (GOLD analysis project Ga0209491, IMG submission 187213) | Freshwater microbial communities from Lake Bonney liftoff mats and glacier meltwater in Antarctica - BON-02 (SPAdes) (version 2) | ecosystem: Environmental > Aquatic > Freshwater > Ice > Glacier... | reverse complement strand
GAGGGAGGGATGATGGGAGGGAGGGAGGGAGGAAGGGTGAGTTGGGGTCGTCATGACCAAGAAGGGCAGAAGGAGACAAGTTCTTGCTAGAGCTGAAAGCAAATTTGCATCTCAACATGTATTACTCCTCCCTCCCTACTCGTCCTCCCTCCCTCTGCTTACCTAGCAGCAAGAGACGAGGCGAGCATCGCGCTACTCTTCTTCTCATAATAGCCCAACGATCGGGTTTCACGCTGGCAAAAGCACCAAATCCTCACTACACTGTCCTCCTGCTGGTCGTGGCTGTGCTTGGTCAGGAGAATGGTGTGGGGGTTGTCGTGTTGTCGTGTTGTGTGTCGTGCTCGTCGGGGTTGAACAGCAAGTCTCCTCAGCTTGATACTACTCGCGTCCAATCAATCCTCTTGGTGCACCCAACCATTGCCGCAGACAGGTACCTTGACTTCTGAAAGCCTCCTATGCTTGTGGCTGTGCGTAATGGTGGAAGTAAGCATGTGAGGCTGTGGGTGGGAGGGGCGGAAATGCACTCTATTCTTGTCGAAAGCAAACCCCGTTGTTCTTGGAGGCCGAAGGCATTGAAGTGCCCTAGGATTCGCATTGCAGGCGCTTGACCTTGCTTGGTACCCTCCATAGAAGCTAATACGGGGCAAGAATCAGAGCGTCAGCACGCACACCTTAGGGGCTTTGACCTTGGATTTAATAGAATGGGAACCAGCTAGCTGCACTTGCTTTGTGGCTCGTTCGAGTTCTCAGTTCGACCTCCCCACCAGACCTTTGGCCCACCACCCAAGACCAACAAAGGCACTAAAAGAGAAGGAAAAAGAAAAGAATGCACCATCACGAAATTGACAATGCGGTTGTCTTTATTATTTCGGTGTGTGTTAATGCTGTGCCTGCTGAGTTTCCATTTATGTTTCCAAAGTCGATGCATGTCTTCTCCCGGCACACACTCAACCCCCACGCATACGCCCCCACCCACACATCCACGCATCTCCGACACCGACACTTGCTATGTGTGTGCTTTTATCTGCTACAACACCCCATCCATCCACATTTCGCACTACTCTTATAAGCTCTCTCCGGCTCTCTTTGTTTATTTGTTTTCTCTCTTTCTAGACCATGCATCTACATCCTCTCTAATCCTCTAAATCCAACTTATTTCACTACTTCTTTTCCCTCCCTGCTACTCTTCTTCTATACCCTCGCTGCTGCTCCCACCGACCCAAACCACTACCTTTCCCTCCCCCCCTCCTTCCTTCCCTCCTTACTCCTTGTTCTTGGTACTGCTCTTCTTCGCCTTCTTCTTCTCCTCCTCCACCACAGGAATCCGCACATTATTTTCTACCCTCTGCTCGACGTGAGGCAAGAATTTGCCGTTGAAAGTAAGAAGTACACGGTCCTCTCCTTGCGAGCCCTTGACTTTTTCCACCGTGGCGTACATATCGATAGCGGACATGATGCCTTAGGGAGGGGAGGGAGGGAGGGAGGGTGGGAGGGGGAGGTGAGAAAAACACATGGAGAGAATATAAGGAAACGAAGGGGAGGGAGGGAGGGAGGGAAGGACACACACACACTTATTTCCACCCTAGAACGTACCATCCCCAAATTTTTCGTTCACAATAGCCTTGATTCCTGTTTGTTGTATTTGAGCGCAAGAAAATGGAGAGGTTGGTGAGATATATATTCCATCTCAACTCCTTCCCTCCCTCCCTCCCTCTCTCCTTCAGACACATAAGAGAGAGATCTTTATTTGATAAGAGCGGCTCAGTTCAAGTGTAGTTTAGGTCCCGCACGTCGGTGATGGGCTTTTTGCCCTCGTCTTGGGAAAATCAAATATCGTCATTTGAGTTTAATCATGGCCAAATATTTTTGTGTGTGTCTGTAAATATCACTCTTTTCCCTCGAATCAATGACAAATACGAATATCGATTCCAAGTCGACCTCCCCTCTTTGTAGCCCGCACGTCTTCCTGCCACCAGAAAGACGTGCGCGTCCAAAAGAGATAGGGTCAGCTTGCAGATATACATAGAAGCATTCACTCCCAAGAAATGGAGAGAGGAATGAAAGGAGGGGGGAGGGAGGGAGGGAGGAATGCGAAGGAGGGTGTTGATCCGCGCTCAAAGGGGCGTGCCCACCAATTAATAGTTACTCTTCTCGGTGCACGCAAAGAGGTGTCGTCAAGGAGGGAGGGAGGGACGGAGGGAGGGACGGAGGGGAGGGAGAGGGGACGGAGGGAGGGTGGGGAGGGAGGGAAGGAGGGAAAGCACAGTGTCAATGAGCAGAGGACTGTCCATTGTGTAAGACACTTTTGGGGTGTGCTCCTCTCACATCCTTCTCTCCCTCCCTTCCCTCCCACCCTTCCTTCCCCTCCCTTCCTCCCGCCCTCCCTCGGACCTCTCTCTGATTTGGCTTGTTTGTTTCCTTGCACGTATCTCCTCTCTTTTAATGAGTCTATGCATTATTCCACTTCTTATTATTTATTTATTTATTTAATTAATCAATTATTTATTTATTTATTTATTTATTTATTTATTCATTTAATTAATTATCTATTACTCATTTATTTATTTATTTAATCAATTATTTATTTATTTATTCAATTATTTATTTGATTATTATTATTATTATTATATTATATATTATTTATCTCTTTATTTCTTTATTTACTTCTTGTACATACCTAGGCCATAATGCAACACCGCTTCCTCCAGCCTGTAGATCAAAGGCTCCGTCCGCAACACTGCGCGATCATACGACCGAAAAGGCACCTATGGAATAAAAGCAAGGTTTCATTAAAATGGGCGAGTGGCTTACGTTTCATTTCTCACACTCCCTCCTACCCTCCCTCCCTCCCTCCCTCCCTCAGTTCTCATACGACCGAAAAGGCACCAATACCAAGAAAATGGGGGGAAAGCAACAACAAATAGATGGGTTTTCTCACACTCCTCTATCTTTCGCTCTATCCTACCCTCCCTCCTTCCCTAAATTATTTCTTCAATTTTACCTCCTGCATCACTTCCAAGTCGTCCGACGTGAGTGTGGGCACGGCCGCCTTCATTTTCTTGGCGGTCTCGGGCTTGAGGTGCGCCTGGCGGTGGAAGAGCTGAGGGAGGGAGGGAGGGAGGGAGAGAGGGAAAAGTAAGTGTTGATCCGCGTCTATGGACACAATCCACAATTGACCTTTCGTAACTTTCCGCTCACAATCGAGTAAACAAGCGACTGAATGCCTCTGCCTCCCCCTTCTCCCCCCCCTCCCTCCCTCCCTCCCGACTTCCTGCCTGGGCAACATAGGCATTGGTCAGACCCGTCTGCTCCGCAATTTCGTCGAACGTCACGTCCGCCTTCTTCTTGGCTTCTAGCAGGTTGTAGACATGGAAGGCTTTATCCTCCTCCGCAAAGGCCGTGCCAAGCGCACGGGTGGCAGTGGTGGTGGTGGGAAGGAGGGAGGGACGGAGGGAAGACGAGGAGGAGGAAGACGCTGAGCGGGACACGACACGGCGGATAGAGGGTAACATTTTTGTGCGTTGCGGTGGGTTGGTGGGCCTGTGTTGTTATAGGGTGGCGGGGGTCAATGGTGTTGTAATCTCAAGTAGAGGAGAGCGAGTGAGTATCTTTCGCGTTGCAATGAAAAACCGACGCGCTTTGCCTCCCCTTTTGCCGAGCTGGCATGCCCCAGGCCCCACGGAGAGGCGCACGGGACGTAGTGGCTGCTTTGACTGTGGTTGAAGGCAGTGGCTTTGGTGTGTTTGGAAGGCCCGGAGGGATGAGATGGACGGCGGGCATCGAGAAGAAGGCCTCGTTGCTGTTCTCTCGCGGCAAAAAAATGGTCCAAGTTTTAGCCTTGGGTCCGAATGCTTGGTCCGAATGATTAGAACCTCCTACACTTACACTTAAAAAGGAAGCAAGCTAGCTTTTGCTTGCCAAGAAATGAAAGGCGTGCAAGCACTCACAAGCACAAGCATGCACAAACACAGAGAGAAGGCAAATAAAAACAAGTACAAGGGCTTTTTTCTGAGTGATTATTATGGATGTTCTTCTTTGTGCTTTGTTTATTCTGTCTTCAAGAGACAAAAGTGGATGAATTGCTTGCGTGTCCTCCCTCCTCCCCTTCTCTTGATTTCACCATCCTCCTCCTTCATTTCCTTTGCATTCCTACTCTCATCTCTCTATATCCCTTCCCTCCCCTTCCTTCCTCCTGTCTGTCCGTCCTTTCTTCAGGCTCTTCTTCTTCTCTCTCCTTTTCCTCCTTCTTCTCCTTTGGAACGCACACGCCAGACAGATAATTGGATTCACAATACTACACACGCGCACGGACACACAGAAAGAATTAAGCATGGGAAGGAAATGAAATCCTCCCCACTCACGTTCAGTCATTCAGGCCCCCCAGTGATGATGACGGGCGACAACAACGACGAAACGGCGTCTTGTTCTTCCCCGCACAGTGTTCACACACATACACAGATCAGATGAGAGACACCCTGTCTCTCTCCTCTCCTCTTCTCTTCTCAACCCTCATTATCTCTCACTTTTCCTTCTCCTTTTCTACTCCCTCCTTCGTTTCTCTCTCTCTGACTTTGTTGATGATGATTTATATGAAAATAAATAGATAAATAAATACATCGAATACCTATAGCTAGCTAACCCTTTACTCTCTACTCATTCACCCTCCTTCCCTCCCTCCCTCCCTCCCTCCCTACGTCTGCGTCCCCGCATCCAAAGCAGGAGCCAACAGAGGAATAGGCGGACCATGATGCGCCCCACTCGCCGTCCTTGCCGTCACCCTCGGCGACCTCGGCTGTTGCACCCCTCCCTCCTTCCCCCCACCCTCCATCTTCACCATCCCCTCCGTCTTAGCCGTCCCCCCTGCTCCGTCCCCCGCGCCCTGCCCTCCCTCCGCTCCTGCCATCAGGAAGGGATGCCGCAGGGCTTCGCTAGGAGTGATTCTCTGGGCGGGGTCAAAATGCAACATTTTCAAAATGAGGTCAAGGAAGGCTTGGTAGTGAGGGAGGGCATGCCCAGAGTCGTTCGCTCGCCTTCCAGAAGGCCCTCCAGTGGTGACGCCTAAGATATCGGCGAGCTTGGCGTAGGGAGTGGCGGAGGACGGGAGGGAGGAAGGGGTGGAGGAGGAGGAGGAAGAGGAGGAAGAGGAGGAAGTGCCGGGGGCGGGGGGCTTGAGTCGCCAGCTGGAGGAGGAGGAGGAAGGGAGGGAGGAAGGGACGGGCTCGAAGAAAATTTCCCGGGAAGCGGCAGGGGCGGAGGCGAGCATGCTGGAGGGAGGGAGGCCGAGGACTTCGACGAGCCTCCTCATTTGGTCGTATTGGTCTACCCCCCCAAACAAAGGCTCGCCTGTGTGCATCTCTACTAGGACACACCCTAAAGACCACATGTCAATTGCGACAGAATAAGGCAACCCCAACATCACCTCCGGGGAACGATAAAATCGTGATTGAATATACGAATACATCCTTTTGTGACTCCGGCAGGAAGAACCAAAATCGATGACTTTGATTCCGGAGCGCTTGGGGTGCCGAAGGAGGATATTCTCGGGCTTGAGGTCGCAATGGATGATGTCCACGTCGGGCCGTGCGAGGAATTGGAGGGCCTTGAGGATTTGCTTGGTGAATTTTCGGAGGAGGGTGAGGGAGACGCCGGCGAACTTGGTGTACTTGAGGAGGTCATACAGATTATATGAAAGCATCTCGAAGATGAGACATTGATGGCCCCGATGGACGAAATGATCTTGCAACCTGACCAAGTTGAACTCATCGTTCTTATCCTTCTGCCGCAGGGCCTCCAGCAGCTCCACCTCCGTCTTAGCCTGCAACATAAAGGGCTTCCTGCTCTTGATAATCTTGACGGCCACCTCTCGTCCTGTCGCTCTGTCAACCCCTCGCACGACCTGCCCAAAGCTCCCCTTCCCAATCCTGTTTTTCAACAGGTATCGGTCTTGAAGCACCTCGTCCCGTTCAAAGATGTAATCGTAATATTCGTCATCCCACCCATTGTTGTAGATCCCTCTCTCCACAGTTGGTGCCACCGCAGCAGCGGCCGGGGCGACGGGGGGTTGGGGGTGTGAGGAGGAGGAGGAGGAGGACGAGATGCAGGTAGAGGAGGAGGGGGTGGCGAGTGGAGGAAGGGTGGGGAGGAGGGTGGCGGAGGAGGAGACTGTGGTGGAGGAGGAGAGGGAGGAGGAGGCGGCTGAGGAGGGAGCGACGGGCACGGCGGTCGACTTTCGGGGAGGGGGGAGGTGCCGCAGAGCTGCAGCAGCAGCAGTAGCAGCGCTTCCGCCACCGCTGCTGCTCCTTTTGACGTGCTGCTGCTGCTTGGAGGAGGAGGTGGGCGTGGACATAGCGGCGGACGCGGAGGCCTCCTCCTGTTGCTGGAGTTGGCGTTGGGCCTTCTTTTCGTAGTACTGGGTGTTGATCGCCTTGTAGGTATCAATCAATTGGACCGACAGACGGTTCAAAGGACGGGTGTGCGACGGCCGGCGTCTCCTACGCGCCCCACTGCTACTGCTGCTGCTGCTGGTATGAACGGCTGCTGCTCCTGCTGCTGCTGGCGTGCCTTGCATCGGCTCCACGGCAGCGGCGCCGGCCCCCGATGGCGCACCCTGCTGCTGCTGCTGCTTGACCGAGGAGGAGGAGGACGAGGAAGAGGGGTTCGCAGGCCAAGGGGCACCTATGCTACCACCTATGCTACCACCGGTGCTGTTGCTGCTGTTGCTGCTGTATGCGGGAGGAGGCCCAACAGCGTAGTTGGTCACGACGGCACCTGATTCGAGGCTGGTCGAAAGTGAGCCCGCTCCGTCCGGTGGTCCCATGGGCATGCCTCCCACTCGTGCAGGTGTCTTGTGGTCGTCCTGCTGCCCCGGGTACGGCTGCTGCAGCTGCTGCTGGGGGTGTTGGGGGTGCTGCTGCTGCTGTTGCGCGTGGTAGTTGCCGTGCGGTGGGTTGGTGTAGGAGGCGGGGTGTGGTTGACCCGTGCTGGTGTTGCCCATGGGCCCTGCCCCTGCTGCTGCTCCACCTGCCTCCTCCCCTCCGTCAGGACGCCGCTGCTGCTGCGGGCCCTGGGGCGGCTGCTGCCCGCCACGTACGATGCTGGCTGCTAGGCCTGCCCATCCTGAAGGCATGGCGGTGCTGTGGTGGGGGTGGGGGTGCGAGGTATGGGTCTTTGTTCTCGCTCGCTATCCGTTGCGCGTCCTTGCGCGTCAATTGACCGTGCTCGTGTTGAGTGCTGCAGCTCGTCCTACGGACTTGGGAGAGACGCACCGGCGCCCTCGCTGCTCAAGAAGAACACGAGACTGTGTGTGGAGAGGGGTCGGTGTGTAGTGTGGGGTGGCGTGAGTGTGGGAGGTGGTCCTACGCCCGGGTTTTAAGTCATGCTCTGGGTCCTGTCAAGTCGAGCTTCCAAGAAGAGAAGGCGAAGGGCAAACAGGAGGGACAAATTGTCCACGCCCACCACCTCCCTCTCAGAGTTGTGGCACCCACAGTGTGCACACACCGAGAGGTGTGCCACTACAGGGTGGGTGGTCACACAGGAAGAGGGGGTTTGAAGGACAAGGGGCTTGCCTCGCTCGCTCTCCTCCCCTTCCATTTGAACGAACACGATGCGCTCGAGCCCATGGCCCATGAGGAAGGATATGAAACGCCTCGAAGTCCTGGGCGAGGAGCGAGCGAATGCGAGTACATCACCCTTCCAGAGAGCAGTGAGGGCTGTTCTTCATTCTTGTTGTGAGTGTGGTGGGGGTTGTGGTGCGTGTTTCAGCTAGTCCTTGCCCCGAGCCAAACTTTGGAGACGGGAGGCATTTGTGCAACTGCCGTGCCCTGCACACGACGAGCCTCATCCGTATCTTTTGGACACTGTCCTAGCCCGCGGGGCTGATCCTCGATCCTAGGATAGTGAGGTGTATGTTGTTCATCATTTACTCCCCCTCCGCACACACAAATAACACAGGCCCCCGCGCCACTAGTACCAGCAGTAGCACTACCAGCACTATCACCACCAGCGCGCAGCAGCACTATGCATCTCGCCGTGTGCAATTTCGACGACCTCCTGGCCAAAATTCATCATCGTTTATCATCACATCAACCATGATGATCGAGGCAGATTCGAGGAGAAGCTCATCACTCCCTCCCCGCACACCACCACACACACAAACCACAGGCAGGCACCATGTTCGGCTTCTTGGTGGCCTTCCTCTTCTGCCTCATGGCCCTGAAGCTGTGGGAATTGCAGTTGCCCCACCAACAACAACAAGCCCAACAACAAGCCAACAACAAAAAGCCACACGCCCCCCTCAAGAAAAAGAAAAAGGCCAACCTTTCCAAGGCCGCCAGCACAGCAGCGGCGACGGCTGGGGGTGGTGCTGCCCCTGCCTCTGCTGCAACGATCACGACGCCTGCCCAGGAAGAGAAGGAGGAGGAGGCACCCGTGGCTCCTCCAGCTGGGAGTGCTGGGACTGCTCCTACCCCTGTCGTCAAGGTCGCGGCGCCCGCCGTGGAAGAAAAGGAGGAAGAACCTACGCCCTTTCCCCAAGCGATCGAAGCCCCAGCAGCGGAGGATTTCGTCTTGCCCCCACCGAACACCGCCTTTGCTGCTACACCTGCTGCTGCAGCTGCTGCTCCCTCCTCCGACACCAGCACCAAGCAGGACGAGCCCGATCTTTCGAGTGTCAGCCGTGGTTTGTCCAAGCCGCCCACCATCACCACCACCCCTGCTGCCGTCGTCAAGAAGGTAAGTGCTGCGCCGGTGCTAGATGGAGAGAAGGAGAAGGAGAAGGAGCAAGAAACGGAGGAAGAACCGAAGACGAGGGCTGTCAAGAAGTCGTTCATGAGTTTCACCCCTGCCGTTGCCGCGGCTAACGTGGCAATGATGAGGCTGCTCGAGAACGAGGGGAAAGAGCAGGAAGGGATGGAGGGGAAGAAACACATGGAGGAAGCGGTGGTGGAGACGGAGAAGGCGCTGATAGTACCCCCGGAGCCTCTCAAGCCCGTCAGATCGCGGGAGCCAATCGATCCCAAGGAGCCTGCGGCGCCCGTGGAGCCCGTCAAGCTCGTGGAGGTCGTGAAGGTCGTGGAGCCTGTGGAGGACGGGAGGGGGGAAGACAGGGAGGGGGAGGAGGCTCCTAATGTGACGTATGCCGATCCTTGGGAAGAATTTGCCTCTGTTTTGATGCAGGCCGACGCGCCCGTCAGCGATGATGGTGCAGTGGCCGTGCCCGTGGCAGAGAAGGGGGGAGTCAAGGAGGAGACTCTGGAGGAGCAGCTGCAGGAGGCGCCGGTCTCGCCTGTCCTCCACGAGGAAGAGGCGGTGGAGGAGGAAGAGGTGAAGCCGGTGGCGCAGGCCGAGCCCATCCTCCCTGAGCAGAAGGAGGAGGCACCGGTCTCGCCTGTCATCCTCCAGAAGGAGGAGGCAGTGGAGGAACAGGTGGAGGTGAAGAAGGCAAAGCCCATCCTCGCTGAGCAGCACCAGCACCAGGAGGAGGAGGAGGTCAATGAGAAGACGATTGCCGCTATCAACTCTATGGGGGCCTTCGTTGCTGCTGCTACTGCTGCTGCGGCTTCTGCTGCTACCGTTGCTGTCTTGGCTTCGGAGAAGCAAGAGAAGAAGGAGGATGCAGCGGCCGCTGTTGACTCTCTGCCGACTCTGATTGCTGCAACTCCTGAACCTGTCGTTGAGCCTGCCGTGTTGCAAGTACGGGAGGCGGAGCAGGAGGCGGAGAAGGCGGTGGAGGAGGATGCAGCGGCTGCTGTTGATCCTCTGCCCAGCCCTGTCACTTCCGCTGCTGCTGCTGAGGAAGCTGCGGCTGCCCCTGCGGCGGTGGAGGAAGAGGTGGAAGAGGTAGAGGAAGAGGCGAAGGCTTCGGCCCCGACTGAGATGGCCTCCGTTCTTGCCGCTGCTGCTGCTGCTGCTTCTGTTGCTGCTGCTGCTGCTGCTGCCGTGCCTGCGGTAGTGGTTGTAGCGGAGAAGGGAGAAGAGCAGGTTGAGCACGTGGACGAGGAGAAAGAGCATGCGAGCGCCTCTGCCGAGCCTATCGCTGCTGCTTCCGCCACGACGGTGGACTCCGAGAAGAAGGAGGGGGAGGAGGAGCAGAAGGGGAAGAGCGGCGCTGCTACTATTAGCCCTGGCCCGTGGGCCGAGCTGGCCGCCGCTGCTGCTGCCATTGCTGCTGCTGCAGCCGTCGCTCCCCCTGTGCTTGCGGAGGACGAGGAGGAAGACGAGGAGGAGGACAAGAAGAGTGAAGCTTCTTTGGATCCCTGGCAGGACTTTGCGGTGAATGCTGCTGCTGCTGCAAGCACTGCTGCTTTGGCTGTGCCCGTGCTGGCGTTCATGGATGATGAGCCGGAGGAGAAGGAGGAAGCGGAGGAGGAGGTCAAGGTGGTGGTGGAGGAAGAGGCGCAGCAGGAGCAAGAGAGCGCCCTGGCGCCCGTCGTGGCAGTAGCACCCGCAGAGCCCGTAGCTCTTATTGATCCCTGGGTGGCTCTTGCCACTGCTACTGCCGCCACGTCCACCACTGCCGCCCTGACTGTCCCTTCTGTGGAGGAGCACGTGGAGGAGCCCGAGGAGCCCGTGGAGCATGTGATAGCACCTGCAGAGCCCCAGGCCAACGACGCTTGTACAGCCAAGTGGAGCGACTTTGCCATTGCCTCTGCTGCTGCTGATGCTGCCACACGAGCTGCTGTCGCTGCTGCTCTTAAGGAGGAGGAGGAGCAGAAGCAGGAGAAGGAAGAGAAGGAGCAGAAGGAGCAAGTCAAGGAGAAGGCAGATGCTCCCCTCGACGCCTGGAAGGCCTTAAGTGCTGTTGCGACTGGGACTATCCCGGTTGTTGCACTAGCAGCAGCGGGGAACGGCAAGAAAGTGAAGGAGGACGAGCAGCAGCAGCAGCAGCAGCAGGTGGAGGTTGCGAAAGAGGAGGAGGCAGCCGGCGAGCAGCAGCATGAGGCCCAGCAGGAGGAGACGCACGAGAAGGAGGAGGAAGCGAAAGCTCCCACGGACCCTTGGGTGGCCCTTGCTGCTGCTACGGCTGCCAGTATCGGCACCAAGGCTTCTCTCGAAAAGGAGGGGGAGGAGGAGGAAGTGGAGGAGGAGCACCAGCCCAAGGAGGAGTTGGAGAAGGAAGAGACGAGCGCGCCCGCTGATCCTTGGGTTGCCCTCGCTGCTGCTACGGCTGCCAGCATTGGCACTGGGGCGGCTCCTGAGGAGGATGGAAAGAAAGAGGAGGAGGAGCAGCAGCACCGTCAGAATGAGGCTGCTGCTACGACTGCCAGCATTACCACCGAAGCACCTCTCCAAAAGAAGGACGAGCACGTGGAGGACGAGCACCAGCACAAGGAGAAGGAGGAAGCGAAAGCTCCCGCCGATCCTTGGGTTGCCTTGGCCGCTGCCACGGCTGCCAGCACCGAGCCGGCTCTCGAAAAGGAGGGCGAGGAAGCGGAGGAGGAGGAGGAGCAGCACCGTCAGAATGAGGCTGCTGCTACGGCTGCCAGCGTTCCCACCGAGCCGGCGCTGGAAAAGGAGGGCGAGGAAGCGGAAGAGGTACAGCACCAGCAGAAGGAGGAGGTGAAGAAGGAGGAGGCCGGCGCTCCCGCTGATCCTTGGGTTGCCCTTGCTGCTGTTACGGCTGGCAGCATTGCCACGGGGGCGGCTCTTGTGAAGGGAGGGGAGAAGGAGGAGCATCATCAGCAGGAGGGTGAGGAGGAGAAGGACAAGGGGGAAACTCCTGCTGATGCTGCTGCTGTTGTCACCGAGCCCGCTATGGTGGTGTCGGAGACGGAGAAGGTAGAGCAGCAGGAGGTGGAGGTGCAACACGCGGAGGAGAGCGAGGAGGACAAAGAGCCAAATGATCGGACTAGTTTGTGGACCGAATTTATTGTTGCATCTGCTGCTGCTGATGCTGCTACTCGAGCCAGGATCGCATCTGCCTTGGAATCGGAAAAAGAGGATGAGGGAGAGCAGCAGGAGGAGGTGCACCAGGAGGAGGAGCAGCATCAGGAGGAAGAGGTAGTAAAGGAGAAGGAGCCGGTGGAAATTGATCCTTGGGAGGCCTTTAGTGCTATTATTCCTGTCGTGGCAGTGGCAGCAGTGGCGAGGAAGGGCGAGAAGAAGGAGGAGGGGTGGGAGCAGGTGGCGGAAAATGCGAAAAAGGAAGAGGTGGAGGTTGAGGTGCAACACGAAGAGGAGAACAAGGGGGACGGGAAGCCTAAGGACCGTACAGAGCAGTGGAGTTCCTTTGCTGTAGCGTCTGCTGCTGCTGATGCCAAGGCCAGGGCCGGCGTCGCTGCAGCTCTCGAACAAGAGGCGCAGGAGCAGCAGCAGCACCAGCAGCACCAGCACCAGCACCAGCAGCACCAGCACCAGCAGCACCAGCAGCACCAGCAGGAGGCCAAGAACAGGGCGCAGGAGGTGGAGAAGAAGGAGCCGGATAAAAAGAAGCCGACGGCCTTGACTGGTTTGTGGGCCGAGTTCGCTGCAGTTGCTGCAGCCACCCGTGCGGGCAAGAGTGTTGCAGTTGTCGTTGAGAAGTTAGAGGAAGCGGAACTGAAGGAGCCTAAGGAGAAGGCTAGCAGCACCAGCAGCAGCAGCAGCGCCAGCAGCAGCGTGGTCTCCACTGCTGCTGCTGCTGTTGAGACTCTGGGAAAGAACACGCAGGGGGCAGCCAAGAACGGCATCGAGGAGGTCAAGGAGAAGAACACCAGCAGCCGTAGCACCAGCAGTGCCAGCAGCAGCGTCGCCTCCACTGGTGCTGCTGCTGCACTTACCGCCGCGGCGGGAAAAGTGCAAGGAGCAACCGAGGAGGTGAAGGAGAAGGCCAGCAGCACCAGCACCAGCGTGGCTTCCACGGCTGCTGCCGGCGTCGAGGCACTGGGAGAGAAATTACAAGGAGTAGCCAAGGAGAGCATCGAGGAGGTCAAGGAGAAGATCAGCAGCATTGAGGCGGTGGATGCCGTGGCGGGAAAAGTGAAAGGAGCCGCTAAGGAGAGCAACAACAAGATCGCCGCCGTCGTCCTTCCCGCCGCCGCAGCAGCAGCAGGAGCAGCAGCAGCTAAGGCCGCGTTTGAGAAGAAGGAGAAGGAAAGTATGGAGACGCTTATCCCCACGCCCACGTCCTCCCTCTCCACCTTGTCCTCCATCCCTTCCTCGGAAGCCGCCTCCTTCTACAACTACACCGGTGGGGGGGTCGAAGAATCCAAGCCCTCCTCCCCTTCCTCCCTCCCTTCCTCCTCCCCCATCTCTGCTTCCGCAGCATCAGGAGTAGCGGAGGTAAAAGAGAAAGGATCGACGTCAATGCCGCCCGCCCCGGTGCTTGCCCCTGTCTCAATGTGGCTGGAGCAGGGTGAGTCTCTTTCCACCATCACCACCAGCCGCAACACCAGCACCACCAGCAACGGCAGCAACCACAGCAACGCCAGCACCGGCTCGACGATCACCGCCCCCGCAGCCTCAACAGCAAACGCAGCAGTCCCCGCATCCGCAGCAGCAGCAGCAGTCGCAGCAGCAGCAGCAAGCAAGACTTTCAAGGACAACAAGAAAGCCTCCATCTTCATTCTCCCCATCTCTACCTCCTCCAACACCACCAGAAAAAGCACCACCCCTCCCTCTTCCCCTCCCCCCAAACCCGTCTCCCGCGCAGGCCCGGTCAAACCACCCCACCCTTCCTCCCCCCCCCCCTCCCCCCCCCCCGCTTCCTCCCCCCCCCACT
>Ga0209491_10007949_pt1 | contig 13706 bp, 5 predicted proteins | sample BON02_FD_187213 | JGI IMG/M metagenome (GOLD analysis project Ga0209491, IMG submission 187213) | Freshwater microbial communities from Lake Bonney liftoff mats and glacier meltwater in Antarctica - BON-02 (SPAdes) (version 2) | ecosystem: Environmental > Aquatic > Freshwater > Ice > Glacier... | reverse complement strand
TATATATATTTTTATATATATATATATATATATATATATATATATATATATATATGGTGCTCTCACGCACGTCGGCCAGGTTGAGGAAGGGAAGCTCGTCGACGAACTCGCGCAGCTCCTCGGCGAGCCGCGCCACCAGCAGCGGCACCTCGTCGCTCGTCGCAACCTCACGCACGGGCTTCTCGGTCCGGAGGAAGGCCTCGTCCAGCAACCGCACGTAGTTTGCACGCAGCGCAACGGGGAGTCCCGGGGTGAGCAGTTGCGCCACCAGCTCCGGCAGCGGGACAAGCTCGCGCATCACGCCCTCCGCCTGCGCGTTCTCGCCCTGTAGGAAACAGGGGGTAGAGGGTGACCCGGGGCAGTGCATTGTACACCTTTAGTTCGGAGCATCTAATGATATATAAACTAGTTAATACAAGAAGTGACACCGACTATAGCATTTAAACAACGTGTAGCGTCTAAATCCATGGTTTGTCCCCTCTCCCTTTCTGTAGGAGTTGCTTGCAAAGGGAGGCGTCGAAGGCGCGGCCGCATGCTAAGAAACGGTGTTGCGATTGGAGCCGAATAGGTTCTCGTCCTGTAGGAATAATGGGGTAGAGGGTCCACGTTAAGAAACGGGGTAGCAAAGCGTTCGCCCTAACTTGGTACCGTGCTTTAACTTAGTACTGTTCGCCGGCACGGGCGTTTGCTGCGCCGGACGATCCGCGACTCGTTACCGGGCAGCAAGGGAGCCCCCCCCCCCGCGTGCCAACAGCTTTCCAGGGCTCGAACTGTGTGCGCGGGGAGCTCAAGCAAAGAAAGTACTAAGTTAAAGCACGGTACCAAGTTAGGGCGAACGCTTTGCTATACGCTCAGAAAGTGGGTAGTTCCATCAAGCAAGAGGGTGTTGAGATTGGAGGTGAATTGGCTCGACCGCTCCACCACGCCCCTGGACACAAACACAAAAGACGGGAAACGAACAAGAGGCACCAACAGTTGGCCTTTGTACGATATTGCCCTCACCAATGTTGTATAGTGTATGTCATAAAAAGGGAGGGTCGGTGGGGGGGCGTAGATTACGCAATTGTCGTGCAATCAATAGGGTAGGCTTTGCAGGTGGGGGAGGGGCAATAAACGGATGATGGACTCCCAAAATAAAGCTTTCAAGTGAAACAATACTAAACCAACAGACAACAGGAGCCTTCACCTTGGTGAGCGTGGCGAGCAGCCCGACCAGCTCGATGTGGTAGGCGAGCCGGCCGCGTGGGTTGACCACGTGGTCGCCGGCCGCGACGAGCTTGGCGCGCTCGGCGCGGCCGGCGACCGAGCCAAAGAGCACGAGCGCCGCCTCCTTGTCTGCGAGCGCCTGCATGATGCGCGTTTGGTTGCGGCGGATGGCCACACCGGCGGGGGCGCAGATGAGCGAGAGGAAGCGTAGGAAGCGTGGCGCGTGCTCCCTCGCTGCGAGGCGCACGAAGTGACGGATGGTCTCGACGCTTACCATAGCGCAGGCGGCGCGGTTGTCTCGCAGCGTGGCCGAGATGGTACCCGTGGGCGAGATGTCGTAGGCCACCAGGTTGGCCTCGACGTGCGCGACGAAGGTTGGGATGGCCGGGACCAACTCCGCTTGCAGCTGCGCGAAGCCAGAGACCATCGCCTTGATGAGCCGGTAGGCGGCGCGCAGCACGGCGCGCACCTTGAGCTCTGCGGCGAGCACTTCGTCCGCCACGGAGAGCGAGAGCAGCTTGAGCGCGAGCGTGTGCGCGCCCATGTTGCGCAGCAGCACCTGCATGTCGAGGTTGTAGCCGGCAGAGTAGCAGAGCAGCATCAGCCAGATCTCGCCCGAGCCGCCAGGCCGCAGCTCGTCCGGTGTCGGCGCGCCCTTCTCGAGGCGCAGTGGCCGGTCGAGCGTCAGAGTGGTGGCGGAGGAGTCCTGTGAAGAGCCCTCCGCAGGCGCCTCGACGCTTCGCACCGAGTACATTCCGCCCTCGATTTGGACGCGGTCTCCCATCTGCGGCGGCCGCGTGTGGCGCAGCTCGGTGAGCGTGAGCGTGGCCGACCCCAGCGCCGCGCGCGCCTTGCCGATTAGGAGCAGGTAGACCCCCTCGGTGTGGTCCGTCGAAGTGTGGCGCGAGCCAGCCGCCGTGCGCGCGCTGCGCGCCGTGCGCGAGCTAGAGAAGACGCCAGCCGAGCGGTTGCCCATCGATCGGTTCTCCGCGCCGGGCTCGTCCACTTCCTCGGAGCAGTAGCAGACCAGTTGGCCAAGCAGGCGCGCCGCGGTGTAGAGCTCGTCGTCGAAGAGGTTGCGCCGCGAGGCGAGCAGGCCTAGCTCGCGCAGCAGCTGGTCGAAGGTGCCGTAGAGGCGCACCATCTCCGGCTTGGCGAGCAGCTGCGTGCGCGCCGCGGCCGCGCGCAGCCCCTGGCGCTGCTCGAACTGGCGCACCAGCAGCGCGAGGGCCGCAGAGACGAGCGGCGGGTGCCTGTAGAAGGTGAGGTCCATCAGGATGGGCACGAAGCGGCCGACGTCGAGCGCCAAAATCGCCCACAGCGCCTCGAAGCCCGCGGCACGCTCGCGCCCCGCCGCGCGCGTCGCGCCCACGGACGGCGCCTCGTCGATCCCCTCCTCCTCAGAGAGGCGCGCGTAGCCCGCCGTGCCGCCTTGGGGCGTGAGCCCCGTGGTGAGCATGCCGCCCGCGCGGCCCACCGCGTCGAGGCCGAGGGTTAACCCCTCACCTTTGGGCGAGGCGTTGCCTTCGGGCGTGAGCCAGATGCCACGGTCCCACTCGTCCTTGTACATTGCGAGCAGCTGCGAGAGGCGCAGGTCGAGCCTTACGTCGCAGAGCATCTGGAGCACGCGGCAGAGCGTCAGCTTGCACTCCATCACCACCAGCGTATCGAGCCGCACCGTGCGCGTCGGCTCGTACCGCGCGCCGCCGGCATCGGTCGGCTCGGCGCCGTCGACCACGTCGGCTCGGCCGTCGAGGAGCGCGAGCAGCATGGGCAGGACGGACGCCACCTCGGTCGCCTTGTAGAATCCGGCGGCGAGGAGTTCCTGGAAGAGCCGCAGCAGCTCGAGCACCATTCGGTTGGCCTGGATCTGGCGCGCGTCCTGCGTCTCGTACGCGGCGACGAAACCGACCAGGAAGCGCTTGAGCGCGTCGAAGAATGTCCAGTCGATGGGCAGCACCGTCGTGAGCCGGCTCGAGAGCGCGCCGCTCTCCGCCGCCGGCGAAACGTTGGCCCAAATCCGAACCGTTTTGACGCGCGCCATGAGCTGGTGCGGCTCGGTGTCCACGTAGAGGCAGCGCGCCACCGCCGCCGCCGCCGTGCAGACGCCGAGCCGCCGCCGCTGTAAAGCGGGGCTAGAGAGGAGCGCCAGCACCAACGGGTAGGGCAGCCGCTTCTGCAGCAGCGGCGCGTTGCGTAGGTTTCGGCCCGTGGCGAGCGCGGCGCAGAGCTGGAGGCTCTTCTCGACGTAGTCGGCCAGCGCCTCGCCGCACGACGCGAGCCAGCGGCAGAGCTCCACCGGACGAGAGGGCGAGAGGCCCTCGAAGTAGGCGCCGTCGCCCGCGATGGTGAGCTGTCCCGCGGCGTCGAGCGCGAGGTCGGGCAGCAGCTCTGGCGCGCCGAGCAAGAGCGCGCTCGCGATGCGCCACTGGTTGCGCCGGATGGCCACGCCACGGCACTCGCAGAGCGCGAGCAGGAAGGAGACGTACTTTCCCTCGCGCCCCGCCGAGCGGATGAGAGAGACGAACTTGGCCACGTGCGCCTCCTCGACGCGCAGCAGCTGCGCCTCGTTGTCGACGAACACCTCCGTGAGCGTGCCCGCGGTGCGGATGCCCAGCCCGAGCATCTCCTGCAGCATCGGCACGAAGCGCAGCGCGGCCGACTTGTTGGAGGCGTGCTCGCGCAGGAGGTGGCGAGCCAGCACCATACAGAGCGTCGCTGCGCGACCGAGCGGCGTGAAGCCGGCGCGCGAGGCCGAGATCTCGGAGCTGTCGAAGGTGGCGCGGAGCGGAGCGGCGATGGCCTCGAGCGCTAAATCGAGCATCTGGAGCTCACGCAGGAGCAGCTGCCGGTGCGCGTGCGGCAGGCCTTCGCGCGTCAGCGGGTTGGGGTTGTCGCTCCGCGTCACGAAGAGGATCATCTCCGACACGGCGGCGATCAGCGCGCTGAAGTCCACCTCGTCGTGAGAGAGGGGCGTGCCCGCATCGGCAGAAGGTTCTCCGCCGAACTGGGCCAGGAAGCCGCAGAAGGGCGCGCGCCACGCCAGCGCTCGCGTGGCGTCAGCGTACTGCGCCTCGTCGACCGGCTGCAGCGCAAACACGTCCTCGTCGTGCGAGACCACCGTCGCAACCAGCCGGCCCACCCACCCCTCCGCAGCTAGCGCCGCGCCATCGCCGCCGCCACTGCCACCTGAAGAAGCGATCTGGGAGCGAGCCAAGTCCTCGAGCGAGCGCCCGCCGCCGCCCACCACGCCGCCGCTTCCTCCCGCGGAATCGGCCGAGACGGCGGCGGCGGCCCCCGGCCCCGTTGTGACGAGTGGGGTCGGCGGTAGGGACGGCGGCGGCCGGGACGCGAGACTCGGCCGCCTTTTGGCAGGTGAGCTACCCTCCTCGCCCCCACTCTCCACCGAAACTGAGAGCGGCCACTTGGACTCTGCGCGGGGCGAGCCCATCGCGCGGCCCGTCCGCGGCGCCGGCGAGAGTTTGCGCGGCGACGCGCTCGCTCCGCGGCCTGCTTCAGCTACCTCGGCCCGCCCAAAGACCTTGTTGCCTCTGCCGGGCGCCGACGCGTGGGCGGAGTAGTGCAGCCAGCGCCCCGTGGCCACGTGGCGCAAGCGGAAAAAGTCGTCCAGGTGCACGCAGGGGTCGCGCTGCTGGTACTGCGGGACAATCTCGAAGAGGCAAACGGCGTCGGGCGCATCGGGGGGCGCGAGCACCACCTGGAGCGGAGCGTCCTCCTTCTCCCACTCCTCCACCTCGCCCGCGTCGTGCACGTCGATCTGGTCCGATACGGTCAGACTCCGCCCGGAGGCCGTGTGGACGATGCGGAACGCGTCGGACCAGTGGCACGCGGACCCGTCGGTGCAGTCCGCCTTGTGCACCTCCCACATGGTGTTGCACGACGCGAGCACGTGCGTCTCCTCCGCCACCACCAGCACCGGCAGGCCCAACAGCGCGCGCGCCATCTCGCAGCCCAGGAAGCCGTCCGCCTCCTTGTGCATCAGCCGCATCGACGCGCCGCCCTGCAGCGCCGCCAAGGCGCCCGGCACGGCAGCCGATTCGGGCGGCTCGTGCGCGCGGTAGAGGTTGATCTTGACGGAAGAGGGCTCGGCCGCGGCCGCCACCTCGCGCCGGCCGTCGGGAAGCTTGCCCGAGCGCTCCACGCGCAGCTTGAGCCCAGTCGAGACGTGCTCGAGCACCGCCGGGTCGCCCAGCCGCACCCGCTCCCCCTCCGAGTGGATGCGCAGCCGTGGCATGACGCGAAACCACGCAGCCTCCGCCGGCTCCACCTCGAGCATCGCGCGGCGCGCCTCCTTTGACACGTGGGCCGCGTGACGCGTCACCGCCAGCATCGTCGCCGTCTGCGCGTGCTGCAGCTGGATCACGTTGCCATACCGCACCTCGCGCCCGACCGAGCGCGAATACGCCGCCGAGTTGGCCAACTTCTCTCGTGCGCGCTCTGAGAAGGGCCGGGCGTTGGAAGGATAAGGGAGTCGATTTCTCGTCCTTCACACTGCCGCGGGTGTCCCAGACGTCCACCCTTTACGATCGTGCTAAGTACACGAGTGCACTGGTGGAGTAGCTACTACACCGTCAATCCGTGGTTCAATGCGGGGTTGGGTCAAACCAGTCAGGGCTGGGAGGTACGAAACGTGCGGGCTCGCTCACCCTCGAAGAGCCGCCGGTGCGCGGGGTCGGCGGCCAGCTCGACGTACGTCCGGCCGTCGGACTCGACCAGCGAGCGGATCTGCTTGGCCGCAGCGTAGGTGTGCTGCTGGCGCACCAGGAAGACCGCTTCGCTGCTAAAAGTCGCGCCGAGCGCGCCCACCTCCCGCGCGCCCATTTGCACGCCGCCAACCGAGAGCACTCCGAGCGTCGCGCCCTCGCCCTCGCCCTCCGATATATAGATCTGGGCGCCAACGTGCAGGGATGACGCCATTGTGACCTGAGCAGACGCGAACCCGTCGCCGAAGCGACCGAATTCGACCGTTCACAGTAACACAGAAACGCGATATTGGAAAACACGTTCACATTCACAGACGAATTTGTTAGCGGCGGGTGAGATGCGAGATATATAATTAACGGCTAAGATTAAGAGCATAGATAGTGTGCATGTATATATATGAATTATATATGTGTGTGTATAGCGGGTTAACGCGACACGCGTGCACGGGCCCGCGGCTACACTACGTACGAGTACGCTCTCAAACCTATCTATACATACCTAACTAATGAGGAATCGACCGCCAAAAAACTCTATTGTTACTCTGTATATTCCCGGTTTTCCTTCCCGGCACCCCGAATCCCCGAATCCGGGTTAACCCTAACCTAACCCTCTGTCTCTGACTCTGATTGCAACGAGATAATAACGAGCAATAAAGGCAAAGGTAACAAACGTAATACAGACCACAGACCGATCGATACAGACAGATAGTACGATACACAGAAATATACACAGATACAGATACAGATATACTGATACAGATACATATCAGGTTAAACAGTAGCAGGTTGTTATTATATAATATTTTTATATTTTAACGTGGTTATTGTTATTATTATTATATATATATATGTATATATATATATAATTATTAAATTATATATATTATATGATAAGTATAATACGAGTGTAAGTCAATCACAATCAAGAACACAAGAAACAAGATTATACTTAATAATATATATATATAAAGAGAGAGGCACATTCACACGGGTTAAAAAAAGCACTCGTAGTACGTGTACGTGTCGTAGTTACCGAGTTAGAGTTACAGAGTAATAGTACTACAGCTAATATTCCTTTTGTATCTCGGTATAATATACGTGAGCGTTCGTCCCGCGCCCGCCCGACGCCCGACCCCCGAGACGCCCACGCCCACGAGCATGCCCACGAGAGAGGTCCAAACCCTCCGGCCTCAAGACAACCAGCCCAGCCTGCTGTCGCTTTTCGGCAAGGGTTATCATCATCTCAGCATCATCCTCCGTGATAAGGGCGCAAGCAATCATCAGCGCACGAGATGCCAATTCCACGGCCGTTCAAATCCACAAAAAAGCCTCTCAAGAAGTGCGCACAAAGTGTGGCGAGTCGGCCGTGCCCATCCGCTCGATGCGTGCAAACGTGGGCTCGTAGCGGCTGCGCTCGCCCCCCTCCGCGATGGCCGTGTGGCGCGGGGCGTACTTGCAATAGCACGCGCCCCATGGGTCGGAGCAGCGCTGCGGGCAAGGCCGTGCGAGGCCTTCCCAGAGCTCGCACACAACCACATTCCTCCGACCAGACTCCACAGGAGAGACGCAGTGGTACTTGTGGCTCTGGAAGACGAGCGCGTCGCCCCGTTCGAATGTGTGCGGCTGCAGCGTGCCGTCCGGCTCGAGGGTGCTGAACCCGCCGCCCTCAAAATCGGCAGTCGACGACAGCATCAGGTCGATGGTTAGCAGGGAGCCGTAATCGAGGTGCTCGGGCCTGGCCAGCGCCCCCGTTGGAAGGATGTCGTGGTACTCGGCGCTGCGCAGGTTCAGCGCATGCCGCGTGGGCTCGTCCAGCACGCCAAAGTGCTCCGCGTCCGCCGCACGGATCGCAGCCAGCATGCGCGCCCACAGCGCCGGAAGCACCAGCGGTAGATGCTGGTTTAGGAAGGTCGTTTTCCACGCGCCTGTGGCCAGTCCCTCCCATGCGCCAGCGTCAGCCCGCACCGCTGCCGCCAGGGCGTGCAGCTGCTCGTGCTCTCGCTCGCTCAGGAAGCCTGGGAGTCGGACGACGGGCGAGCGCTGCGCCTCGGCAAACGGGACCAGGTGCGGCTCGGCGAGGCGCTCGAGCAGGCCGCGGCGCGGGATGGCTGGCGCTGGCGCGAGCGCGAGGCAAAACATGATCAGCATAGCGATCCGGCTGCGCGCGCGGGTGCGTGCCCATTCACATGGAAGTCATTGGCGGGCATTAAGAAACCCCACCATTATCTATTAACCATTTATTAAAAAAAGAAAGGGGTGTGTGTGTGTTCTGGAGAATAATAAGAAATGACACGTTGGGTTTTCTTTTACAAAGGAGATTTTTTTAAGATATGTTTTTTTTTTTTTTTTTTTTTTTTTATTTTTTTTTTTTTTTTTTTTTTTCGAAGATTTTTTTAAGAAATGGTGCGTTGGAGCGCAGCCGGGGGTAAGCTTTGGGTGCCTGAACCGGCCGAGAGGAGTTTAAGAAATGACTCCACGTCAGTCGTCAGTCAGGGCCAGGGCGCCAGGGCCGCCAGCCGCCAGGCAGGAGCGTGTTGCGAAGGCGGAGCTTTACTTGCTCTTACTCTTACTTATTCATAACTTATTCCTTATTCTTATTCCCCGATATCGATCGATATACGATATACCGATAATAACAACCCCTTTTTTTCTTTTTTCTTTTGTCTTGGTGTGTGCTATATTATATGTCAGAATATGAATACGAATGTACGCGGGCACGGCCGCAGACTAAGAAACGGCGCGTTGCCGCCGCGGAGCGGCTACGAAACGCTAAGAAATGGTGCGTTGGGCTCTGTGGCGTGGCGTGGTCACATTTCTTAATGCCCGACAATGACTGTATGTGTGTGTGTGACCTCGGGTTAACCCTGACCCTGGGAAGGGAAAAGGGTCTATCCCTACGATCGTTTTTGGCGAGCCTTGCAAGGGCCTTGTGCCAAGGGCAAGGGCAAGGGCCGTTTGCCGTTTGCCGTTTGACCTTGGCCTATATTGGGACGTAGGAACCATTGCGTTCAAATATCACATATTGTATGTGCATTATTATATCATATTATCATATTGTACATTGTAATTGTACGTCGTAATTCGTAATTGTACACCGTACATCGTGTCTCGTTTGTTGTATCGTGTGTCTTAGTTTTTGTTGAGGGTGTCTGTTGACCCGAGAGACTCCCTCTCTATCTCTAGATGATATATATATATCCCCGAGAGACACCACCCCACACACCAGAACAGCGCCCCTCACAGCTCGAGCCTGTCCTTTCCGCTCCACCCACTCGCGAGCTCGGCCTGCCTCTGCCGGAGCGTCGCGCGCGCCTCGTCGCCCAGCTCAACCTCCACCCCCCCCTCGAGCCCCAGGATCTCGGAGGGGTGCACCCCTGCCTCGAGCCTCCGCAGCTGCTCCACCGTGAGCCGCATCTCACCGCGCACCTCCTCGACGCCGCCAGCGCCCGCAGCGCCCAAGCCACCCAGCGACGCAATCTCAGCCATCTGGTCCGCCGTCATATCGGGCGCGTTGCCGATCTTATCCGCCAGGCTGGTCTGCGCGCGCCCCTGCCGCGCCCACTTGTCTTCGAGCCAGTGCACGTTCTGCCGCACGCGCTCCGCTTCCGTCGCCTCCGCCTCCGCCCGCTCCGCCGCCTGCGCCACCGCCGCCAAGTCTGCCTGCAGCACGCCGCGCCGGCGCAGCAACGAGTCAAACGCGCCATCCTCCAGCAGCCGCGGCCACTCGCCCACACCCTCGCCTTCGAGCTCCGCGTCGCCGGGGCGCTTGCGCAAAGATATCTTGAGCCGCGAGCCGTGGATCACAACCTCGCTGCCCTGCAGCGGCAGCGGCGCCGCCCAGAGGCCCAGGCTCGCGCGGAACTCGCGGCTGCTCGGCGCGCCCCCGCCGGAAGCGCGGCCCACGCCACTCACGTGCAGCTGCAGCGTGCGGCCGCTGAGCTCGGGCGGCGAGAGCAGGGCGAGGTGCGAGAGACTGACCGTGAGCGTCACGGAGTCGCCGTCCTGCGACCAGAGCAGCGGAGGCACCGAGTCCACCTCGAGGGGGGCAACCGCGCGAGGAGCCCCCTCAGCGCCAGCCGCGGGCGACGACGCTCCCGCGCGGACTCGCGCCGCCGCCACAGCCGCCTTCTTCCGGCCCTTTCGACCGCCCTTGCCCGTGGCTGCGTTCCCCGCCTTGGCCCTGGCGCCCTTGCCACCGGCCTTCCCCCGCATCACGTCGTGCGCCTGCAGCCGCTTGATTCGCTCCTCGATCGCCTCGAGGTTCGTCTCGAGCGTCCGCTGCTCCGAGACACGCAGCCGCAGCGCGTCCACCAACGCAGCGCGTCCCTCCCCACCCCCCCGGTATTCCTGCACCGCCCGCTCCAGCGCCCTCTCCTCTTTGACGAGCGCCTCCTCGTCGTCGTCGAGCGATTCGGCATACCGGCCCAGCCGCACCGAGCAGACGTGGCGCAGGTTGTCGAGCGCGCTCAGCTCGAGCACCGCGGGGAGCTCCGCAAACGGTTCCGTGTCGCTCAGCGCCGCGAGCTGCGCCGGCGACGCCGACAGAATCGCGAGCGCCTCCACAGTCACCGGGTCGAGCCGCCCGTCCGGGTGGAGGTGGAGCTCGCCGCCAAGCTCCAGCCGGAGCCGAGACCGGAGCATCGCCACGCGCGTGGGGCGCGCGTCGTCGTCGGCCACCGACGAGGGCTCCATGAAGAAGCGCGCCGTGTCGAGCGGGTTGCGGCGCAGCGTCTCGCCGCGCGCAACCAGCAGCTCGGCGTTGCTCCGTGCGCCAAAGTCGATCGCGAGCGCCTCGCCTGTCGAGAGCGCGCGCGAGGCCAGCAGCGAGAGGGAGCCGTCGGCTGCGTAGCGTACTGAGGCAGAGGCGTAGTGCGGCGTCGCCTCGGCCTGCTTCCCGCCCGGCGCGTGCGAGGCGGCGCACACCAGTGGCGCTAGCACGAGCTCCTCCTCCCCCCCCGTCTCCCGCGGCAGCGCGCAGCGCCACACCACCGAGAGCGCCCACCGCCAGCGCGCGAGCAGCGGCGCGCTGCCGTTGAAGGGCGAGCCGGGCAGCGCGGCGATGCGCGGCACGAAGGACCCGTACGTCTCGTCCAGTTCGGCGCGCAGGTTGGCCGCCAGGCCGTGCGCGTCCGTCCCGAGTAGCACGTCCAGGTCCGTCGGGCTCGCCAGCACCGGCAGCCGGCGCAGCTCCAGCTCGCTCGGCAAGGTGTGGAGCAAGTCGGTCCGGCTCCACGAGCCGCCGGCGCCGGTGTCATCGGTCGTCAGAGTGAAGGCCTCGGCTGGCCCGCCGGAGTCGGCCGCGTCGCGGGCGTCGGCGAGGAGCAGGGAGAGGCCCAGCATGAAGGGGGGCGTGTTGAGCTCGGGGAAGTCGCGGGCAACGGACGCAAACTCATGCTTCCGCGCGAACTCAGAGGTCAGGAGCCCGCCGGGTGGCACAGACAGGAGCTGCTCGCCAGGTTGCACCGGGCGGGTTACCACAAGCCGTTGGCCTAGCGCTGTGCGCAGGCTGGTGTCGACGCGGATCATATCGTGAGATTCGAGTGGCCTGGTGGGCGTGGCTCTCGAGCCCGTCAAGTGCGCCTTGATTTGAGCAGTTGGTCGGCGCGAAACACTGTTCACACGAGGTTTATTCACAGGTGATCTACGACCATAATTGCTTGTTTATCACGCATTGTATATTGTATAGCAGCAATTTTTGTTGTTGTTGTTGTACCAAGACAAGTAGTGCACCATAATTGCGTCCCTTCCCGCTGTGCCCTAGCTCTACACCACGAGCGACCCCGCCACCCTTTTGGAGCTCTGGGTTATAGACTACCCGCTTGATTCTCCCACGAACTTTTTCGGCCCATTCTGAAACCGACTTTCGGCACTGATCACACCAATGCCGGTCAGCGCATCGACAGATGCAGGGCTGGGACGACTCGCCAGGGACACCCAGGTGACGGGGGAGTCATCACGAGGGAGTCGAGGGAGCCGTTTCGGACTGTGGCGGCGCCTGGAGCTGCGCAGCAGCGCTTCATGGCTCTCCGGGAAGGAGCCCGGGAAGCAGAGCACGGAATCTTTCTCCGCAAGGATGCGTCGGTGGCAGGCAAAGGTGGCGGCTGTCTACGACGCGCCACCAATGCAGTACGCTGTTGCGGTGATTATCGGCACCAATTTCGTCGCGAACATAGTCCAGGCGAGCTGATGACACGGCCCCAGGGTTGAGCTGCTTGGCGACCCTCGCACCCTCGCTGCACCGGGCCCCAGCGGTGCGGCAGGTTGCTGGCACGGTCCCTGCACCACAGGAGCCAGCGTCTCATCACTCCGACTCCCATCCCACACTCCGCGCTCGCAGGCCCAGATCGACCCTCGCGGGAGAAGATATGTCGAGCAGTTCCTCGCCATCGAGGACGCCTTCAACATGGTGTTTCTGGTCGAGTTGATGGTCAACCTCTACGCGCACTGGTTCCGCGCATTTTGGACGGGCTGGAACATCTTTGACCTGATCGTCGTCGCGGTCGGCATGCTCTCCATTGTCAGGGCACCGCTCCCCGGCCCGCTCAGCATGCTGCGGATGCTCCGCGCCTTTCGCGTCTTCCGGCTCTTCAAGCGGATAAAGAGCCTCAACAAGATCATGATGTCGCTGTTCAAGGCCATCCCCGGCATCCTCAACTCGGCGCTCATCATGGTGCTCGTCATGTGCATTTATTCCATACTTGGCGTCCAGTTCTTTGGAAAGTTTGGAGTGGACGGCACCTACCGCAACTCGCGCAACGTGACGTGCAGCGCCATGACGGGGCGCGAGATCACCTACGGGGAAGAGTACTGGGGCACCTTCTCGGCCTCGCTGCTGACCAACTTCCAGATCTTGACCGCCGAGTCGTGGGGCGAGGTGATCGCAAGGCCCATCATGTCGGGCGACGTCTCGATGAAGGTTGGCGGCGCGATTTACTTCGTCACATACATCATCATCAACGCGATGATCCTCTTCAACGTGGTCATCGCCGTGCTGCTCGACAAGTGCATGTCGCAAGAGGACGAGGCCGAGGAGGCGGCGGCCAGGGAGGAGGACGACGACGAGGCGCAGCCCCCCACGCCGCAGCTAGGCTCGCAATCGCGCTTATTCGCGCCCTACGGGAGCATGTCGCAGCTGGGCGAGTCGCCCATGGATCTCGTCAAGCGCATGAGCCTGGGCAACGGCAACCGCAACCCGGCCGACCTCTTCCTTCCCACCGGCAGCTCGGCAACGACCCCGCCAGTGTCGCTGAGGGTGCAGAACGGCGCGCCAGACGCGCCCTCGCAGCCTGTGGGTGATCTGGCGCAGACCGCGGCCAAGCTGCGGACGCTGCGCGGCGACGCCGGCTCCTTCATCAACCAGCTCGCCATCGTGCTCGCGGCGGTCCAGGAGAACCAGGCGCAGCTCGACGGGCTCGCGGGAGAGATGCGGGGCGGCGGGCCGGACAGGTGAGGCTGAATGGGGTGGGGGAGCGCGCGCGGGGGGCTTTGCCGGCCCAGGGAGGATCGGCCGGTATCTTTTGTCGGGCTGGTAGGCAGCGGCGTCAGCGAGTGATGCCGCGGTTGTGAGAGCGGCGCCGCCACCGTTCCGATCTTTCCCTGCAGCATCGTTTCTCCCCGCCCCTTCGGCGGTGGGCGGTGGGCCGACGCGTAGAGGGTCTCGCGCGCCTTTGATGGCGGCGAGTCTTCCGTGGCGCCGCAGCACAGGCGCGGGGCGCCTCTCTCTCTCTCTCTATATATATATATATATATATATGTATATATATATATATATATATA
>Ga0209491_10007947_pt1 | contig 13709 bp, 6 predicted proteins | sample BON02_FD_187213 | JGI IMG/M metagenome (GOLD analysis project Ga0209491, IMG submission 187213) | Freshwater microbial communities from Lake Bonney liftoff mats and glacier meltwater in Antarctica - BON-02 (SPAdes) (version 2) | ecosystem: Environmental > Aquatic > Freshwater > Ice > Glacier... | reverse complement strand
CGGGCAGCCACCCCACACCTGGCACGATGATTTGTGCGGATTCTTGAAACTTTGTTTCAACGCCGTGTGGACGGGCTAAAACCAGCGTCCACGTGCCTTTGGACTGTCCCCCGGGCCCAGGCCCTCATTCGGGGGCGAGTTTGGGTTTGGGTGGCCCAACTACGGGCCAAATCGGTTGGGTGGGGCGGTCCGTCTACGGACCCTACCCTTTTCTTTTGGTGCAGCAGGGGTGTCTACGTTTCGGTGTGAGCCGCTGCGGGCCGGCTGCTGCTGTAGCGGGGAGGGGGTGTTAGGTGTTTCGTAGGGGTAAACTTATCATCATCATCCTTCCGATATCTTAAAGAATCAACAGGTCACACGCACACAACACACACAACAAAATCAAAGACGACACAGGCAACAGCAAAACAGCAAAACACTCTCACACACACATGACACACTCACGCAACGACGAGCGACAACGGCTTAGTAGCTGTTGTCAGAGTCGTCCTCCGATATCTGGAGGATCAAATTATATCCGGGGTGCATTTCTATTTTCTATTCTTTCTGCGGGTATTGACTTCGCTAATACCCGGGCCCCGTAGCCCCCACGGCCGGTGTTGCTGCTGCGCGGCTAATGGGTATCATCGCTCTACTACCATCAAAACGTTATAATATAACGTATCTGGGGCTCTCTCTGGGGTCTGGGGCTTGCGCGCAATAAGTAAGGGAAGGGCAAGGGCATACGCATAAGGCTTAATTAAGGCTTAATAAGGGCAGCAAGGGCGGTGTTATTTGTTATATTTATTATTATCGTGCATGCATATGCGTGTGCGAGCTGCCTGCCTGCTATTGCTATATTGCATATTGCTATAATACTTATGCATATTATTATATATATATATCTATATCCGTCGTCCACGTACCTTTTTGCCTCTCTTCTGTGGGTCCCCGACAGGTTGATGATACGTATCCGTATCTCGGGTCTCTTTTGGCTATCCATAACCAAGATTTGTAACAGTGAACAGTGCGTAACAGGAACGTATTAAGTCGATTATAGACCGTATCTGTTCTGTTACGAAAAGGTATTCGTATTCGTTTTGATTTGATACGGTATTAGTATTGATACGGATTTGTGTTTTTACACATCATGATACTGATATGTAACGATACAATGTTACGCGTCCGATATCGATATGTACATGATACAGATACGTATATTAATGTTTCAGATACTTGTTGTGATACGTTACATGATACTCATTATATTTATATTATCATAAACCCGAACTATTACAAATACCAAATACAAATATACGTCTTTTCATTATTATGTTTGGAACCAGATACGATTTTGATACGTACATGATACAGTTAACTAATACAAATACGTATCTTTTTATTATGTTCGGAACCCGAACATACAGTTATGAGTCAAATACATTCGTGTCAGGGTTAGCCTAACCCTGATTTCAATTTAATACAAATACGTATCTGACATGCGTCGATACAGACGTGATACGAATTGTGTTTTACTTCTCATGTTCATAAGATACTACGTATCCATAAACCAGATACGATTCTCGATACGTGTTGATATGATTTTGTAACAAAACAAGACCGATAATACATGATTTCTTCTCTTGATACAAGCTGATACGTTCCTGTTACGCACTGTTACGACAAATCTTGGTTACGGATGATACAAAAAGAGACCCGATACGGGCATACGTAGCACAACCATAATTTGTCTGTGGATCGGCCCCCAGGCCACACAGGCAGGCAGTCAGACCCCTAGGCCGTCTCTTCTACCTTTTGTTTCTACGTCTTCGCCGGTCGGTCTCGGTCTATATATATCTGCTATACCTGCTACTCGCTGCTACTGCGTACTACTGCTCGTATGTCGTATGGCGTACAGTATATTCTCTACTACACGTACCTACTATTTTTACTTTGTACCCCTGTTACTAGATTACTATGTAGCTCTACGGCTACGGCTACGTACGGTCACGGACCCTAGATGCGATAGCGATAGAGATCTCCCCCAGTCACTAGTAGTAGTAGCGGTGTTGTGGTGTCGTATGTATTAAGTCTAAGTCTTCTCGTCCATTCATGCCGGTGCGTGTGAGCCGCTGCGGGCCGCGGCTGCTTGCTGCGTTGGTTGGTTGGGGGGTGGGGGGCGGGGAGTGATTCCTAAGTAATGAAGGCATCAGAGGATCAGAGGGGTAGGTACCCCTGTACCTTTAGCAGTGCCACTGTCAGTTGCAGTTGTCGACATCTACGCCACGCCGCCCCAAACCCAAACAAACCCAACACGCACCCGAGGCAGGGGGGCGCGCGATGGACGCGCCAACACGCCCAGCGCTGCCCCATATCCAATTCAACCCCTCAATAAAGAACCCGCCCGCTGAAGACGCGCGGTTGCCGACCCTGCTCTCGCGCGATGCGCTCCACCACGACCTTGTTCTCCTCCTCGAGGCTGTCCAGCAACAGTGGCACATAGGCCGGCACGGCGGCCACGGCGAGCGGGGTGAGCACGACGACGCTGCCAAGGATAACGGCGGAGGCGGCGATGGGGAGCAGATTCGGCGCTCTCATCCAGAGCCGTGGCACGATGACGGTGCGGACCAGCAGCGTCGGCACGAGCAGCGCACACGCGGGCACCAGCACCGCTTGCAGCAGGGTTGCGCGCGCGACGGTGGCGGCGGCAGCGGCGCGCGAGTCGCAGCCGAACGGCTGACCTCGCTCGTCCACGAGGGGCACGCCGTGCTTGAGCTGCGGCTCGTTGTTGAGCACCGTCGAAAGCGCGCCGGCGCAGCCCAGCGCCATGTGCGGCGCGGCGCTTGAGACGGCGCGCAGCCGCGGGAAGAAGGAGGCGAGGCGGAGGGCGCCGACGCCAATTACACACGCGGCGGCGGTGGAGGCGGCGTAGGCGCCCAGCATCCGGCGCGGGTCGAGATCGCGCGACGTGTCGGCATAGTTGCAGTAGCGCACCGCCGCCGAGTGTGACTGGTAATACCAGTGCCAAAAGATGGTGCCCGCAGCCGACCGCGTCCCGGAGAGTCCGATGGCGGCGAGGGCGGTCATTGGCATGAAGGAGCACGCGCGGAACATGGAGGGGATGGGCTGGTCCAACACAGGGTGCACCGCCGTGTCGTAGACCCAGCGTGCCTCGGCAATCTCGGCCGGCGACGCCACCGCGGAACCGCGCCGGTCCGCCAGCAGCTCGACAGCGGCCTTCGCCTTGTCCTCAGTAACCATCATGCCCCTAGGGTTCCACTTCTTGAGCAGCCGGCTCAGCCGCTCGGCATAACTTTCGGTCGGCGTCGGCGCTGTCATCGTTCGCGGAGTTATTTTTAGGCCTTTTCTAGCCCACCCCCACGGCGTCTCGACTCAAACAAGGAAATCAATGTCAGCAGTGAACATGGTGTCCTGCCCCGAAAGCACACAGGGGCGCTGCTATCAGAGCCCACGACGAGAGGGGACCCAGCGCGAGTGCGCCGCCGCGTGTGGCCGAGGGCGATCTCTGGCATGCCCTCAGACAGCCGCCGAAGCTGACGCTGTTGCCAGGCTTGGCGACGGTTGGGTGGGAATCTATCAGCCGGACGCGTCCGTGTCGGACGCGCGTTGCGCCTCGGGCATCTCGGCCAACCTGACCGCGCTCGGCTGGGCCAGTGGTCAGCCGTGGCACTCGCCCGACGCTCCGCAGTCGTGCGCGTTTCGCGGCCAGGACGGGCTACTGCACAGCACCCCGTGCCTCGCGATCCGGCGCTGCCTCTGCGAGTGGCCAGCGTCCGTATCGGCGGACTACGGTGTGCGCGTGGCGGCCTTCGAGGCTGCGGAACGCGCGAGTCTGAACCGTCTCGAGTCGCCCTACCTCGCCGGACTGGCGACGATTGCCGTGCTGCCCTCGTTTCTCGTGGTCCTCTACCTGATCGGCATCTCGGCCAGCCGCACCCTGCACGCCGCGAAGCAGAGGCGCGGTGAGAAGCGCGGGGCGGAAGGGCCTCTCGCGTCGCCGCTCAAGCGCGCTGGCGGCGGCACGGGCGGCGAGTCGACGGCGCCGCGCAGGACCCACTCCCAGCGCGGCGTGTCCCTCGAGGCGTCCCTCGAGCCTCCCGTCACGGACCCACGCGAACAGGCGGTGGCGCGGGCGGTGGAGACGATGCGGCGTGCGGGTGCTGCCTCCCGGGTGAACCGCATCCGCGTCTCGGTGCCGGCCGCCTGCCTCGGCCTCGCGCTGCACGTCGTGGGCCTCACGCCCTACGTGCTGCCGCAGTGGCCCACCACCCCCGGCGGCATGGCAGCCCGGATAGGGCAGCCGCTCTACGTCCTCACGCCGCTCACGCCGTCGGTCATCTTTGTGCTGCTCGCGTTGCTGCCGACGGACCGCGTGGCCATCCGCTGCCTTGCCGCCTTCATCGTGTTTCTGCTGCTTGGCCTCACGCCGCCTTTCGTGCTCGGCGCGGTCCAGGCGTCGTCGCAGCCCACCGTGAGCAAGGCGCTGGGTGAGGGCGCGATCGGGTGCTGGGCTAACGTAGCGATGAACGCCATCGGGATCCTCGCGCTGGCCCGCGTCGCCCTCGCGCCCGAGGCGCGGCTTCCCGCGCGTCAGGCGCTCTGCCGCCTCTTCGCGGTGACGCGGCTGCTGCTGATCGCCAACGGCTGCATCGTCGCCCTTGAGCTCTGCGTGGACCTGACCACCAACCCGGTCGTCGCCTCCGCCTCGGACCCGCGCCGGGTGGCGCAGGGGCTCGAGGCGATCAGCTTCCTCTGCGCGGGGCTCCTAGCGACGGATGGCTGCCGCCGCCGCTTCCACGCGTGCCTGCTGCGCGGCGACCACGAGCGGCGCGCCGCCGCGCTCATCGCCGCCATGGTGGGGCACTCGGACCTGCAGGCGGCGCTGGAGCAGGCGCAGGACCGCTTCACGATGCTGCCGTTTGAGCGCTTGCGCGAGAGCGACCTGCAGTCGGCGGCCGACACGGGGCTGCACCAGTTTGCGATGCCCGCGGTGCTGGGCGAGGTGGACTGCTTTGTGAGTCACTCGTGGCACGACGACGGCGCGCGCAAGATGGCGGCGCTCCGTTCGTGGGCGGCGCGGTTCGAGGCGGAGCACGGGCGGCCGCCGACCATCTGGCTCGACAAGGGATCCATCGACCAGAACCGCGTGGCCGCCGACCTCGCCGGCCTCCCGATCTACCTGCTCGGCTGCCGCTCGCTGGTCGTGCTGCTGGGGCGCACTTACTGCGAGCGGCTCTGGTGCGTGATGGAGCTCTTCGCCTTTCTGCAGATGGGCGGCAAGCGGGAGAACGTCCACGTGATCCGGCTACAGTCGCGCTGTTCCATCACCAACCTCGCCGACTGGAAAATAGGCGCGAGCCTTTGCACCGTCGAGGCGGACAAGCAGCGCCTCCTCGGCGTGATCGAGGCGGCCTTCGGCGACCACAACGAGTTCAACAAGATCATCCGCGAAATATGCAGCGAGTCGGCCTGCACGTGCTGCGATCCCTCCGAGGGCCACCCATGCGTGTGCAAACGGGGCGTGGGCAACGGGGTGGTTGGGGCGTTCGGCCACTTTGCCACTCCGGAGAACAGCATCGGCAGCTCTAGCGGTGGCGGTGGCTTCCCGGCACCAGGCCGGGGCCTCAGCGGCCGGCTCAGCCAGTCGCTCAGCTGGATCGGCAGGCACACGCGCCGAAGCAGCGATGGCGCCGCCATCTCCGCTGCCGTATAAAGGTGGAGGAGGGCGGGGAGGGGGCTGCCTCCTTCTGCTTAGCTCTATAGTAAAGCCTGCCCCTACTATAGGGTAAAGGTAAATTTTATGATAAGCTTAGCTTATATCTTATATACTTACAGTATCAGAATAGCACATATAACACTAGCTTTATTATTTTGTTATTATAATATATAAATTTAATTTGTAATATTTTTGAGATAATATCATACAAAAATTAATATAGGGCTTTTTATCATATAGCATATAGTTTTGGCGTTTTCCACCCCGCCAACCCGCCACAAACAAGCAACTGGCAACTGGAGGAAAGCCTCAGGTTAATTAACCCGATTAGTAACTGTACGAGTACTGTTTACTCTGTGAATTGTGGCGTCACATTTTTTGTTTGAATTGGGAGCTCCCCATAGGCTCCCGAAGCCAATCTCGGATCAGTTCCCTGTGTGTGCGTATGTACGCCTTGTGTCTTGTGTCCCCTTGATATTATAAACCGTCTGTGAATTGTTTCTGTGAATTGGCCATTTTTGACAGTCGACTTCATGCTTTCGCTCGTCGCGCGTGCCACGCAGCGCCAAGCGCTGAAGTGTTCGGCCCGCAGGCTCTGCGTCGTGACGGCGGGCAACGAGTCCATTGTCGCGACGTCGGTGGCGCAGGACAAGTGCACAGTCCTTTATTTCACCGCGGCCTGGTGCGGCCCTTGCCGGATGATCTCGCCAATCTACGCTGATCTCGCCAAGCAAAACGCTGGCGTCAACTTCGTCAAGATTGATGTGGACGATTTGCCAGAGGTCGCGCAGGTGTGCAAGAGCAGCGTGGCACCTGCAGCTCGTTGTGCCCCATTCCCGGCCCCACGTCCTGCACCAGGCTATTCACCATTTTGGCATTTATGACTGCAGGAACACAATGTGTCTGCTATGCCGACGTTCCAGTTCTACAAGGCGGGCAAGTGCCTGGAGACCATCGTTGGCGCTGACCCGCAAAAGCTGAAGGACGGCGTCGGCCGCCACGCCGCCTAATCAACCGAAACTGAGTTTCAAGAATCGCCGCCGCCGCCGACCCAGACCACCCAACAGGTTCACGATTGGAGATCGGGGCATGCCTCTCATTGTTTGGGTTGACGCACTAAGGCTAAGCTGGGGAGTGAATGCACCCCGAGTACGCTGCGGCGGGCTAGCCCGGGGCCCTGCTGCGCCCCATCTAAGGAGATCTCAACACGGCGACCTCTTTGGCTTGACCGTCAGTGTGTGCTCCAGTCGTTTGCCGGCAGCTGGCGCAGGAGCAGGAGAGCGTCGGGCTGCTCTCAGCGTTGCGTTTACTTCTGTTGCTTGCGTGTGTGGTGAGGATCCTCTACGAATTTGCTGAGTGGATGCGAGTCGTGCTAGACGTCCGCCGCGCCCCCTCGCGGCGTGTCTGACGTTCGTTCGTTGACAATGACAATGACAATGGACATTCAATGGCAATGACAATGACAATATGACAAAAGCAGCAATAAAAGAGTATAACACTAACATAATGAGAATAAAAAAAGAAAAATTGCAGTCGACCGTGTGACACCAGGGATGATAAACATATATATCCCCGTGTTGTGCGTGTGACCTGTGTTTTGCTGTTTTGTTTACAAACCATGAGAAGAGCGACTGTACGCTTGTTGCCGCTTGCGCTTGGCTTGGCCCCAGGCCCGCGAGCCCGGGAGGCGTATATCATCCGCGGCGTCGGCGTGGTCTTAGGTCTTATACTTATATACTTATATACGTTGTTAATATTTAATAAAAAAAACAAAACTTTTACTTTATTTTTACCGGTGCCGCGTGTGGAGAATAAATAGCACTGAAGAAAGTACTCGAGGGCTCGAGTAGTATGTAGTATCCGAGTAGTTAATATAAATAGTGATGAATCTGCAGTACAACAGTACGCAGAGTACCCACTTCATGAATAGTCTCATTGATCATTGATCATTGAATGTAGTCATAGAGTATGTGAGTTTTCAGAACCATGAGTAGCACCCGTAACCTCGTTTTCCGTTCTCTCGCTTTATGAATAATGTGAATTATTATAACGTACGCAAATTGCACCGATGCTTGCAATCGCAAAACCCGGCACACAAAACACAAAATGCGTGCCTCGTCCCTCGTCCAACCTCTCCAACTCCCCAATATACAATATGTAATAAATATATATAAAGTATAAAGTTTTCAAAGTTCAGACGAAACATAAAATATCACAATAATATATTATATCGATATCGATATCAATATATCAATAATCAATAACAATAATCAATATTTCATGATACATGATACACACATATGTTATATATTATTATTAAATATATCATATATATAATTTATTTATAATATAATTCTAATTTTACAATTACAGCCATAATAAGTATATGTAATAAGTTACTATTATAGCTACATATACATATAAAGCCCTCCCCTGGCGTGTATTTTTTGGGGATCTCCCGTCTATATTTCACCTGTATCCTGCCTGTAATCTGTAATACCTGTATCTCACCGTATCCTTGGTATTGGTATCCCGCTGTATCCCTGTACCTAGACATTTTGCAGCAGATCCACTGTATCCCGCTGTATCCCACCGTATCCAGCTGTATCCGTATCCGTACGTATACGTATTCTAGCTGTATATAGCTGTATTATCTAGCTGTATCCCGCTGTATCCCACTGTATCCCACCGCCTCGAAAACGGGATATAATAACCAAAAATACACTCCGCCAGGGGCCAGGGGAGGGCTATATAAATATAAGTATACTATGTGGTATTACTATATCTATATCTATATTACATAATTACAGCGCTTTTTGTCGTCATGCTCATGTGTCATGTGCGCGTAACATGTAACCGGGTTTTCTCTTTTTGTTTTTGAACAACACGCAACACGTGCACATTTTGCATAGAGACCAACACCAACACCAACATATAGCTTAAAGCTCTGGCTCTGGCTACGCTCTACACTGTATTCTGTATACATTACACATTACCTGCTACGTGACTACGCTGAAAACACTAACACTATAAATACTGCAAAGACTCTACATTTATTTCCCAGCCCTACCCGCTACCGTGTGTCGGCTCTCGAGCGTATAGCAGGCCGCGCCCGGTCGATATTATTGAGATATGTATGGCGAGCTGCTACGCCAACACAGGCTCCTCTCCAGCACCACTACCGCCCTCGGGCTCAGGCCGCGGCGGCAGCGGGGCCTCGTCGCCGGCGGCGCGCGCGGGCGCCGGCTTCTCGCCCGCGCGGCGCTTGCGCAGCTTGGCCGAGAGCTGCTTGTAGCCCAGCTCGTCCTTGGCCGAGACCGACGGCCGCACCACGTCGAGCGCACTGTCGAAGTTGGCGCGCGTAACCACCGGAGCCTCGCTGGGCGCGCGCCGGAGGTCGCGCAGCGCGCCGACGGCCGCCTCGCGCACGAGCGCGGCGAGGTCGGCTCCCGAGAAGCCGTTGCAGCGCGGGTCGCGCCCGATCTCGTCGAGCGAGACGTCGGGCGCGAGCGGCGTCTTGCGCGAGGCGGCGCGCAGAATGTCGGCGCGCGCCTCGGCGGGCGGGAGCGGCACGTAGAGCAGCTTGTCGAGCCGGCCGGGGCGCAGCATGGCGGGGTCGATGATGTCCGGCCGGTTGGTGGCGGCGACGACGAAGACGGAGTTGCGGTTCTCGAGGCCGTCCATCTCGGTGAGCAGCTGGTTGACGACGCGCTCCGTCGCCTGCGATCCCGACTCGGAGCCGCGGCGGGGCACGAGCGCGTCGAGCTCGTCGAAGAAGATGATGCAGGGCGCCGAGGCGCGGCCGCGCGCGAAGAGGAGCCGCACGGCGCGCTCCGACTCGCCGACGTACTTGTTGAGGAGCTCTGGCCCCGAGACGGACATGAAGGAGGCGCCCGACTCGTTGGCCACCGCCTTGGCGAGCAGCGTCTTGCCGCAGCCGGGCGGGCCGTAGAGCAGCACGCCGCAGGAGGGGTCGAGCCCCAGCGCCTGCATGCGGCCCGGCTCGCGCACCGGCTCGACGATGAGCGTGACCAGCTCCTGGCGCAGCTCGGCCAGAGAACCAACGTCGGCCCACGACACGTCGGGCACCGTCGCGAAGCCCTCGCGCTTGGCCGACGGCTGCACCTTGCCCATCCCAGCCTCGAAGTCGGCCATCCGCACCGAGAGCGGCGCCAGCTCCGCCGCAGTCAGCGGGCCCGACCGACGCAGCGCCGCGCTCGCCGCCATCCCGCGGGAGAGCGCCGCCTCGCGCTCGCCCTCGCGCCCCAACCCCGGGTTAACCGCGCCGCTGGCTGGCTCCGCGCTGGCGGGCTCCGGGCTCAAACCCGCGGGCGGGTCGGCCTCCATCGGAACGGCCGCGTCGCCGGCCGCCGGCGCGGCGAAGATGGAGCCGAAGATACGGTTGACGGCGACGACGGCCGCCTCCTTGCAGAGCGCGGCGAGGTCGGCGCCGACGAAGCCATTGCAGCGGCGCGCCACCTCGTGGACGTCGACGTCTGGCGCGAGGCGCATCCCGCGCGTCATCACCTGCAGGATGCGGCCGCGCGCGGCGGCGTCGGGGATGCCGAGGCTGATCTCGCGGTCGAAGCGGCCGGCACGGCGCAGCGCCGGGTCGAGCGCGTCGGGCCGGTTGGTCGCGCCGATGACGATGACCGTCGGGTTGGTGGCTGGCGGCGCGCTGCCCGCGGCAGAAGCGGCAGAGTCGAACTGCGAGCCCCCGGCGGCGGCGAGCTCGTCCATGCAAGTGAGCATCTGCGCGACGATCCGCTTCTCCATCTCGCGCTGCGCCGACTCGCGCTTGGGAGCGATGGCGTCGATCTCGTCGATGAAGAGGAGCGCAGGCGCCGCGTCGCGCGCCTCCTTGAAGATCTGCCGGATCTTGGCCTCGCTCTCGCCCGACATGCCAGAGACCACCTCGGGCGCCGAGACGCGCACGAAGCCCACCCCGAGCTCGCCGGCGATGGCGCACGCCAGCAGCGTCTTGCCGCAGCCGGGCGGGCCGTGGAGGAGCAGGCCGCGGGGCGGCGAGACGCCGAGGTGGGCGAAGATCTCGGGGTGCGTGAGCGGGTACTCGACCAGCTCGCGCACCGCCTGCAGCGGCCCCTCCATGCCGCCCAAATCGGCGTAGCCCACCGACGGCCGCTCGCTCGTCCCGGGTAGCCCGACCGCGCGCTCCGAGCCGCCGCGCCGCTCGCGCTTCGGTCGCTTTTTGACCGACAGCGCCGACGAGCCAGCCGGAGCGGCGTCCGCGGAGGCGGTCGATTCGATGCCCGCCGCGTCGGGTTTATCGGGGTTAACCCCGTCGGCCCCTGGCGCCGCATCCGTGCCGTTCTCCGCGGCGGAGCTGGTGTTGGCGTCAGTGTCGGCCGCGCGGTACGCCTTGGCGACGCTGGCGTTGAGCAGGTTGAAGTTTGGCGGCGCCACGGGCGCCGCAGCGGGCTGTTCGGGCTCGGACCGCGCCGCCTTGGCCGGGCGGCTGTCCGAGGAGCTCGCCGTCGCTGCGCGCTTGCCGGCGGCTGGTTCGGGGGAGGCGTCAATAGACCACGCTACCTCGGAGCCGACGGCGCCGCTGCCCGCGCCACCAATCTGGATGCCGCCCGGCGCGGCGGCGGGCGCTGTCCGCTCGAGCACGCGCAGGATCTGACGGCGGAGTCCCTCGGCCGGCTTCCGAGCGTACTCCAGGCCGCGCTGGCTGCGGAGCCAGGTGACGATGGCGTCGGCGTCAGCCTCGGTCGCGCGCCCGCCGTGCGCCTTGGCCCAGTCCTGGATCCGGTGCGGCAGCCGCGCGTCCGAGCACGCCTTGGACATCGGTCCCGACGGCCTCGTCGCCTGTATATTCACAGCGTTAGTGATGCAACTGCCAGCAGTGTGAACTAGGCTACTTTAGCTAGGTAGCATAAGTACTACAGATGTGAATGATGTGTGGACTGGGGCAGTCAGGGCCAGACGATTTCAAACTCACATCAGACATGCTCATAGAACCCCTTCAACGTGGGCACATAATAGTTTAGAAGAGCCAGTTCCTACTCGTAGTTAGAGCGCGACCTATAAAAACCGAATTTAGATGGCGCTGTGAAGTGGAGCGCTGTGAAGCGCCTTTTGAGACGGCCGGCCGATGAAAAAATCAGCGCCTGCTGCACCATCGGCAGTGCCAGCGTACTTGCACCGCCGCGCGTGGGAGGACTGGGTCGCGGAGGTGCAGGGCGACGGCGAGCCGCTGCCGCTGCCCGATGGCTCGCGGCTCGGCCCGCTGCTCCGTCGCCTTCCGCCAAAGGACATGCGACTGCCGGCCGGCCGGCTCGACGCGGGCATGCTTGCGCGCTTCGACTTTCGTCCCCTGCCCGACCTGCCCGGGTTGGGCGCAGCCGTCGCGAACCGGGCACCGCTGACGGTGGCGGCGCGGCGCGACCGCCACGCCGCGCAGAACGCCGCCTTGGAAGCGACTGCGCGCCAGCAGAGCTCAACGGAGGCGCTGGCACAGCTTGAGCAGATCGAGGCGGGGGTGTGCGTGCTCGCCAAGGCGGTGCTCGACTGTCGGCCGGTGGTGGCCGACGAGCGGCGATGGATCCCGCCGCAGTCCAAGGCGCAGTCGAACCGGCAGCGCGCAGCCCAGCTGCTGGACGATGCCAACGTTGCGCAGCTCGAGGCGTGGGAGCGCGAGTACCGCACCAACGACAAGGCGGTCGCGGCAGTGAGGGCGCTGCGCCTCGCCATCGTCGCCGAGCTCGCCAGGCGGCGGAGCGGCGAGGCGTCTGCGGCGGCGGGGCTGGGGGAGAGGGAGAGGCGAGACGCCGTCGCGGCGCGCGAGCAAACCAAGCAGCGGGTCGAAGCGCTCGAGGGCGCCATCTTCCGGCTGGCGGCGGAGGTGGAGGCGGCGCGACCGGCCGGGGTGGCAGAGGGCAACTGGCTACGTGACGTCGGCCGGCTGCCGCCGCGCCGCGTCTCGATGCTCCTCTCGCAGCCCAACAACCGCGCCCAGGTCGACGACTGGATCCTCGGCCACGGCCACGCACTCGCGGCGGCTGGCGCCACCTGCCTGCACCAGCTAGCGCAGGCGCTCGGCGAGTACGCGCAAATCATCGCCGAGCGCGAGAAGGCGCGCGCGGAGCAGCCGGGGCAAGAGGCGCAGAAGCGCAAGCGCAAGCCGGGGGAGGGCGCGCACGGAGGTGGCGCGCCGCCGCCGTCGCGAGCTCGCCTCGCCTAGCGCGCGGACTAGCGGCGCAAGTAGTCGTCGTTGGGGAGTTTGAGGGTACTTATGTAGGAGTGTTTAGGAGAGGGAGAATGGGTTGGGGTTGCGTGTTGTGTCGTTGTTCCGCCATATCAATCATCAAATCCAGCCTCACCACATTTCCATTTCCAGCCGATTCGACCTCCGATTAGTAACTTGCAACGGTCTGTCCTCTGTCGCTATAGCTATAGCATATGCATATAGCATACATATAGCACACCTATAAAGCCCCTCCCCCTCTCTGTCCCTGGAGCTGATGTTTGCTGTATCTAGCTATATCTATATATCTATATATATATATCCCACACTACCACTATATATCGTCCCGCTTTATATACTGTATATTCCCCATCCATATATGTCCATATACATCCCGCTATATCTCGGCGTCCCGCTATATGATCCTGCATCTTCCCGCTATATATTCCATATTATTATGATCCCAGCATGATCCGTTTTCCACCATACCCGTATCATACCCCTACCCCACACAATCACATATATATAGGCTCCGGCTCCGGGCATGGTGATCCAGCACATGTGCATAGAGCCTGTTTTCATCTTTTTCATCTGCAAGACCAGCGACGCCCCAGCAGCCGGAAGTGACCAAAAAAATAAGAAAAAAAATTAAAAACATTTCAGTATACTGCAGTATACTGGACGCTGCGCGCGTTCCTCCACCATATAGTCTTTATCACTCGCCGCGCACACAAAATACACGCAGACACCCTAGCGCAAGCAAAGCCTCACGACTTGCGGGCTGGC
>Ga0209491_10007945_pt1 | contig 13711 bp, 13 predicted proteins | sample BON02_FD_187213 | JGI IMG/M metagenome (GOLD analysis project Ga0209491, IMG submission 187213) | Freshwater microbial communities from Lake Bonney liftoff mats and glacier meltwater in Antarctica - BON-02 (SPAdes) (version 2) | ecosystem: Environmental > Aquatic > Freshwater > Ice > Glacier... | reverse complement strand
ATCCGCACATATGTCCCTTTACTGAATGACAAGGCGGCTGAAACGACCGGGCATGACAAGCACAAGCACAAGCACTTAGCTGTGACAAGGGGCGTGGGGTGCCTTATAGGGTTGGTTGGTGGTGGGTGGGCACACGCACACGCAAGCACGCCACACGATTCTTGGAGCGCCGGGCGCAACATACCTGAGGGGTCGTGGTCGTCCTTGCCTTCCTGCGCCGCCTGCGGGGGAAGAAGCTTGGACTGAAGCGCCTCTATCTTGTTGGAGTGTGCCCACGTGGGGTTGCGTAGACTGTGGGCGTGTGTTTGGTGGTAAAGGTGTGGTGAGTTGAGGCATGACGATCGAAGAAGCAAGGGTGGGCGGGAGGCGCGTTTGGGCGTCCTCTACTGCCTGCCCTCCACGCCCTGCGCTTGCGGCGCCTGCACCACCTGGATAACTGGCCTGTGGTGTGGCATACGTTCGAAGTGGTGGCGGGGTGGTGCGTGGGGGAATTGGGTGGTGGAGGCAGCCAAATTGCATGACCAGCAGCAAGTCTTCCTGTCCGTTGGGGAAAAGTAAATGGGCTGCGTGTTCGCCGACCGTCTTGACCCACAAAAAGCACGCGCAGCACGCGCAACAAGCCTGGTGAGACACAACATTATGCAGCCACAATGACCTAAGGACAAAGGCAAAGGCAGCGCACGCAAAATTGCAACATGGAGCGACCAGAAATAGGATTTAGGCAGCAACTCGAGGCTTCTAACACTTCAACGGACCCTTCCGCCTTGAAATATTGATACAATACACTCCTCCGTCGAGGACCTCTCCCACTCGCAGCGTCACGACCCACGACCCGGCTTAATTGCTGTGAGAGTACTTCATAAAAGTTGCGCAACATTAGCCCTTCAAAAAGGCACATAGCAAAAGTAACATCAAGTAACATTTCTTTTTCTCTTTGTTCTTTTCGCATTCCCGTCTCCCTCAGATCTTTTTCGCCTGCGCGATTGCACTCGTGTCTCTACTCTACGTTTGGTTCTTGTCTTGTTTTGGAAGCCCTTGACATAAGCGCATGTGTGTGGCACCCTTCTCGAAGCTGAAAAGAAAGAAGAGGACAGAGGAGGGCCAAGGCAAAGAAAGCGGCAGGACAGAAGAAATGACGCCACCTTTTGTAGGCACCTCACCTCATCACTCACCTTCGCGCGCTCTTTTTCGGATTTTCTTGTTCGCACACCAATCCTCGACCTCTTCTTCCCAACCTTCTCCAAACCTTCTTGGTAGCCTCTGCCCTTAACCACACGCTCTGCCTGTCTGTCACACATCCCGCACACGCCACCGTCACACGTACTCTACTTTCGCCGGCCAGTCGCCTTGCCTTTTTGCTGCTGCTGGTACATGAGCTGTTCTTGTGCCACTGTATTTATGTTGTGTATGAAAAGGCAAGGAGATAGTCAGTAATCACAATTTTAATCTATCAAACCTTCTTCCTCTCCCTCCCTTCCCTCCCTCCCTCCCTCCCTCCCTTCCCCCTTTCTCCCACACACGTACATGCCGCCGCCTCAGCATCCTGGATATATTGCTGCCACTCCGCGAAGGTAATGGAGTTATCCCCGTCCTTGTCAAACTCCTCGAAGGACGGGTAGTCGTATTTGCTGTACTCGGGGTTGGCTGCTAGGTATTGGCGCATGTACTGGTCGAACTAGAGGAAAGGGAGGGAGGGAGGGAGGGAGGGAGGGAGGGAGGGAGGAGTGAGATTGAGTGGGTTAATTTTGTGCTTGTCAAACTCCTCGAAGGACGGGTAGTCGTATTTGCTGCGCTCGGGGTTGGCTGCTAGGTATTGGCGCATGTACTGGTCGAACTGAGGGAGGGAGGGAGTGAGGGAGTGAAGGAGGGAGGGAGGGAGGGAGGATAGGTGAGAAGATCAATATCAACCCTAAAATGAAAGTAAGGAATATGAACAAGCACTATATATATAGGTATAATAAGTACAAAAGCAAGAAGGTGGATGACTGCCTCTATCCATTCAGGTGATTCAGAACAGAATGGAAGTGGAGCCAACAGCAAGCACCCGGCCACTCAACCTCACCAGCCTCTCATTTCAACCTACCTCGCGCCGAGAGATCTTGTCGTCGCCATTGGCGTCCGGCTGCTTGAACTCCGCGTAATCTTGCTGGAGGGAGGCGGAGGGCGAGACCATGGATAGGTCCACGGGGATGCCGGCCTCGCTCATCGCATTCTGTTTTTGGTGTGTGTGGGTGGGTAAAGGTATGAGGAAGTGTGTGTCTGTGTGTGAATGTTTGTGCGCGTTTAATCCATATTAAGCACGCCTTCAAATCGTGAAAGAGGCAACTGTCGAGCAGGTCAAAAGGGCAAGCAAAGTAAACGTAAATCACGCTGTCCCTTCAGCCCTCCAGCCCTTCTTCCCTCCCTCCTCCCCCTCCCCCCCCTCCCTACCTCAATGTACTGCAGATGCTTGTATTTCTCCACGTACTCTTCTTGCTTCCTCTCCAGGACGTCCTCGTACTGTTGCCGTATCGAGCGGATGGCGTCCTCGATGCGCTTCTCTTGTTGCTGTGGTTGGTGGGAGGGAGGGAGGGAGGGAGGGAGTACGGGAGGGAGAAATGGGAATCAACCACCTTGAATGAGAGGCACGACGAAACGAGATACGCACAGATGATGCGAACAGCAACAAGAGCGCTCCAAAAAAGCAGAATCTACCAAAGAAATCATCACCGTTTCCATCAAACCTACGACATTCAAAGCAAGCAAGCACGTACCGCGATGTCCCTCTCGTACTTCTGCTTCAGCTTCTTGTTCTTGCCCCGGAAATTCCACCCCGACAACCAGTACCCCGCAAAAATGCCTCCCAACACGGCCATGTACGTGGCTCGCCTGTGAGGAATAAGGAGAAGGAGGAAGGAAGAGAAATGATGAGACTCTCAGAGGGTAAGATGGGGAGAGATAAGCACAGCCGCACAGATCACGAGAGCAAAATTACGTACTTGTTCTCCTTTCCCAACTCAATGGTATTAGGCCCGGGTGGTCGTCTCCTGGGGGGAGGGCCGCCTGGCCCGGGATAACGATGCAGCTGCTGTTGTTGTTGCCCTACCACGCTCTGTTTGGTTAGGTTGATGTAGGGCAGTGATTAGATGGATGATGATGATGCGTGAGCTCCAGTCCAACCTGCCTTTCCCAAACGTTGGTCCCATCCCACACCCACGCACATACGCGCACCTCCATAAGCAGCATGATGGCCACCAAGACGAGCTTCCGGGCCGTCCACCACTGATTGAACCCCTTGCCTGCCATGCCTGCTGCTGCTGCTGCTGCTGCTGCTGCTTGCTCCTGCTTGCTCCTTGCTGTCGTGCGCGTAGCCTCTTCCTCTCACGGCCCGTCCGCTGTGCCTTGCACCTGCGCTAGTGGCCGACGCCTGTGTGGTTGTACGTGTTGTTGTCGTGAGTGATAAGAACGATGGACATAGACTGCGTGAGACGTGCATTAATCAATGGGAGGAGGGACAAGAAGGAAGAGCCTCGTCCGCCCGTCGCCTCGCCGTTTAAGTTGTTGTTGTTTGGATTTTCCAACCTCCTGGCCATTTTGGTCCAACAACACAACACAAGCACGCACACACAAACAAAGTAAACGATAAGACGAGATAGGCACAATTTTCTAGTAGTTTTATTTTGCTTCCTTCTTTTTTCTGGATTTGGTTTTCGCATGGATCTCGCCGCTTCTCCCCTCTCATGCCTCTCCCTTCTCGCACTGCCTGCCTGCCTACCGCGCACCACCCAGGCACCTTTTCTTTTTCCTTCCTCTTGCTTTCACAAAAAACAATGCATGGCTGAAAGTATGTGTAGGACGTGCACCCTCTCACCCCGCCCGCCGAAAAAAATAGAGGACCAAAAACTTTCCGCTCCGTTGCTTCTCTTATCTACCAACGACATACCCCAAAAAATAACCCTCAAATCGTACAGTGTCCTTCGTCCCCCCCTATCTCTCTCTCCCTCCCTTCCTCTCACCTTCCCATCAAATCATCTAAAGCCCCTTATTATAGAAGAAAACCTCCGGCACCGGCGCCATCTTCTTCGCCTTCTCCTGCAACTCCGGCTCCACCTCATTCAACTTAATCGTCGCCTCCTGCGGGAACAACGCACAGCACAAGGGCGTCGAAAACGACAAACACAACCCCGTCATCATCACCATGATAGGCGCTCCCAACCCAGGCGTGGCCCGCAACAGCGCGGTATTCTCCAAATTCGCCATGATCAGCGGAGGGAACAACATACCAGGGGTCGCCATCAAAATGCGAGAGGGCACCACCTGAGCCACTGCCGTCTTGGCCGCCTCCTTGCTCTTCCCCAACACCTCCCCCTCCCTCGTCTTGATATCAATGCCCTCCACCAACTCCCTCTGTCGCATCAAGGGGATGTTCACACAATTCGCGGCCGCCACCGCCAGCAAGGGGACAAACCGTCCAATCATTCCCTGACTCAACTTGGGGTTCCTCGAAATAAGTCGATTAAACCCTACAGCGGTCGCAACCGACGCAGCCGTTGCGGCGACGTAGGCCTGCCCCAGCTGCTGCGTCGTCACACCCGCAGAAGCATTGCGATTCGAGTAGTTAACAACGGCATTAAAGCTCTGGTTGACCCACTGCCAAAACACCACCGCTGGGATAGACCGATAAAATTGCATCATACACCCAGTAATCACCATATTTCCCGGCACCTGAAACGACATGCGACCCGGCAAAAAGATCTTCTCCCCCGTCTCGGGGTGAAAGGCCGAGTCATACAAATGCTTCGCTTCCCAGACTTGCTCGTCGGTCGTCCCTGCCGGTTCCTTCCCCGCTTTGTATTGCTCCAGCAGGGCCTTGGCGTGGTCGAGCTCAGCATCCGAGGCGAGGCCATTGAGGGGGTTGGTGGTAGTGAAGAAGTGGCGGGCGCGGCCTTCGAAGGTGCTCTGGTCCCAGCGGGGCTGTGGGTTGGGGGAGGGAGGGAGGGAGGGAGGGAGGGAGGGAGGGGTGAGATGGTGGTTGTGTCTTGTGGAAGTAAGAGGTTCGCCATGGAGGGTAGAGAAAGGGGCTGGTGCAGCTCGAAGAAAATGATGAGACGAGTGCTGCCCTTGAGAGCTCGTTCGCTATACAACGGTGCCTAGCAGGAAAGGCGGGGCATACGGCCTCGCTTCCTCCCTCCATCCCTCCCCAATGCCGGATGAGCCACGCAGTTCGTCATCTTCAGGGTACAAAATGGAAGCACAAGCGCACGTCCTGCTGGATGAAGCAGCAAGCATTTACGTCTCACACTCTTCTCGTCCTCGCGTTCAAACCCTCCCGCCCTCCTCTGGTCCTCCTCCTCCTCCCGAGTCTCCGCAATTACCTGGCTCAAGTCGAGGCGGGGCACCTTGGGGGCCTCCTCCACCACTGGCTTCTCCAGCGCCTGGGCCTTCTTCTTGCCCCAGCCAAACATGACAAAGACGAAGACGACGACGACGGTGGTGTAGCGAAGTGCCTGTGTGTGGGTGGGTGTGTTGTATGGTTGTATGTGCAGTGTGGTAGGGCCATGAGTATCATTGCTTGTGTCGTGCAATGATGCATCATCGGGGTGAGGAAAGCATTGGTGGAGCTTGTCCTGGCCGCTCATGCTAGACCCACACCCCCTTGAGCTGTCCCTGCGCACACAGGAAGGGGCACGTGGCAACTGGGCAGCACTAGTTATGCACACAAAGAGGCCAAAGTGAACGCGCTGGGCAGCTTGGGCAGAATGCATTTGAGGCAAAGCGTATGGAATGTGGCGCGAGCCCACTCTTTATGTTCGCGGAGTGGGTACGTCCCTTCCATCGAACGATTTCCCAGAACTTGTCGTCCGTTTGCGAAGCTTTTGCCTAGTTGATGGTGCTTATCTACTGTCCATGATGCCGATGACCGTAAATAAAGGGATCAGGTCTGTAGCATTCGATTCCGATGAGCTATGAGTGCGTCGCCTGAAAGGAGCCTGGCCTCCTCTGGCCTACCTCGTGGAACGATTCCCCAGAACTTGACGCCCGCCTGCAAAGCTTTCGGCGTGCTGATGGTGCTTTTCCACTGCTCACGATGCCGGCGAATGTAAGTCAAGGGCACGGATCTATTGGATTAGACTTTGATGAACAATGCCTCCGCAGATGCGAGAGCAGGCTTGTCACCTACGGGTGGCCTACCCCAAGAAAAAGCAAAGATGGTTCAGCAAGAATGTCTTCGCACTGTTATTAAAGAATTTTCTCTCGCTTTACTTTTTCTTTATTCGCGCAAGCTGTTATGCCCTAGAGTTTTGCCTTCCGCTCTCCCACTATTTTACAGACAATACCATGTGAGGGCGGCATCTGGGCGGTGCCCTCATTGCTTGAATTTAGGCACAAGCTGTGATATTTTTGCGCAGAGCTCTTGCCAGACACATGAATTAATGTTATGTAAGAAAGGGTCTTATATTGATTAGACTAGGTTTTGTGTTTTGGCCATGGCAAGGGCAAAAATGTTGCCGACCTCTCCTCAAGAGAAATGTCGAGAACTGCTCTCACACAGGGAATATCGTCGCCGCACAGGATTTTTTTGCGCAAATATTTTGATTGATAGTAAACATTTTGCACAATGAGCCACAATCTTTTTCCTCTCTTGGCCGCTCATGGCCAGGCCGGTTGCCGACGCTTCGCGGTGTGAGCCTTGCAGAGTAAAGAGACAAGCCAATGCCAGCCACCAGGCGGTAGGCGCGAGAAGACCCTGACGCTCGTGCGTCGTCGGTCAGCGGAGGCTCTTTCAAGGTTGTTGGCCTGCAAGGTGTTGAGGAAGGTGGCGCTGGCCTGTCGCTCCTTGGCAATGCCTCTGTGGGGAGGGAGGGGGAAAGGAGCGAGGGAGAGGGGAGCGTCAGCACCACAAGCAATGAAAGAAGGCGAAGTGGACGAAGGCGCATCGCAAGAGTGTAGCCACGTGGGGATGCTTGGTGCATGGCACCGCTCAGGGGAAGGTCATCGTCCTGGTCATCAGCCGCCGTTGGTCTTTTTTCTTGTCTTGTTTGGGTTGCTGTTGATGCTGCTGACCGAGAGCGCGCGCCCGCCCGCCAGCAGGGGGGTACGTATGATGCAGCAGGCAAGCCACGAGTAGAGTGGTGTGTGTGTGTGGTGAGGAGGGCGTGAGTGTGCATGCACGTCTTGGTGTATATATCAAATGCTGAAAGAAAGAGGACTGCCAGGCTGGAAGATAAATGGCACCCCCACACATTGGTTTTGTTGCTTTCTCTAACCTGCCGCCCGCATTTCCAGTGTGTCTCTCTTCCCATTAATTTCATTTCTGTTTTTTATTTTCGGTTTTGCCTATCTGGTTCTACAATACGACTAAATTACACTTATCAACCCTCCCTCCTCGCTTTCTCTCTTTCATTCCTTCCTCCCCTATCCCCTCTGCTTGGCCCACCGCTCACGCCTCAGGGGTTGGAGTAGGCGAAGGCAGCATGACGAGGCACCCCAATCCTGGCCAGCATCTTGCCCATCACCATTTCAAAAACCGGCGGGCCACACATAACAAAGAGCTGGCCCTTCTCCTCCTCGTACGGGTAAAACAGCTGCCGCCTGGCCGTGTCCTCGTTCACAAAACCCACGCCCTCCGTCCACCCCAACGGCGGCTGGTTCAGCACGATGTAGTGCTGGAAGTAGGCCGGGTAGTTGTCCCGGATGCTTTGCAAGGTGTTGGTGAAGGCCAAGTCGAACTCCCGCTCCGCCGCGTACACCAACCGCACGCCCGAGGTAGCAGGATCCGGCAAGGGCACGCCGTCCGGAGCCCCAGCACCCACCAAATGATAGAGATACGCACGCACAATCTGAATCATGGGCGCGATGCCCGTCCCCCCCGCCAACAAGGAGAGCTTCTTAATCTCCCGCTCCCCGTGAAAGAAGTGCGAGCCTTCAACCCGCAAGCGCAGCCCGCCCATTACCTTGAGGTAGCACTCTCCCCCCGGGCGCACGGCATTCAAAAAGTTGATAATCTGCCCGCCCGCCGTGTCCGTGCGGCACAAAATCTCAACGTACCCCTCCTCGTCCGGCCGCGACAAAGGCGAGTAAAAACCTTGCAGCCACTCCCCGTCCAGCTCCCCCCGAATCGCTACAAATTGCCCCACCGCCAAGCCCGCCTGCTGCAACGCCCCATGCAAATGAAACCGAAACACCATAGTATTAATCCCATACTTCGAATCCGTCTGCAACATCTCCCTAAAAATCACCGGCGTCCAATCCTCCTCCACCAAACACGTCAACTGCTTCTGCTTCACCGTCCCCGCCCGCTCCCCAGCCAAGCGCCCAAACACCACACACTCCAACAGCGAGTTCCCTCCCAATCGATTCGCGCCATGCACGCCCCCCGTCACTTCCCCCGCCGCAAACAAGCGCCGAACCGGACGCAGCTTTCGAAACAAATTCCCGCGATCCATCTGCGCGTCCTCCAACACCTCCGTCGCCGCGCTAATACGCAAACCCCCCATCGTATAATGAATACTCGGCGTCACCCGCGCCGCCACCAAGTCCGTGTCCGTCCAGGCAAACAAGCACGGAAACGCGTTCTTTCGCGTCTTGACATCCACGCCAATCGCGGCCGCCTGCGCGTACTCCTCCAGCGTGGCTTTCAAGGCCTCGGGGTCACACCCAATCACCTCCTTTGCCAAAGTCGGAAAGTCCTTCGCCCCCTCAAACAACCCCCGCGCATCCTTATAAAACCGCAACGACGACAACCCAAACTTCTTCTGCGCCTCCTGATTCAAAAGACACCACGCATACGTATTGCCAACCTGCCCGTCCTTGCAAATGAACGGCTTGCACTGCTTCAAAATCGCGCCCGAGACCACCGAGCGCAAGTCCAACTCGTTCACAAACCGCTGCCCTTCATGATTAACCAAAATCCCGCCCGAGCCTCGCAACGCCTCCGGCCCCAGAATCTTTGTCGGGTTGAGCGGGTCCTTCGGATCTACAAAGGAAGTAGGGTGAAGCTGCACTTTGTCCATATCCACCGTCAGAGCGCCCAGGGCCAGCCCCATCTTCACGCCGTCGCCCGTGGCAAACGCGCCATTGGTCGAGGGCATGCCCAGCGTCTTCAGCTCCTTTCCGTTACCGCCGTTGCCGCCGTTGCCGTTCGCCTCGGAGCCCAAGAGGTCAGGCCGATGCTCCTTGAGCAAGCTGGTCGGGGTCAAGTCGCAGCCGTATCCGCCCGTGGTCAGGACCACCGCGTCGGCCGAGAGTGTTCGAATCTTGCCCGTCGTCAGGTCTTCGTACGTCACGCCCGTAACCGTCTTGAGCGGCGGCAGCAAATCAGTGCGTTTTCCCCCGTCGTGGCCCTCGTTCACCTCCACCTTGACCACGCGCGCCGACGTTCGGATCTCCACTTGGCCCGGCGGCAGCTGCTCCTTCACAAAAGCCTGCACGCGCTCCATGATCAACCACCCAATCGGCCGTGGGTCCCCCGCAGGCGTAGGCCGAGCGCGATGCGTGCGCTTGAAGGCGTGCCCTCCCAACTGACTCAGCTCCGCCAGATCCACCCCAACCTCGTCCGTCAACCAGCGCACAGCCTCCAAAGACTGCGTGGACAGGATACGAATCAGCGACGGATCGCACATCCCACCCTTGCCCGAGCGGAATGTGTCACGCTCAAAGTACTTCTCCTCGTCTACCACCCCTTCCCGAGCCTGAGGCAGAGTGCCCCAACCATTGATGCCGCTCGTGGCCTTGGCGCTGTTCCCGCCGACGCGCGACTCCTTTTCCAACAAAATCACGCGCGCGCCCGACTTGGCTGCCTCGATCGCCGCCGAGAACCCCGCCAAACCCCCTCCCACCACAATCACCCGAGCTGGCTCATGCTGCGAGAACCGAATCTCCCGCGCCGTCTCGTCCTCGGTCCCTCGCACGCGCCGTCGCAAGACTTTGGGTCCGTCACGCACATAGAGCAGGTAGTCCGTCACGGGCGCTCCACCCAACGAGGCCGAAATGGTGTCCAAACACTTGCGCGCCTCCTTCGGGACCGTCCCCATCGCCAAGGCCGTCGTTGCCAAGGCATCCGCGTACATGCACGACCCCTCCGTAACCACCGACGTTTGCGCCAAGCCCGTCGTCGACACTTCCATCAAACGCTTCGTCTGACTCTGGAACACATGATGAAACAACCGATCGCCCACCCAAAACACCTGCATGTAATCTCCCGACGTGCATATACTCGCGCCGTCCCTCAATGGAATATTGGCCAGCACCTTCTGAATATCATCATTCGAACAACTCGACGACGCCATATGCTCCAACAAGGCCGCCTTCGCCTCCTGCATCTCCATGCTCCCCCCCCCGGGCAAGTCCAACCCCGGCCCTCGAGGACTCGGCCCCATCTCCGACGAATCCGACAAACGCCGCAACGACTCCTGCCTCCTCGACGGCGAGGGCGTCGGGATCGTCCGATGCAAAGTATGCACCGAAGGCGGCTCCGTCACGCTCACCGTCCACGGACGCCCCGTCGGATGCGCCCCCGAAACCCGCACATCCCCGCCCCACTCCATAAAAATATCCTTGAATTCCGCCTTCCGCAACGCATCCACGCACTGATCAATCGCCCACCCCTTTGCAATCCCCCCCAAGTCCACCCCAGCTGCATCATAGGCCTTGGTCAGGGTCTTGCCGTCCTTTGCCAGGATGAAAGCTCCCCAATTCGAATACATGGCAATGGCCGCCGCTTGAGGATCGCCGTCCACCGAAGACACATCAAACCCCCGCAGGCTCTGCTTTATATGCTGCTTGTAGTGCTGGAGCAAGGGGTAGCAGGCTGGGTCATATACGCCCTTGGTCAGGCCATGCAGCTTCTGGACAGCCAGCAAAACGCCAGACATGTCCTCAGAGAGCTCGATGGGCTCGGCCCGCGGAGCTTGATTGATTTTATTTACCTCCGAATCGGGCACCCACAACGAAAAGACTTGCTCGGCACGGCTCAAGACCCCATCCACCAAGGCATGAATCTCCTCGGTCTGCTCCGGCTTCGCCACGACCTTGGCCACAAAATGCATCGCCCCCCGCGTGCCCGACACCGTCTGCAAGACTTTCTTCAGCTCATCCTCGTCCATGCTCATGACCCGGTCCTTCCGCCCTGCCGCCGGGGCTGCACTGGTGCCCTGCGTGGGTTTGCGCAAGGCCATCCGCCCCACCACCTGGGAAGCGGCGGCTCGCCCGTCCGCTAGGGAGGCCATGCTTTGGAGAGGGACTTGGAAAGGAAGAAGCAGGGTGTCGAATCAGGTGCTGCGTAGCTTGTTTGTCAATGCCTGTGTGGTGCGAATAAGAAGAGCGGTGCGGTGAGGACGGTGTAGCGGCTGGGATGGGAAGCAAGGGCGTGGGGCGTAATTCAAGTGCGTTTTGGAGGTTGTTCCTTCTTCTTGATGCTTGGGTTTACGAAGAGGCCGCGCTGTGTGTGTGGCGGCTGGGGGCTGGGACGACAAGGCCAAGACGAGCGTGCGCACCACCTGCTCCTTGTCTTCCGACCCTAGGTGTGGTGTGGGGACTATAGTATGAGTGTGAGACAAAGAGCAACATATGGCACCTACAACGCTTGTTCAAGCCGTTATGAGCTTGGCGCCCTTCGCCAAATAATTCTAAATCGAGGGGCACCCTTTTGGTAGTAGTCTAATCCACCTCACCACACCCACAGAGTAATGGACGACGACGACGACAGGAAGCAGCCAAGGAGCGCCACCCCAACCCTCCCCTTGTCCGCCGGTGCCCCTCCTTCTCCTCCTTTACCTGCCGCCGCTCCCGTCGCTCCCGCCACCGCAGCAGCAGCAGCAGCAGCAGCAAATGACGAGGCATTGCCTGCAGCCGCCGTAGCTCCCACGTCCACCGCTTCTCCTCCCCTCGACGTGCTGCAGGTGGGGGAGGTGTGGCGGAGGGGCTTGGAAGGCTTGGCCCAAAGCCTGAAGTGTCCCATTTGCCTCGGGTACGTACAGAGTCATTCGTTCGGTGCCCTCCCTCCCTCCTACCCTCCCCTCCCTCCCTTCCATGCCCCTCCCCACCCTTACCTGTGTGTCAGTCATGGTTGATGGCTCTTGAAGAGCAGAGTAATTCCCGTCAGAAGCGCTGGTTAAAAGTGCCTGCATCCCTTCCTCATCATCATCCCTCCCTCCTCCTCCCCCACCCCTCCCTCCCTCCCTCCCTCCCTCCCTCCCTCCTCCAACCCAAACCAGACTCATCCACGAAGCCGCCGTCTCCCCCTGCTTCCACCTCGCCTGCAAACCCTGCTGGGATCTGCTCGTGCGTTCCTCGGGCCCCACTCCCAAGTGCCCAATCTGCAATGGAGCCGTGTCTCGTCGCACCATCATCGATATGCCCATTTTCAACTCCCTTTCTGCCGCCTTGGAAGCAGGCATTCCCTCCTTTGGTCTCTCCATTGACGACAGCTGCCATATCTCCGATGAGGTCCTAGATGCAGTGAGAGCAAGGAGGAGGGCCGAGGGGAGGGGGGAGGAGGAGGAAGGGAGGGAGGGAGGGAGGATCAGTGAAATGGCTTTAAGGGTGCCAGCGGCTGGTGGGCCGATTACTAGAAGGGTGGCTGCTTCGGTCTGTTCCTCCCGCCCTTCCTCCTCCTCTTCCTCCCGCCCTCCTTCCTCCTCCTCCTCGTCGTCGACGTCATCGGGGGGGAAGTCGGGGAAGGTGGGGAGGGAGGGAGGGAGGGAGGGAGGGAGGGCATTGATGCCGGTGCAGGCTCGGGAGCGGGCGCGGAGGGAGGAGGAGGAGGAGAAGGAGGAGGAGGAGGAAGGGGAGGAGGACGGGCAGCAGCAGCAGCAGCAGCAACAGCGAGGCCTAAAGAGGAGGAAGATAAAAAGAGAGGAAGGAGAGGAAGAGGATGATAGTGATGACGAGGAGGACGAGGAAGAGGAGGAGGAAGGGGGGGAGTTAGGGGAGGGAGGGCATCGGGCGGGCGGCGAGACCCTGCTGCGAGAGGCGGATAGGATGTTTAACGGTTCCTCCACCTTTATCTCACCGCGGGCACACAACCAAGAGCAGCACCAAGAGCAGCAGCGGCAGCAGCAGCAGCAAGTAAAACGGGGTCGTCCTTCTGGTAGCAGGCCCTCCTCCTCCTCCTCCCTCCCTCCCTCATCTTCCACTTCCAAAGCCCACAACAACATAAAAAATAAGAACAACAAAGAAGAGGAGGAGGACGAGGACGAGGACGTGAGGGAGGAAGAGGAGGAGGAGGACTCCGACGAAGAAGACAGCGACGGCGAGCCTGGGGGCCGTAAGAGGAGACGACCCCCCCTCCATCCCTTTTCTGTGGGAGATACAGTCGAAGTAGCCTGTAGAAGCTGGCCTGGCATAAATAAAGAAGGAGGGGTGGCACGCGTGACCGCTGTGCATGTGGAGGAGGAGGGAGGGAGGGAGGGAAGGAGGGTGGTGACGTATGATGTAAAATATATGTTATCGGGAAGTGAGAAGAGAATGAAGGGGAAATATATCACTGATGCTAATGTCTTGGTTAATCCTATGGGCAATCCTGCAGCAGCAGCAGCAGTAGCAGCAGTGGCAGCAGCAGCTGGAGGAAGTGGAGGAGGAGGGAGGGAGGGAGGGACGGCGAGTAGGGCGATGGCGGGGAGGAGGCGGACGTTGCATTTTCCTCCGTCTTTTCCTAGAAAGAGGCCTGCGTCTGGGGGGGAGGTTGGAGGAGGAGGAGGAGGAGGAGGGGGAGGGGGAAGAGGAGGAGGAG
>Ga0209491_10007939_pt1 | contig 13723 bp, 10 predicted proteins | sample BON02_FD_187213 | JGI IMG/M metagenome (GOLD analysis project Ga0209491, IMG submission 187213) | Freshwater microbial communities from Lake Bonney liftoff mats and glacier meltwater in Antarctica - BON-02 (SPAdes) (version 2) | ecosystem: Environmental > Aquatic > Freshwater > Ice > Glacier... | reverse complement strand
ATGAACGTGGTTCATACTCTGAACATGCTTCATCTGAAGGTGGTGCCCGACGACCGCAGGGAGCGGACGAGGGAGGCCAAGCGCCTCCGCATCCTTCACGCGGCCGGCGCGGTGATCGATCGAGAGAGCCTGGCCGGCGTCACCATGCAGGCCGTGGCCGATGAGCTCGACTGTGCCGTGGGCACGCTGTACACCGCCTTCGATTCGAAAGCCGCCCTGCTGGTCGCCCTGCAGGCCGAGGCGGTGGGCACGCTCGAAGCGTCGTACCGCACGGCCCGGGCGGGCTGGCTCGAACACCTCGACGCGGAGGCCGTCGAACCAGCGCTGGGCGTGCTGGTGGAGCTGGCGGCCTACGGCGGTTTCGTGGCCGCGGCCGGGGTGGTCTTCCGGGACGAAGTGGCCTTGGTCCGGGCCCTCCTGGGCGAGGTTGCGGCCACGGCCGCGCCTCTCGATCGGGAATCGGCCCGTGAGCAGCTCCCCGTGGTCCATCGCCTGCTCGACCCTCCGACGGCCCGCCTGGCCGACGCCGTCGCGCTCGAGGTGCAGCGCGCCGGTGACCCCACGGCCCGGGCCCTGGTCTGGGTGTCGTCGCTCTACGGGGTCCTCCGCCTCGAGCGCCTGGCGCCCCTCGACCGTCACCTCTTTCGCACCACCGCTCTGGCCCGCGCCCTCACCGAGGATCTGCTGGTGGGATGGGGAGCCCCCCGCCCCGACGTCGAGGTGGCGTCCACCTGGGTCGAGCAGCTCGCCGCCCGCGGCCCGCTGGCCCCGCCCCCGGTCTGAGCCGCCCACGGGCCCACCGCCCGCCGGTAGGGTCGCCGATGTGCCTGATCGCCTCTCGCCCCTCGACGCCACCCACCGGTCCCTCGACGCCAAGATGGTCTCCTTCGGTGGGTGGGAGATGCCGCTGTCCTACCCGGCGGGCACGTTGGCCGAGCACCGGGCGTGTCGACACTCCGCCGTGGTCTTCGACGTGTCGCACCTGGGCACGGTCCGCGTCAGCGGGCCCGGCGGCCTGGCCACCCTGCAACGGTGCCTCACCAACGACCTCACCCGTATCGGCCCCGGGCGCGCCCAGTACACCCATCTGCTCGATCCGATCGACGCCTCGGTGACCGACGACATCATCGTCTGGTGGGTCGCGCCGGAGCGCTTCGACGTGATGCCCAACGCCTCGAACACCACCGGCGTGCTGTCGGCTCTCCGCGACGAGGCCGCCGAGGTCGACGCCGGTGCGGTCACGGCCGACGACGTCACCGCCGACCGAGCCGTTCTGGCCATCCAGGGACCCAGGGCCCGGGAACGACTCGCCACCGTCGTCCCGGCTGCCGCCCTGGTGCCACGGTTCACCGTCGGTACCGTCGAATGGTCGGGTTTCGAGCTGGTCGTGGCCGGCACCGGCTACACCGGTGAGGACGGAGTGGAGATCGCCGTTCCCGCCGCCGGCGCCCCCGACCTCTTCGAAGCAGTGGTGGCCGCCGGTATCGAACCCGCCGGGCTGGGAGCGCGCGACACCCTTCGCCTCGAGGCCGGACTGCCCCTGCACGGGCACGAGCTGGGCCCGGGCATCACTTCCCTGCAGGCCAACCTCTCGTGGGTGGTGGCATGGGACAAGGGCGACTTCCGGGGCCGGGCGCCCCTCGTGGCCGAACGTGACCGGGGGGTGACCCGCCGTCTGCGGGGGCTGGCCACTCCCGGGCGTCGGCCAGCCCGCGGGGGCCAGGCGGTGCGGCGCGGCGGTGAAGTGGTGGGTGAGGTGACGAGCGGCAACTTCTCGCCCGAGCTGGGTCAAGGCATCGCTCTGGCCTTCCTTCCGCCTGATGCCGTCGAGGGTGACGAGCTGGTGATCGACGTTCGGGGCTCCGACCTCGGCGCGACCGTCGTGTCGCTCCCGTTCGTCCACCGGGGTCGCTGACCGGCCGACCCTCGTGGCGGCCGCTTCGGGTCAATGGTCGCCGGCCGGATCGAGGGGGATGGGGCCGACAGGAGTGTCGACGTCGTCCAGATGGGCCGGACGCGGGGGCGGTCGCGTGGCGTCGTCGATGTCGAAGGGGTGCGGCACCCCCCGGACGTCGCCGAGACCATCGATCCATCGCGCCGTACCCACCAGCAGGGCCATCAGCGCGCCTGCCCCGCAGAACAGCCAGGCCGGTCCGAACGCCCCGTAGATCGAGGGGGCCACGGCCGCCGCGACACCGGCTCCGATCATGCTGACCGCCCCCGAGAGACCTTGGCCGGCCGTCAGCCGGTCGCGGGGACACGAGCGGGCCATGGCGGTCTGGGCACCGGGTACGGCCATGGCGTTGCCCACCGCCTCGACGAGAGCTATTGCCAGGATGAGCAGCGGCGCGGCCAACAGCCCGTACATCGCGGTGGCCGGGACCACGATGAGCATGCCGATGGTGACCGACCGAACCGGACCCACACGATCGGCCAGGCGTCCGCCTGCGGGCGCAGCGATGACGAAGGGAAGGGCGTAGAGGCTGAGGCCCAGGCCGATCAGCAGGGTCGACGCGCCGCGATCGGTGAGGTACCGGGCCCAGAGCGACTCGTAGATGCCGACCGGGAGGAAGACGGAGAGCTGCAGCAGCACCGCCACGACAACCCCGCGATGGCGCAGGAGGAGGAACGGGGCCAGGACGTTGCGGTTGGGGCCGTCGGCTCGGTCGGCTGTCGAGGGGGCGGGCTCGATCTGTGTCCCGGGCAGCTTCGCCTTCGTGAGCACGACGAGGACGACCGCGAGGGCGGCGGCGACGATCAGGAAGGGCGCCTTCAATCCGAGGAACTGGAAGAGCACCGTGCCGATCACCGGTCCGAACATGAAGCCGAAGGTCTCGGTGCCGGCGAAGCGCCCGAGGAGCTGTCCGGTGTGGGCCGGATCGGCGCGTACCAGGCTGGCCCGGGCGGCGGGCAGGAACATGCCGGTGGCGAGCCCGGCCATGCCCCGAGCCAGGCTGAACTGCCACAGTTCGGTACCGAATGCGAACCAGAGCAACGACCCGATGTTGATGGCCACACCTCCGATCAGGAGACGCCGGGCATGACCTCGATCGCCGAAGGGGGCGAAGACGAGCTGGCCCACCACCGACCCGAGGAAGAACAGGCCGGCGATGACGCCGAGCCCCCAGGTGGGTAGGCCATGGGTGCTCTGCAACTCGGCCAGCAACGGGAAGACCAACCCACCGCCGGCGGCGAGGAAGAAGGTGCAGACGAACAGGGGCCACAGGCCCCGAACGGGGGGAGTGGCTGTGGCGCCATCGCCGCTCGCCGGGGGGGGAGCGAGGATCGACACGAGCGCTGACCCTACCGACTGCAGGGGCTGGCGCCGAGACGGTATCGAAGGTTTAACGAATTCGACTCACGTGTCGGCGAAGGCGTCGACCGGTGGACACGAGCACATGACGTTTCGGTCCCCGTAAGCGCCGTCGATGCGGCTGACGGGACCCCAGTACTTGCCCAGTCGGTCGACTCCTCCGGCCGGCCATCCGGCCAGTCGGCGCGGGTAGGGGTGGGTCCAGTCGTCAGCGGCGACGTCGGCGGCGGGGTGAGGGGCGTTGCGCAGGGGGTTGTCGTCGCCCGGCCACGTGCCGTCGGCCACCTGCTCGATCTCGGCTCGGATGGCGAGCATCGCCGCGCAGAACCGGTCGAGCTCGGCCAGGCTCTCGCTCTCGGTGGCCTCGACCATCAGCGTGCCCGCCACCGGGAACGACATGGTGGGGGCGTGGAAGCCGTAGTCGATGAGTCGCTTGGCCACGTCGTCCACGGTGATGCCGGTCGCCTTGGTGATGGGTCGCAGGTCGAGGATGCACTCGTGGGCCACCAGACCCCCGCGACCGGTGTAGAGGATCGGATAGGCGTCGGCCAGGCGATGGGCGATGTAGTTGGCGCTGAGGATCGCCACCGCGGTGGCCCGGCGCAGCCCCTCCGGCCCCATCAGGGCGATGTAGGCCCACGGGATCGGGAGAATGCCTGCCGATCCCCACGGGGCGGCCGAGACCGCACCGACAGGGGCCTCGTCCCCTCCGCCGGGTGGACCGGCGGCCGGGACGACCGGGTGCGACGGGAGGAAGGGCGCCAGATGGGCGCCCACGGCCACAGGACCCACGCCCGGGCCGCCGCCGCCGTGGGGGATGCAGAAGGTCTTGTGGAGGTTGAGGTGGCTCACGTCGGCGCCGAAGCGCCCGGGGCGGGCGACGCCGACGAGCGCGTTGAGGTTGGCTCCGTCGAGGTACACCTGTCCGCCGGCGTCGTGCACGGCGGCGCAGATCTCGCTGATGGTCTCCTCGAACACACCATGGGTCGACGGGTAGGTGACCATGAGCGCCGCCGTTCGATCGGCGTGCTCGTGGAGCTTGGTCCGCAGGTCGGCCTGGTCCACGTTGCCGTCGTCGTCGCAGGCCACGACCACGACTCGCATGCCCACCATCGCGGCACTGGCGGCGTTGGTGCCGTGGGCCGACGCGGGGATCAGGCAGACGTCGCGATCCTCGTCGCCGCGGTGGCGGTGGTAGGCCCGGATGGCGAGCAGGCCGGCGAACTCGCCCTGACTGCCGGCGTTGGGCTGCAACGAGACGGCGTCGTAGCCGGTGATCTCGCAGAGCCAGCGCTCCAGATCGTCGATCAGGCGGCGATAGCCGATGGTGTCGTCGGCGGCGGCGAACGGGTGCATGTCGGCGAAGCCGGGCCAGCTCACCGGCTCCATCTCGGTGGTGGCGTTGAGCTTCATGGTGCACGAGCCGAGGGGGATCATGGTCCGATCGAGGGCCAGGTCGGCGTCGGCGAGGCGCCTCAGGTAGCGCAGCATCTCGGTCTCGGAGCGATGCTGATGGAACACCGGATGGGTGCAGAACTCGCTGGTGCGCCGAGCCGCCGGATCGATGGCATCGGGGGTGGCTTCGTCGAGTTCGGCCACCGTGGCGTCGGGTTCGACGCCGAAGGCGGCCCACACGGCGGTGATCGTGGCGACCGTCGACGTCTCGTCGAGGCTGAGGCCCACGTGGTCGGCGTCGATGGCTCGCAGCTCGAGACCACGGTCTCGGGCCGCCGACCTGACGGCGTCGGCGCGACCGGGTACGGCCAGGGTGAGGGTGTCGAAGAAGTGCTCGTGGACGAGACCCACACCACCCGCCCGCAACCCGGCGGCCAGCACGGCGGTGAGACGGTGGACGCGGGTGGCGATGCGGGCCAGCCCCTCGGGGCCGTGCCACACCCCGTACATGCCGGCCATCACTGCGAGCAGCACCTGGGCCGTGCAGATGTTCGACGTCGCCTTCTCCCGGCGGATGTGCTGCTCGCGGGTCTGGAGGGCGAGGCGGTAGGCCGGGCGTCCGGCGGCGTCGATGGACACGCCCACCAGCCGTCCCGGCAGCGTGCGCTTGTAGGCCTCGCGGGTGCTCAGGAATCCGGCGCTCGGACCTCCGAAACCCATCGGAACCCCGAAGCGCTGGGTGGAGCCGACGACCACGTCGGCACCCTGCTCCCCGGGCGGGGTGATGAGGCAGCAGGCCAACAGGTCGGTGGCGACCACGACCAGCGCGCCCGATGCGTGGGCCTGGGCGATGGCCGGTTCGAGCGGCCGCAGCTCGCCGCTGGAACCCGGGTGCGAGACCAGCACACCGAAGCATCCGGCAGGCAGCGGTTCCGAGGGCTCGGCGGACACGAGCTGGATGCCGAGCGGCTCGGCCCGTGTGGTCAGCACCGCCACCGTCTGCGGATGGGTGTCGGGATCGACGACGAAGACGGCGCCGGCTTTCGGGTTGACCCGGTAGACCAGCGTCATGGCCTCCGCCGCCGCCGTGGCCTCGTCGAGCATCGACGCGTTGGCGATCTCGGTGCCGGTGATCTCGCTCACCATGGTCTGGAAGTTGAGGATCGCCTCCAACCGGCCTTGGGCGATTTCGGGCTGGTACGGGGTGTAGGCGGTGTACCAGGCCGGGTTCTCGAGCACGTTGCGCCGCACGACCGGTGGCGTGACGGTGCCGTACCAGCCCATCCCGATGAGCGAGGTGCGCACGGTGTTCGCCGCCGCCAGTTCGTGGAGGGCGGCGATGACCTCCACTTCGCTGCGGGGCTCGGGGAGATCGAGAGGCTCCGTCATCCGGATGGAGGGTGGCACCACCGCGTCGAGCAGGTCGTCGAGCGACGCCAGCCCGAGGGAGCCGAGCATGTGCTGCACGTCGGTGTGGTCGGGGCCGATGTGGCGCCCGATGAAGGCGGCAGCATCGTCGAGGTCGGTGATCCGGGGCCGCGACGAGGGAGGGGCGGGGAAATCGGGAGCGATGGTCATACGGCGGTCCTCTCAAGAGCCCGGCGCGCGCCGGGTTCGGGTGGGACCCCGCTCTGTTGTGGGACCTGAGAGTTTCGCCCGGCGCCGTGGTGCGGCGCTCGAACTTTCCCCGTCGGTGAGCCACCGAGGTGGCTGCTCTCCAGAGGTGCCTACGCCGGCGGTACGGGAGCCTGAGAGTTTCCGGGGTGGTTGCTCCTTCGGCGCCCCCGGTTGATGGGGGACTCTCCCGCCGGCGATGATCGGCCTCGGTTGTGCCTTCTACCCTAGCCGCCGGGAGGCGGTGGGACCCGGACGGCGGTCGGCTCAGTCGAGGAGATCGGGCTCGTCGCGGAGGATGGTCTGATGGAGCGGCTGAAACGAGAACCAGCCGGCGAAGTGGCCTCCGACCTGGGTCTGGGTGAGTTCGGCGTGCTCGGCGTCGATCGACACGGGGGTGCCGGCGGCCATGGCGAGGAGCTGGGCCTGGCAGGTGCGCTCCATGGTGATGAACCACCAGGCGGCCTCGTCGACGCTGTGGCCCACGGTGAGCAGACCGTGGTTACGCAAGATGGCGGCCTTGGCGTCGCCCAGGGCGTGGGCGATGCGCTTCCCCTCGCTCGTGTCGAGCACCACGCCGGTGTAGTCGTCGAACAGCACGTGGTCGCCGTAGAAGACGCACGCGTCCTGGGTGAGCGGGTCGAGCAGTTGCCCGAGCGACGAAAACGCTTTGCCGTGAACCGAATGGGTGTGAGCCGCAGCGATGACGTCGGGGCGGGCGGCGTGGACCTGGGAGTGGATGGCGAACGCAGCCTGATTGATGGCGTAGTCGCCGTGCACGATGGTGCCGTCGTGGTCGACGCACACGAGGTCGGAGACGCTGATGAGGCGGAAGTCCATACCGAAGGGGTTAAGCCAGAACCGCTCCGGGAACTCGGGGTCACGCACGGTGATGTGGCCGGCCACGCCCTCGCCGAACCCGAACTTCCCGAAGAGGCGGAAGGCTGCGGCGAGCCGCTCCTTGCGGTGTTGGCGTTCTTCGCCGACGTCGTCGAAGACCGGAAAGTCGTAAGGAAGGGGCTTCGACGGGACGAACAACTCGTCGCTGACGGTGGTGGTTTCCTCGCTCATGGTCTCCTCCGGCTGGTGCGGGCGGGACGGGCGCCCCCGCCCGATGGCCAGCTTAGGGCCGGCGAGAGTGCGATGGGTCGGAGAGGTTGACGCCACGCTCCGGGCGTGGTCGACTGTGGCCGCCAAAGAAATACGTGCCTGGTGAGGGGAAGTCCGGTGAGATTCCGGCGCTGTCCCGCAACCGTGTGCCGGGGGGAGACCTCCGACGAGTCGGATCACCGACCCGGGCCCGAGGCTCAACCACACCGTCGCGGAATGCGGTGTCGAGCCCGAGTCACTCGTCGCGCGGCCCGCCTTCAGGGGAGTTTCGCGATGCGGGGGAGCGGGGGAGGCACGGCTCCGCTCCGACATCAGCGAGGACTCGATGATCACCGCACTGCACACCCTCCGCCTTCGGGCGCTCCTGCTCCTCGTGGCCATATTGGCCACGATCGTGGCGCTGCCGGCCTCGCCGGCGACGGCGTCCCCGCCCTCACCAGACACCGCCGGCGCCGCCGCCTGGCTGGCCGGCCTGGTCGGGCCCGCCGGAAGTGTGGAAAACCCCTACGACCCGGGGGTGGCGTCGGCCACCTGGACGGTCAACGTGGCTCTGTCGCTCGTGGCCACCGGAACCGAGCCCGAGGCGCTGGCCTCGGCCATGGGCTACATCCGCGGCCATGTCGACGACTACGTGGTCCGCAGCGGTATCGACTACGCCAGCAGCCTCGCCTACCTGATCCTGCTGGTCGAGGCCTCCGGAGGTGACTCCCGGGCCTTCGGTACGCCGCCCACCGATCTGGTCGCCCGCCTGGGTGCGCTGCTCGGCGCCGACGAGGCCGGGCTGTTCGGTGCGCCCGACTCCTTCTCGGCGGCGACGAACCAATCGTTGGCCCTGCTGGCCCTGGTGGCGTCGGGGGCACCGGTTCCCGCCGATGCCGTGGCCTGGTTGGTCGAGCAGCAGTGCGGCGGGGGCACCACCCCGGCGTCGGCGGTCGGGGGCTGGCAGCCCTACCGGGCCCGCACCTCGGGCGCGCTCGTTGAGTGCTCGGCCCCTGACTCGGGCTCGTTCTCGGGCGCCGACACGAACACCACGGCCTTCGCCGTGCAGGCCCTCGTGGCCGTCGGTTCGACCGATGTCGGGCCGGCGGCGCTGATCTTCTTGCGGTCGGGTCAGGCGACAACGGGCACCTATGCCGCCGGCTTCCCCTGGCATCCCGGTGGCAGTGTCGACCCGAACTCGACCGCCCTCGTGCTCCAGGCCCTCGTAGCGACGGGCCAGGACCTGGCCTCGTGGGTCCAGGGCGGAGCCAGCCCGCTCACTTCGCTGGAGGCGTGGGTGATCCCCTCGGGTGACGGCGCCGGGGCCCTGGCGTCTCCGTACAGCGGTGGCTTCGCCGATTCGTTCGCCACCCATCAAGGGGTGTGGGGCCTCGCCCTCTCGCCCTTCCCCTTCGCTGCTCCGGTCGCCCCCGTGGACCCGATTCTCCCCGTCGACCCGGTCACTCTTGAGACGACGCCACCCGTGGCCCCCGAGGAGTCGGTGCCAGCCGCCGCCGTCATCGTGGTGGCGCGCTTCACCGGCTGACCCCGGTCCACGGTCGGAGATCCGAATCCCGGTAGTTTCGTCACGTGACGAAACTACCGGGAACGGATGTGCACCCTGAGCAGCGCCGGCGGTGCCGTTGGTGCGGCCGCGCCCTGGCCGAGCGCATCGGACCAGGTCGGCCGCGCCGGTTCTGCCGAGCCGGCTGTCGCCAACAGGCCTACCGGGCCCGAAGGCTGGCCGAGGCCCATGGGCTCGGCGACGACGATGTGATCGTCGATCGCGGCGCGCTGGAGGACTTGCAGGGCCGCCTCTATTGCCTCCAGGCCGCGCTCGACGACGTCGAACGGGACCTGGCGGTATCGGCGGAGCCCGTCGACGTCATCGAGGCCCTGGCCTGGTTGCGCGCCAACGCCCAACCGCTGGCCGAGGCCTGGATCGAGCCCCGGACCATCGATGTCGGCCAGGACCCCGGACAGGATCTCTGACTTTACATAACGAGGATTATCGGCGGTCGCGCCGCGGCCCGGCAGGCCTCAGCGGAGGCTCCGGCTCCCGAGGGACAGGCCCAGGACCACGAACCCGACGAACGGCGGCGTCGATCAGGTCGGTGCGTCGGCCGCCGCCGAGAGCTCGCCGGCCAGATGGCCGGTGTCGTTGAACCGCCGCACCAACCAGCGTTCGCCGTGCAGGACGAGGTGGGTGATCGACGCGTTGTCGGCGGCCGAGAAGGCCAAGCTCCTCGATCCCGTGGCCTCGGCCAGCACGGCGCCGATGGCCCCACCATGGCTCACGGCCACGATCCTCTGGCCCGGGTGGCGGGCGTGGAGGCGGCCCACCGCCGAGCGGGCTCGGGTTCGTAAGGCCGCCGAGGACTCGGCACCAGGCACGGCCCCCCATTCCTGCGTGCGGTCCATCTCGACGAAGGCGGGATGACCCTCCGCCGCCATCTGCCGGAAAGCCCCGCCCTCCCACTCCCCCAGGTGGACCTCACGTAGGTCGGCCTCCACGGCCGGGATGAGACCCAGGGCCGAGGCGAGCGGTGCAGCCGTCTCGGCGGTGCGTCGCAGCGTCGTGACATAGATCGCGTGGATCGTCTCGGTGGAGAGCCGGTCGGCCACCTGTTCGGCCTGCCACTCCCCCAGGACCGACAGGGGCGGATCGCCCTGGCCGTCGACCAGGGGGAACGGATGACCCGGTCGGTACGCCGCCGACTGGCCGTGGCGCACCAACAACAGCTCGGTGGACCCGGGTGGGGCGGTATAGGGGCGCTGGTCGTACTCGGCCTTCGGGTCGGACGTGCTCATCCCCGGATCGTAGGACCGACCACTCGTCGCCCTGACCGGGACCCTACGCTGAGATTCGTGCTTCGTCCGAGAACAGTGCTCGCCGGTGCCCTGGTCGCGTTCGCGTTGGCAGCATCCGCGTGTGGTTCGTCGACAACATCGTCGGAGGCGGGCGCCGATCGTCAGGGGATCCCGGACGTGACGGTCACCGACGTGGCCACGGGTCAGCCGGTGACGCTGGCGTCGGTCACGCGTTCCGATCTCCCCACCCTGGTGTGGTTCTGGGCCCCCCACTGACCGGCCTGTCGCCAGGCTGCGCCTGGTGTCGAACAGTTCGCTCGACAGCGTGAGAACGAGGTGACCGTCGTGGGTCTCGGCACGCAGGACTCCCTCGAAGAGGCCCGTGAGTTCGTGGCCGACTACGGCACCACGTTCCCGATGCTCTGGGACGAAACGGCCCGGAGCTGGCGGGAGTTCGAGGTGCCCTCCCAACCGGCGGCGGTGTTGATCGACGCGAACGGCGACTGGATCGGTCGTTGGTCCGGGGAGTTCGACGAGGCCGAGGTCGTGCGACTCCTGGAGCGCGCCCAGGCGGCATCGACCGCCGGATCCGGCTGAGAGCGCAGGCCCTACGGGCCGGAGGGTGGCGACGCGCCGCTGAGCTAGCGTGACGCCGCTATGTCGCGCCGGATCGAAGTCGAGCTCACCAGCACCAGGGACGACGGGACGTGGACCTGGCGTTCCGCCGGAGCCAAACAGCCCAAGGGCGACCTCGACGGTTCGTTGCTCTTCACCGGAGCCAAGGTGGGCGATGTCGTGCGGGCCGACGCCGACTTCCTGATCGACGGCATCGTCATCACCTCGGTGCTCGCACCGAAGGGGGCCCGCAAGGAACCCGAACGACTCGAGATCATCGGTCCACCCCGTCGGGACGAAGAGCTCGTCACCACCACCCTGGCCCCGAAGGGACGAGGGGACCGAACAGCCCGCAATGACCGAGGCGATCGGCGTGGTCGCGATGGTGACGCACGCAACGATCGTGATCGCCGCGCCCGCCCCGACGGTGACCGCACCTCTCGACCCGATGGCGGGCGCGGAGCTCGACCCGATGGTGAACGAGGGCCTAGATCAGCGGGAACCGGCCCGAGCGAGCGCCGGCCTCGGCCCGAGCGCCCCGTGGTCGAACCGAAACCCAAACCGAAGCGCCTGCGCGCCGGCCGTGTCCATCGCAACGCCGTACTCGCCACCCTGCCCGACGAGCAGAAGCCGGTGGCCGAGCAGGTTCTGCGGGGCGGGAGTCCTGCCGTGCGCCAGGCCGTCGAGAAGCAGAACGAGGGCTACAAGGCCGAAGGCCGGCCGGAGATCAGCCCGGAGCCGCTCCTGGCCCTCGCCGAGGAACTCACCCCGGCCCTGCGGGCGGCGGAGTGGCACGACAGGGCCGATGCCGCTCTGGCCGACGTCGCCGAGATCGACCTACGCGATCTTCGCTCTGTCGTCGTGGCGGCCGACGCCGGCGCTCGTGACGAGCAGACCCGTGCCATCGCCGAGCAGTTGAAGACGGCCCTCGACGAGCGCGTCGAGGCCGAGCAGGCGGCGTGGCTCGCCGAGATGGAGGCCATGCTGAAGGAGGGCCGAGCGGTGCGCGCCCTTCGCCTCAGCTCACGGCCGCCGAAGGCCGGCACCACTCTCGCCCCCGAGATGACCGAACGCCTGGTGGCCCAGACGAGCGCCTCCCTCACCGCCGACACCGGTTCGGACCGTTTCGCCACCGTGCTCGACGCTTTGGCCTACTCGCCGGTTCGGGGCCAGGTCGCGGCCGAGGCGGTTCCGCCCGAGCCCAGCGATGCCCTGCTCGCGGCCGTGCGCAAGCACGCTTCGCGGATGCCTCAGATCGCTTCCCAGTTCGGTGTCCACGCTCCAGCCAGCCCGGCCAAGGGTCGTAGCCGCCCCAAGAGCCCCGGTGGCTCGTCGGGTCGCCCCGTGCCTCCCCCGCCGAAGGCATCGGCACCCCGTGCCCCGGGGGCCCCGATCCCACCGCCTCCCGGCCCACCTCGGGCTGTGCCCGTCGTCCCACCGGCCGAGGCTCCAGTGGCGGCGATCGAGCCGGCCGAGGCTCCGGTGGTGGCCATCGAGCCGGCCGAAGCTCCAGTGGCGGCCATCGAGCCGGCCGAGGTCACCCCGACCGACGGCGATTGAACCCGACCAACGGCCCGCTCAGCCCTCGGTCCTCAGGTCCGGGTCCGACTGACCCGTCCCCGGTACGCCCCGCTCTCGGGGTCCTGGTCCCACCGGGCGCCACACGCCGAACAGCAGCACGAATCGAGGTGCAACGAGGCCAGCAAGAGGCGCGCTACCTCATAGGCCCCGCAGTAGGGGCAACCGAGCGATCCGGAGCCGTCGGTACCCGAGTGGTCGGGGCCTGAGTTGCGGGGGGTGGCGGCACTGGCGGGCATCATGATCTCGTCGCCGATGGTAACGGTAGGAACCCGGCCGTGCCCGCCATGCTCGGGGCGAGGACAGGCGTCCGAGTCGAGGCCTCCCGGTCGCTGACTAAGGTCGATGACATGGTCGACTACGAAGTACAGGGCCACGTCGCCCTGCTCACCCTCAACCGTCCCGAAGCCCGCAACGCCGTCAACGGCGAGGTGGCCCAGGCCATGGAGGCCAACATCGATCGGCTGGAGGAGGACCCCGACATCTGGGTCGCCGTCCTCGCCGCCACCGGTCCCGTCTTCTCGGCCGGTGCCGACCTGAAGGCCATCAACAGCGGTAAGGCTGCCGAGCTGGCCACCGCCCGCGGTGGCTTCGGTGGGATCACCACCCGGGAACGTCGCAAGCCCATCATCGCCGCCGTCGACGGGCTGGCGACCGCCGGTGGCTGCGAGATCGCTCTGGCCTGCGACCTCATCGTGGCCTCCACCGCGGCGTCGTTCGGTCTGGCTGAGGTCAAGCGGAACCTGGTCGCGGCCGGCGGGGGGCTCTATCGCCTGCCCAAGCTGGTCGGCAAGAACGTGGCGCTCGAGGTGGCGCTCACCGGGCAGCCGCTGTCGGCCGAACGGGCCTACCAGCTCGGTCTGGTCAATCGGGTCAGCGAGCCCGGCGAGGCACTCGCCGACGCCCTGGAGCTGGCCCAGACCATCGCCGCCAACGCGCCGTTGTCGGTGTGGGAGAGCCGGGCCCTCGTCCTGATGGCCGACTGGGACGACGAAGAGACCATCAAGAAGGCCACTGGTGCGGCCTTCGGCCGGGTTCTCGCCTCCGAGGACACCAAGGAGGGGCTCACCGCCTTCATCGAGAAGCGTCCCCCCAAGTGGAAGGCGCGATGACACGATCGGCAGGTTTCGCGGAGCCGAGTGAGGTGGACGGCCTCGGGCCGGAGTGGTGAGGGCTGCCGCTAGTGCTCTGTCCGTGATCGTTCGTAGGGCGCGTCCACCACTTGAGGTGCTGGGCCTGTTTTGATCTGGGGATGTCCACTCCTGTGAAGGTCCGGCGGTTGTCGGATCACGAAGGCCGCCAGTTGCA
>Ga0209491_10007935_pt1 | contig 13729 bp, 19 predicted proteins | sample BON02_FD_187213 | JGI IMG/M metagenome (GOLD analysis project Ga0209491, IMG submission 187213) | Freshwater microbial communities from Lake Bonney liftoff mats and glacier meltwater in Antarctica - BON-02 (SPAdes) (version 2) | ecosystem: Environmental > Aquatic > Freshwater > Ice > Glacier... | reverse complement strand
TTAAAAAACACTTTTAAAATAAAAAAAAAAAAAGGAATTCACAGCAGGGCTAGGGTCGGGAGTGGATGAAGGAGACGCAGTGTGGCTCAGGGCTGGGGTCCTGGGACACGTTAGTGACAGCACACCTCTCGCGATACCATTCTGGAGCGCTGGGGCGAGAGAAATCACTCCAGGACCCAAGCCCAGCTGAGCTTGAACCGGTCTGCGCTGGACGCTGCCAGGCTCCAACTCCTGACCCTTGTCTCTGGAGTTGGCAAAACGAATTTCATATTGGATATCTCAGCTGCAGCCGCGTCAGAGGAAGCAACTGCCAGCCGGCCATGTCAGTGCTGCTGCCCGACCAGGTATTCCCCTGTACTTGCTACTTCTGTTCCTGGTGCATGTATTTGTGTCTGTGCATGGTGTTCGAAGGCCTTACACTTGCCAGTGTGTTTGCGGGTGTCATCGCGGCACCTCGTGTGCGCGAGCGCAGCCAGTGCGACATCCATGGTGTGCGTCTGATGGCTCACGATGCGGACGTTCGTGTCTACGACATTTCTGTTAGCACGTGCTGCGGAAATTTCCGTGCGTCAGTGGCTCTCTCTCGTTGGGTGCTGTGTGGGCCCTCGCTCCTGGACTGGAGCGGCTCAGAGTATGCGTTCCTTTTCTGGATGCGGGGGGGCGTGCCCAGCCAATTCTGCATGTCCTCTGGGATGCGGTGGTACACCGCAGTTGGGCTGTACACAATGCAAGGAATTTTGGACAAAAGTTGCGCGAGTTGACTTACTATGACCACGGCGCCTCGGCTGTAAATCAAGCGCTGCACAGCATGCAGGATACTTTGCAAGGTACACATGCAATCATGTATTTGTATAGATAGCTCCATGCGCTCTAACATCTCCCATCTCACCTCTGTGTGCGTGTGTGCGTGTATACATGTGTGTGTGTCAGAGTGAGTGGGTGTTTGTGTGTTTTCTTTCAACATATTTATGCGTATGTAGGGATATTTTCATATGGATATCAGGATTAGAAGTGCAGCCAGGAATTGGACCGTGTGCACATACATGTATATTTGAGAAGTAAATATACGTTCACTGAAACATACATGTCGGGATGATTGAAGTACCTATCGAAGGTGTGCAAGATGAAGCGGAAGGGGATTTTTGTCCGACGCAGCAGCTCGAACCATCACTCTGGACTGCAAGAAAAACCGCAGTTCGCCACACCCTGGGCATCCTCATGCCCAGCCGCAACCAGATCCAAGCTGACCCCGCAGCAGAGCATACCCACGACTGCTTGCTTGGCCGTCGTGAGAGAGTCACAGTGCGGGCAGGTTTGGCAATTCCTGGGCGCCTACACAGGAGCAGCCATGTTGGCTGTTTGACAGTGGCTGGTTCCTTGACCTACCATACCGTGTGGTCACAATCAGGCAGGTCCTCGACATGGGTGATGCCCATCGCGCTCTCCAGTATGTCTGTCCTGCTGGGAGCCCGGGCACGGCGGTCGGCTTCGCTGGCGTGCGCTCCTGTGACGCCGCTGTGCTGTGGTTTATTTTTGTTTGCATTGTATGATGCATCATGCAGTCTTGGGCTGCTGCACAATACATATGCAGCAGCCCCCACCCAGCCTATATTTCCTTTGCCACCGCGGTGTTTTTATCATTGGAAGACTATGTCGCAGGTCCTAGCAGGAGCAGCAGTGCAAGGAAGATGCGCACGGAGGGCTAATGGTGCTGGCGGGTGATAGTTGCAGGCAACGCAACGTACCTTAGACTTGTGCTTGGGTGGCATGGTTGTTGCAGTGAGTGGATAGCAGTTTTTGCCTGTTGTTTTTATAGACATTTTGCAGTCGGTGGTCAAACAGCTGTTACCTTCGTTCCACAGTGGCACACAAACTACTGTTGTTGGCGTGTTATCTGTCTTGGCTGCAAGAGCGCTCTGCTCGCTGCCACGCAATACAGAACTGCGCCTGTTGCTGCAGCCCAGCCACACGCAAGGTTCTGCAAGATATGGAAGAGGTGGACGCGGCAGAAACGTACGGGAGTCTCTGTGGCATGCTCGTAGCGCTTCATGCCCATGTAGCTTTGTCCCAAGGCAATGTATTTCAATGGTGTGCAGTCTGGGTTGATGTCTTACGAGACTATAATCGTGCGTAGCAGCGAGATCTACATGCTCTGAAGCATTGGGAATTAGTTCGGCCAAATTTCCCCATGGTTGGTCCACCTCATCCCACAGTGTCTCTGCATGGATACGTGCATTTGCGTATCCAGTCATATGTATCACTTCATGCAGAGAGCACGCACCACACCACAGCAGGTTTGATCATAGGGCTTACACTAACACAACCACTTCTTTCCTTTTTGAGCAGGATGGTGCATGGTTAATTATTCTTTGGTTGGTATTAAACAATCGTTTCTCAAGGGGATTTTCATGAAGTACATCCGCAATCTCATCTAATCTTGCATTCATAAAGCCCATCATTCCGCATTCTCGGATCTGGTATTGATTCCTTGGTGTATTATTTTGTAGGGCGCCTGTATATTCATATGTTCCCTTCCTCTTTCGACATCTTCGACTGTTTAATAGATCCTGTCCTGCGACAGGGACAGGCCTCCAGCGTGGGTATATGACCTTTCCATGGGACAGGGACAGGTTCTATTTTCACCTTTCCCTGTCCCAGTGGGACAGGTTTGGTACAACCTGAGGTGGAGTGCCTGTCCCACTGGGAAAAGCAAAACCTGTCCCACTGGGACAGGCACTCTGCATGTCCCACCGGGACAGGTTGTGCTTGTCCCAGTGGGACAGGTTTGGTGCAGGTACCACCCTGTCGTTCCTTATCAAAAAACCAAAGTGGTCCCAACAGAATTTCAGAAATTCCTTATCAAAAAATGGGTCTCAAATGAAACATGTGTGTGTGTGTTGCTTTGAGAGTAGAGTTTTTATTGAAAACTGATAGTGGGTATCCCAAGGACACGGGGGTGAATAAACCCTGGTAACCCCTGGGAATCCCCTCCGCTATAACACCCATCGGTCAGCTCCACCAGTCTCCGCCCTCGCCCATTCCAGGGGACCTAGGAAGAGGTTCCAGTCACCAGTCTCATGTACTCGAACATAGAGACACGTATGGACAGGCCCAAGTCTGTAGTAAGGGTCATCAGGGGAGTAGCGTAGACCGTCCATGTCAGCCGTCTTTTCATTGGATCAAGTTCTGGCATGTATGGAATCCGCTACCTCAGAGTATTCGACTACGTCTCAGTGTCTTAGTGCGCTACTGGGCCGGTCAGGGAGAGTGAAGTTTGTCCTGAACGGCCTCAGATGGAAAAAATAACCAACGCACCTATCACTCCCATACGACTACTGTCTGGCGACTCATCACATTTATTTGTAATTAACATGAAGATACTAAAGGCGGAGAAGAAATCCACTCTAGAGGAGGGGGGGGGACCGGTCCGCAAGGACCAAGTTCCCCTTTAAAAAAAAATCCAAAAAAAGAATAAATCCAGAAACCCACAGGAGACTTTGAAGGTGTCAATACTCTCCTCTGATTCTGGCCGGGATATTGACGAGGTCAAGGGAGCAGGGGGTGTTGTGAAGGCTGGGGCAAGTAGGGTGATGCGTCTCCATCGCGTTCCAGTCCCGTACTTTCCAACTGCATGTCTCCCAATTCAGCTGCACGTGTCCATTGGTGAATTCAATGAGGTGCTTATCCTTCCCAGTCTTGAAAGGAGCAGTGCAATATTGACTGTGTAAAGCTCGATGTCTTCTCTCTAGGCTTTTCACAGGCTCGGGATTACTTAAAAAGGTGTGAATGGCTTTTGTTTATTCCTGGAATTCGACTAGGTCAGGTCTGGGTTCCGGCAGGTGTCTTGATCTTCCCCAGCAACTCAAGATGGCTTTAACTATGTCAACCTGTGCCCATCCTACATGTCCGATTGGGCAGATCAGGCAATGAGGGTCGTCGAAACTTCGTACCGGCTGATTGTTTTCAGTGCTGAATCCCCACATATCGCCACTCTTACGGAGGTTTTGTGGGATAGAAGAGTGGAGATATTGGCTAGCCCGGGGTCCGAAGGGTTGGTAGAGTGGAGCGTCCATCGGCGAGTTGCGGTGTCTGTCATCCCGTCGTCGGGTATACCATTCCACCGCTGCCACTATGGTCTTGACGGAGATTTCCCGGTTTGGTTGCAACCATCCAGCTCCTTTTGCGTCAAGCATTGGGTGAAAAATTGATGCGTGGCAATGTTGCAAGATCTGGACCATCACTCAGCTTTCCATACTGAAGTATACGTTCGTGACTCTCACCTGCTTTCCTTTCGCGTTAATGAGACAGGTGCCAGGACGCACCTCCCTCATTTGTATCCCCCCCGATGGGTTGGCTAGAAGCGTGCATCCAGAGAGACATGTTTGTCTGTGTTGTGATTCCCCGGTGGTGGTGCCATCGGTGGTGCCGTGTGTAGGGCCGTATTGTCGAGTTGAATTTGGTTGGGCCTAAGTTGTTGATATTTATCCGTTTCGTTGAACCAGATTAAGACTAGTGAACTGCTGTCCAGCTGTGTCACAAAGCCGTGTTCTGCCCCGAAAATAGATTGCCCCTCTGTGGTAGTAATTTTGTCCCCGAGTTCAAACAGCGGTCCTGTGTTGGTCCAATTTTCCCTTGCCTCCAGAGGGTGAATGAAAGCGATTTCGGCTGGTATCTCCAAGATTCCGTGAATCGGAAAGTTTACTTTGGCCATGAGGTCGCCATGGGTTGTGCAATGTGCTATTATGATTCCCAATTCCCCCTCTATAAGGGCTGGATGGATTTTGCATGCCTTCTGTCTTGCGAAGCAGGTGCTGTCGATTTGAAATTGTTTAAGTATTGTAGCTTGGTCCCGGTTCCTAGCCCGTTCTCTGCAATATGTCTGGGCCTAGGAGTTTTTCAGAGAATTGAGAATCTCCCCCGTTTTCTGTGTGGCGCAGGTGCAAGTAGCCTCGAAATATCGAAAGAGGCCCACTAGGAGCCTATTTCCTAGTGTCACTGCAGCCCAGGCTAGTCGGATTTTGGTTTCGGGGTACTGGATGGCCTGGTCTGTTAGTTGTAGATAGATGTCGCATATGCTGTGCAGGGGGTCTGTGTGGTCGCAATAAAGTATGATGGACATTGCTCCTAGAAGAAGTCGATGGGGAGTGGAGTCGATGCAGTCTTGGGTTTCTCCCTTTGCTCGGGTAAGGTTAAAGAGAGACAAATTGTCGTCGATTGGGCCCAGGGCAATGGGGAAGGGATTTGGGCCTTCGTTTGCCCATTTCCGGACAATCTGGCCTACCCTGTTTACTATCTGTTGTTGACTGCAGTGGTTGGAGATCTGTTTTGCTATTTGTCGTGAGGTTAGTAGGGAGAGATCTCGGGCCCACTGCTTCAATAAGGGACGTACTTCAGGGTTGAGACAATATTGGATGTTTCCTAGCGCGTTTGCGCTCTTTGGCATTTTGTGGAGGGGAGATTGTCCGTGTGTCTCTAGTCTTTCCGCGGCTCTGATATGCAGCATTCCTACTTCCTGGTCGGGAGTGCGTATAGAGATGCGTCCCTCCTGGGAGGGGGTCATGTTCTTCTTGGAGTCCTTGTGGCATCTGACACTTTTTCGTATGCGGGCCAGGGCTACTGCTGTTCCACCTGAGGCCTGTTCGTGCAACAGACTGCCCTGGGACCGACTCGTGAGGGATTTGAAGAGTGTGGCAGCCAGTGGGTCGTTAATGACGTCCAATCCTGTGACTATTCCCATCGGGCTGCCCTTGACCATGCCCTGTCCGACTGGGAAAAAAGGGGTGCGATCGGTGTTGCTAGAGTCTCCTGTCGCCCGAGCCGTGACTCGAAGTATGGTGCAGGCTTCCTCAGGGATGTCCTGCATTGAGGAGAGACCTGAAGATGTCGTCTCGTATCTTGTGAGTGGGCAAAAGTGTATCAGGAGGTGTTCTGGTGTATTGGAACGTATGGCTATCATCAGGGCTATTTGTAATGCCCATAAGGTAACTTGCTCTAATGGGAAGAGGTCGGTATACGTACTACTTCCCGGCTGCATCTGCCTGTTGAAGAAGAGGATAATCCTAGACTGTGTCCAGTTGATAGCGCCTTTGAAGAGGGTAATTTCTACATCCATGCTATCTAACACACTCTGCAGCAGGTCAAGGGAAAGTCTCGGGCTCAGACAGTAGGTGACCAGCTCGCGGAATCTACGAAGAATCTTCGCTTCCGTCTCTGCATGACCATCACCTATGTCCGGGGTGTCGGCACGGAGCATAGTCACCATTTTTGAATAGTGAATGCGGATAGTGACGGCAGCCACTGAGAGCTTCTCTCTGTGAATGCTCTGCTGTAGGACACGAAGTGAAAGAGTAAGGGGAAGGCCCGCTTTCTGAGGCCCCAGATCCTCCATGTTGGGCATGAGGCGGTTTCGAGTGCTCATAAGGTCCATGCTAAAGGTGGAGTTTTCGTGGTTCAAAATAAGGTGACTCAAGATGCCTTGTTGTCCCTTTTCTCCGCCGCAGTGAACCCCCGTTCTGAGAAATCCGGCTCGCCCCTGTCCTTTGTCAGTGAGTAGGTTCGCCATGCAGGTGTCTTTAGCTAGTGTGTGGAGTTCCGCAATTTGCCAGAGTCCCACCGCTGCCAAGTGAAACATGATGTTTGTCCAGGATGTCTGTCTCCGCCACGCCCCTTGCTGTATGCATGGCTATAGCGAATTGGAACCCTGTTTTGGCCTCTAGGGAAGGAGGTTCCAGTACGATGCTGTCTTCTTCGATTTCCGCCGATGAGTCCGAGCGGTGTAGATGCCATGTAGGTTGGCTATCTTGTCCTTGAATTTAGAGGCATTTCGTTCTTGTAACGTACAAGTCATATAAGGTCTTGTCCGAGGCTTCAGTGCGGAGAATGGAGATGGTGGCCGAACCTGTGCCCATCCTGGGGTCGAGTTGTGCCGGAGGTCGGAAAGTAATTTCTCTGTGCCAGTGGCCGGTTGTACCTGGTTGAAGGCCGGCCTCGGCCAGGGCCGTTATGAGGGGCCCAGCCGATAGGATGTTGAGGTTAGAGAGGGTGAATGTTTCATCTTGCATGAGCTTGCCTTTTGGGGCCTCTTTAGGCTGGCCACTGGCTCTATGTCCCAGCCTATGTTTGTGTGCCGGATTAATCTTGAATTCTACGTGTCTTGCTATCCCCGCCAAATGTTCCTTGAAGGAGTTAGAGAAAGCTTCCCAGTCTCCCTGCTGAACGGGGAAGGGAATGTCGTTCGTTTGCAGGAATTGTTCGAAATTTTCCGGGAAGGCTTCTTAGACCTGCTGAAATCGTGAGATGTCCGTGTCTTTGTCCTCATCCCCTTCGTTTAGGGCTTCCGTGATCACTGTTGTCGCCTGATCTTTAGTTAAATTGAGGGCCGTCATCAACATGTTCACTGTTGCCAAATCCTGGGTGAGGGGATTGCTTATTCGTAGCCGGTCGATCCATTCGTCAATGGAGGCTTGTGTCTCTTGGGAGCAAGTTTGTGTCGGTCTGTGGGTGGGTGTTACCGTTGAGCTATCCAATTGGGAAAGTCCCCATCTCTGTGTCAGCGCCTCCGAAGAGGCCTCCTATCATCATCCACACTGTTGTGCCCTTTATGACTCCCTGCACTTCCAATGAACTGTAAGTAGTGAGTGTTTTCCCCCCTTATCAGATACAGAAGGCATGAGTGGGAATGGACAGGAGTTGGCTCAGTCTCTCCTTGAGCGTATCTAGGGATGTGGGTGTAGGCATTGTCTGCATATAGGCAGGCTTCCTTCCTCTCTCGCTCCAGGCGTCCGGAACTCGCACAAATATTTGGTGGCCGAGAGAGGGGTTACCAAGTGGTTTGATGTTTTTCCCCCGCTCTTCTGGGTCGGTTCCCCGTTTTGTGATGGTAGCTGGGTTGACTCCTGGAGTTTTTGCTGTGTAGTAGGTGGCGTCATTTTTTTTGTTCCCCATGCGTTGTCGTTCCCCGGTTGCTTGCCTGTGGCAAACTGATCTACGGCGGATTCAGGTGATTTCGCCCTATCCGTGTCGGGGGGAGGAAGAAATACAAAAATGGTGGTATCTTCCTTTGTGATCCACTCAAGTTTGTCTGTGTCTGACAGGATCATCTCTCTCCCTGCTAGCACGTCCATGTCGAGGATGTGTTCTGGTGCTCGTCCCTGGTTCCAGACCAGGTTACGTGGGATTTCCCCGTGTGATCCTGGACTATGTTGGTGCTTCGGCCGGGTGGTTTTGTTGAAGGTTGTCGCTGAAAGTCTGGTACATCAGCCTGTAAACGGGTGTTGTATCCTTTTTGTCGAGCAAGAATGGAGCTGCCGCTGAGGGATTTCCGCTCCTTTGCAGGCCTGCATGTCCCTGAGGGTATGGGATCGTATACATGATAAGTGTGAACGAGGTGCTTCGTACCATTTCCTTCAGTAACTCCGGTCTCTGGGAAGTGCCAGTCCGTGCCAGATGGTTGTCGGGGTCTTGGCATGGTTAGTAATGTCTTGAGTGTTTTGGGATCCTTGATGTTTGTAGGCCCGTGGCTCGGTTTATCAGGTGGCTGATCTTCCTACTTTTTTTTTCACCTTCCGTATCCCCACGGTTGAAAAAGTGTGGTGTAAGGGTTGTTCCCTGGGGGGAGTGTTGTTGCAGCGCTACCATCGAATTGTTGCGGAATTCCGTCAGGCTGCCTAGGGGATGTAATTGGAGCAGTATGTGGAGGAGGGTATCCATTGTACAGTTGATTGGTGCCCAGCTTTTTATCACCCTGCTGCTCCAGTCGTCCATTCTGCTGGGTTGTAGGGGTTGGCCCTGCATGGTAGTGACTTCGAATATCATAAGGTTTGGGAAGTCCCATTGGCCCGCTCCAGTTAGCTCATGTATCCATCTCTCCTCTGTTGCCTCCCTATCCCGTATCCATCCTCGTGGGCACATGATGTCCAGGAGGGAAAGGCTCAAGTAAATGGTTTCATCGTTAGCTGTCTCATCTCTGCTTATCCGGGACACCGCTTGGGTGTGGCCCTCCAGGACGGCTGCCATGACTAATGAGGCGCTCCTGTCTGTATCATAGAGTTGGGCACATATGAGATGAGCGTATAGATCTGGTATCTCATCCTGTCCTAATAGGAGCCAGGCCTCCTCCTTCTGCTGAGTCGTTAAATAGGACTCTATCAATATGAGGTGGTGGAGGGTGTGAAGAACCGTGCTATATCTGCTTCCTTGTCTGTCCGGGATGTATTCGTCGGGTAGGAGTTTCAGGGCTAACATTGTTTGGAGGAATCTATGACTGAGAATGTCTTGGGATAGACGCCGGATATGGTTTTCCCGGTCTGTTCGAGCCATTTGCATGAGCCGAGCATTGTTCGCTATGGTCAGAAGGGTGTGGGGCCTGGTGCTGAGAATATCGTAGCCGTAGCTATATTCCTGGCTTAGAAGGCAGAGGATCTGTATTGCATGTAGGGCATGCAGCAGGTCCGAGGATTTGTCTTGTAGCATGTGACAGGCAGATTTGACTCGGGCCATAAGTAAGGGGATTACCTTGGCCCTTCTCAAGGTGGGCCAGAGCCAGGGGAATCTAAACATTGCCTCCTGAAGCCAGTCTGTAAGTAGGTCGTGTATCTGTCTGGTCCATCCTCCACTTAGTATGTCTATGGCTCGGCTCATCTCCACTCGTACTCGTATATCCTTTGTGTGTGCTTTCAGGCTGAGTGTTAGTAGGAGGTCAGCTGTGCTTGTGTCATTGTTGGGCCCCTCTTCTTGGTTGTAGAGGAGTGTCTTTTTCAGTACCTTCGCTAACAGGCCCTCGGAGACCAGCATGGTGATCATGGTTTTCACCCCCGGTCCGTCACGTTTCCATCGTTTGACTTCCAAAAACTCTCTATATACGCTCTCCACTCCTTGCATGCTTAGAATGTTCAAGTCATCTGCCAGTGTGTTAGTGATTGCGTGGGTGAGAGCGGTAAGCAGGTCTCCAGAGGCCGACACAGCTAACATGAAGCCTTTCCACGCATCCTCTTTCGGTGATTCTGGCGCAGAACCAGACCTGAGGAAACGGAGAAGTGTCAGGCCGATTCTTTGGCTGTCTGCGTCTATGAATGTTTGGCGCGCTGGGCCTGCGCCGGGTGGCTCCTCTTCTTCTTCGTCCTCCTCGCAGTGTCCTAGATTTCTGGCCAACGTACCTCTCGGGTTTATCTAGATTGCTACCGTGTCCGCCCAGTCCAACGCTTTTGAGGGAGCGTTCAGCTTACGGCCCGGGACCGAAATTTTCCATAGGTGCCCATGGATTGAGTCCGGAAGCGTGGATTCGGGACTGTTGCGGAGAGTCAGTAGTTGAATTAAGAGGGTGCGGCCTACGCGACCCACCTTTTTTCGAAAGGAATCTTGCTGGCCTGTCAAAGTTATAATTGGGAGGAACACATAGAGGTGGGAGATGAGGGATCTATGGTGTTGTTGTAGGTCCCATAATTCGTGGGCTGATAGGTGATGTAGTTCTGTTGCATTCTCAGTGGGGTTGCCTATGTCGAGGAGTGCCTGGAGGATCTGAAGGATGGCATATCCCCGGTGCTGGGCCTCCGTTCTTACTTGGGATGGTTCTCTGTGCCCCTGCTTAAGCAGGCGGGGTAAGATGTCCATATGCATTTCCTCCAGGATCTCTGAGGCAATGTCCCAGGGTCCCGTCCTGTTGGAGTGCCAGGGAGTTGGTGCAAGACCGTGTCTTAGCAGACCAGCCGTGAGATTTGATTGGAGTGCGATGCGTTCATGTGTGAAGAGGTTCGCTTCTGTAAGGGCATTTGGTCCCATTGTCTCTAAGAGGTGATCATTGGTGTGCGTCAGCATTGTAATTATTGACGCCTCTCCTCCCACAAGCACCCTGCTGAAGCTGAATGTTTCCAAGATCGTGCACAGGACTGTGGTGAATTCGATGCATACTGTGCGTGGTTCCTGATGCGGGTCGTTCTCATCCTTCTGGGCAATGGGTAAGGCGCGGCCATATAAGGACTGCCGCAACTCCCTTATCTCCGTTCTCAGGTTGCGTTGCCAATGATTGTCGGGGGCCCGTGTAAGTGCTGATATGGTGTCTCCAGCCCCTACATACCTGTTTCCACCCCTGCAACAGTCGCATGTTGTCTTCCGTGGTTGGTAAGGTTTCCACAATGTTGCTGAGGATTTCAATGGGTTGGTTATGGAAGAGATTTCGGCCTCGGCGAATCGCCTTGTTTTTATTGAATTTAAGTCGACCGTCGGGGGTTCGGGTGACCGCTCCCCGTCTCCAATGAATAATGCCTTGGGAGAATTCCGGTAGACCGTGCAAGTCTGTGTTTTCTTTAAACGTGTAAACTGGTGTGCCGCTGTCTGTTACTTGACAACCAACTTCGATTTTCCCGTGTCTCATATGGTAGCCGAGGGAGGCTGAGATCGAGGTTAGGCGTTAGGATGACTACATTGCCCGGTGGGTGAAGTACAAGATTAACCACCCTCTTTACGGGTTTTATGTACGTTCGACGCGAAGAGGATGTGTCTCGGCCTAGGTCCACAGCTTCCCTCCAAACCGGGTTTTTTGGTTGGTGTGTCAAATGCCACTTCCCCCTCGAGTCTTGACTTACTCGGCCGTGTTTTCGAATATGGTGGTGTTTGGTGAGTGTGACTCCCAATCCCGACGATAAAGTGTTCTCTTGTATTATTTTTTTTAAGACTGGGTCGTCGTCCTGTGGGATCTCAAAGAACATCACGCAGGTTACTCTGGCTAAATAGAAAACTGTTCCCCGCCCTCTAGACCCTTGTATTTCAGCTAATACTGTGTCTCCGTATTTCAGCAGGTCTATGGGTCGAGAAAGTGCTTGGTCAGGGTCTGGGTGTCCTGGTCCAAAGGATTTTGTAGAAGGAGGGCAGTGCCCGGCTCGAAGCAGGCCGCACCTATCGTGAATCCCGGCTCCGCTACTTGATTCCGTGATTCCGTGCTTTTGTGTTGGGTTTGGGGTTCGGTCCATTCTTTCTCCGCGTATTGATGTGTGTTGTGTGTGAGTTTTTTCGTCTTCAGGGAGGCGACGTAATTAAGCAACGAAAATACGATCATTTTGACACGGTCAGCTTTGGGAACGTGGACGGGTTCAGTTTCCGTCTTGTCCCTGTCCGTAATCTCAGGGCTTGGTTCCCCAAGGTCCTCAGCTGGTCCCCCCCGAATTTGGTCCCCCCTTCTTCCCTTTCTCCTCCTTCCTGGGCGTTTCGCTTGCCTGCTCTTCGGCTCTTGGATTAGCAGCCACCCTGCCGAGATGGGTTTGGGGTTTCCATTCGAATAGAAGAGGCTGCTGTCCCTCGGGGGTACTTCTGTCCGTTTATCGATGGGGTCATAAGTCGTCTCATCCTCGTCGATTTCGTCCTCTTTTGTACTCTTCCCTTGTTTTGGACTGTGGGTAGGTCGGAGGGTCGTGGTGGGTCCCGAGGAGCCAACTGCGGCGTTCACCTCTTTTTTCTTTGCCTCCAAGACTTGGAGGCGGGTGGCGGAGCGTGCCTGATTTTTAGTGACTCTATTGCTGCCTAGTGAATATCCCGGTACTTTTGTCTATATTTTAGGGGGAGGTTTGTAAAACTGCGAGTGAAGGTTCGTCTGCACTAGGGCGCAGAGGGCTTCCGCTATATGGGTGGCCTGGAGGTGGTGGTGTGCTGGTACTATTCCCAAAAGGTCCGTGGAGTCTTGACAAGCCTCTGCGTATGGATTGCGTTCCCATTTCACATCCTGCCATAGCACTGCGTCCCCTTTTGGAGTGCAGAGATGTATTTCAATCTGATGGTCTTGGAGTGGATCTTGGCTGGTGTAAGATAAATGTGTCCCGTAGTCTTTTTTGATCGTGACTATGTAGTCTGTTGGTTCTGGCTCAGTCAGGCCCTCCTTTCTTTCATCTGAGAAGCAGAAGTGCTGTTTCGACGGTCGCTGGTCGACCCTGAAGCCCGGGCGGGATGCGTCTTGGAGGCATGTGGGGTTCATGTTGAGTTCACCCTTGTCCTCCCCCTTATCCTTCTCGACTTCCGTGTCCGGCTCAAGTTGTGCGGTTGTCTTAGGAGCCGGGTGTATAGCCTGGGGCTTGGTGTCCAGAGATTGGGTATTCTGACTTCTGCTCCTTAAGTAGGCCTTCTGTTGGGTCTCGGTGTCGTGTATGGGGGGCCCGAGTGTAGACCTAAGCGTCTTTCTCCACTGATTGAGCTCCAGGGTGAGAGGTTTGGCCCTCTGTTGGTCTGGGATGTTCCTGAAGCGTAGCTCTCCATTAAGATCGGCTGTCACCTCGTTTGGTCTGAAGTGTTTTCGTCCAGTCTCCATTCCTCTGATCTGTTCCAACCCGGCTAGGAGGCTATCTCTGTATGTGAGAGAGCCTTTGTGCAGGGGGTCCGTTGGTGGCTCAAAGCGACATCCCATCGTTGCCGCCTCCAGTTGTGTCGTTGAATTTTGTGAGGGTGCCGTGGTGTTGACCATGATGTTTCCGCCTCCATCCAAACACAGACTGTAGACTCTCTGGCATACTTGGTTGGTCCATAGTTTCCCCTGGCCCCTGTCGGAGGCTTGGCGGGCCGTCATCCATCCGTCTTCTGTGTGTATATGGTGATGCGAAGTAGGAAAACCCCCCAAAAAAAAAAAGATGGGGAGTCAGGAAAGAAAGAAAGAAGGAACAAAAAAGAAAGGACGAAAAGAGAAGGGGGAAAAGAAGGAGAAAAATGAGAGAAAAGGGGGGAAGGAAAAAAAAAGAAGAAAGAAAAGATCGGA
>Ga0209491_10007932_pt1 | contig 13731 bp, 14 predicted proteins | sample BON02_FD_187213 | JGI IMG/M metagenome (GOLD analysis project Ga0209491, IMG submission 187213) | Freshwater microbial communities from Lake Bonney liftoff mats and glacier meltwater in Antarctica - BON-02 (SPAdes) (version 2) | ecosystem: Environmental > Aquatic > Freshwater > Ice > Glacier... | reverse complement strand
CATAACAAGAGCAGATAGTGTTAAAAAATATTTTATGTCGTATAAGGCCTTATACGACATATTATGACCTGTTAAGCGTCATATGATTTCACGTGTAATTTTCCGATGCTATGTGCAATGTTGCTAATGGTGGCCCTGAAGCTTGGAGGTATGGATTGTATTTTTTCATGCTTCTGTTGGGTAGGGATTGGAGTGTCCACTCGATCTTGGCGTTTAGTTCAATGGAAAAGAACTTGAGGATCGTATCAAGACATGGAGAGAGTTTTTTGGACTGTCCTGTTCTGGATAGCTTCCCTCGTGTTTTTGTTTTTCACACCGAGTGTTTCCAGTCTGGTTGGAAATTGATCTGTATGTAGGGAGCCTCGTACTCCCGTTGTGAAGTTGATTTGTGTGGCTTTCCAGCCGCTCTTTTCTCGCCTGCTGAGGTGTTTGATGGAGCCTAAATGTGTGCTGTATCTGTTGTCTTTCTCCTGTTCCTTCTTCGTGGCCCAGTCCTCGTTGGTGTCCATTGCTCTGGTGTATTCTAGGAACATACATGATTTTTGTTCTTTTTCGAAGGCTAGCCCATCTGGTTTGCGGGAGATTAAGGTTTCTTGGTCTCCCTCTTCGAAGTCAACATTGTAAGCCAGGTGGTATTCGTTTTTGTCTTTTTTGAATTTGGTTCTGTTTTGTCCCTCACCTGGTGGTAGGATCACGTGTAGCCCCATATATTCTAGGATCTTGTAAAGTCCCCACTCCGCGTGTGCTTCCGGGCTTCAAGGCTGAGGGGAAGTGCCGTCTAGGCTCCATTTGATTGTTTAGTTCGGTAGATGATTTCCGTATGGAGAACATCAGTTCCCTCTATATTCCGTGATGTATAGCGATCCGTGGGCGTTGTAAGACTGGGCAATAGCATTGTATTTGTCCCACACTTTCGGCTGAGTTTGGGGAATCAATATGTTTTTCCTTGTAATGTTTTTCGCATAGTCTGCATTTGAAATTGTTAAGTATACCCCACATCTTTAGTTGGAGGGCGTATAGGAATTGGTATGAAATACATTGGAGGACAGTTTGCCTTGCTCGTATCCATACACTTTTATCCTTGTGGAATTTGCCTAGCAGGTCTCTTGAGTTGTCCTTCCTGATCGGAAAGTTCGCCGTTGATCCATTTTGAGTTTTAATTTTTTCTGCGCTACCTGGAGTTCATCTCTTTTCTGACTGTCACATTCATGGGGCTATGGTGTGTCGTCCCGTTCTCTGTCTATGAGAAAATGGGTCTATTGGTGGGAAGGGACCATCTGATGCTTTTGCTGTGTCTCCCGTCGTCTGCCAATCTATCTGCTAGTTCGTTTAAGGGGTCCCCTTGGTGGGCCTTGATCTTGATGAAAATGGTAAGTAGACCTTGTTCGATACGTTCGCGTAGGAGTTGTACAATATCTCCCATGATGTCAGCGTCCAGGTTTCCCCACATGGAGGGGGATTTACCGTACCCTATCCATTTTTGGGAGGAGGTTAGGAAGCATGTGGAATCTGACAGGAGGATTATTGGTTTCCTGTCCTTTTCCCCCTTGGCGTCTTTCAATGCTAGGTGTGCTGCTCCTGGTCCCGCTTGGTTTGAAGAGTTACCGTAGTACCTTCCTCTCCGCTTCCAAGTTGACAGCATCCTCGTCTGTTTCCGTCTAATCTATAGAAGCCAGCCCCCATGACCCCCTTGTTGTTTGAACCATCCGTGGCGTAGATTGCCCCTGGGAAGGAGTAGATGCCCAATAGGCCTGCCTCTGTACCTAATCTGTGTGTTTTTTCGAGGTCGTCCACTCCGAAGACGGGGGTGTCTTTCGAGTTCTCTGCTTCTAGGGCTTCCTGGATAATTATGCGTGTAGCCTCCGGGATCCTTCCGTTTGTGCTTATCCACACTTCCATTGTCATTGAGTGTGTGGCTAGTTCGTCTTTTCCTTCTCGCCACCAGCCCTTGTGCCAGTGTCTACTGTTCTTCCCGTCGGCCCTCGCTACCAACTTCGCCTCCCGAAGGGGGGGCTGGGTTTTGTTGGTATCCCCTGCGGTTGGGTGAGGAGGATCCAGTTTTCTGTTGTGGAGAGGGAGAGCAATATTTGTTGTTTCTCCTCGTCATTTAAGCCCTACCAGTTTATCACCATTGGTTGTGGGGTTGAGATCCTTTCTCCCCAGATTCTTTCGTTTCCTCTCTCCGCATTTTTGAAGAAGGGTGGGATGGTCAGGGCCGTATGCCCTTGGTATTTGGAGGCTTGGAATACTTCTTTTACTGCACGTAGTACCTTCTAGGCATATGATCTGTGCTTTCTATCCTTGTCCAATCTGAGTTGTTGTTTCAGTTCGTGTTGTATGTTGAGACCAAGAGGGCTGGTATCTGAGTCGTCTAGAGTGTGTTTGAGGAGGTGCCATTGTGCACCATCTGGGCTTAAGGGGCCTGAGGCTATCTGGATCGTGGCTATTCCTTGTGCTGAAACTGCCTTTGGTTGTGTCCCAAAATTCTGGTTTTTCGTAAATTCGGACTACTCCCGTTTTTGAGGGATTTCCCAATGATGTCGTAGATGTCTTCGTTTCCCAGATTCCTGTCTGCCAATGTTTCGGGGTCTCTGGACGCGTGCGGTACTGGGAATCTTTCTCTCTCTGGTTTCTGAGGTTGCCTCTCTTCCTGTTGTTCTAGAACAACTTCTCCTCCACGTGTGTAGGAGTGACTCAATTTTTTCCTTAATCTCCGTTGTAGTTCCTTTACAATTCATGCCCCAGCAAACCTCGTGATCTACTGTTTCCCAGTCTTATTTTTCCGTGACGTATCTTTTTCCGTGACGTATCTTCTCATGTATTCTTTCACCTCTGGATGGATTGACCTTTGATATTCGTCCATGATCATAGTAAATCCCAGTTCTGGAGATTTGAAACAGAGCCATGGAGGTTCTTGGGCTGTTATTATTTCTCATTCTGTGCAGGCAAGAGAAAGTGCCATGCCCACCTTCGTTTGGGGTGTGTCTCTGTCTAAATCCGCCAGCATATTCGCTAAGCACCTTTTGATGGCATCCATTGAAAGTGCTAGCCTCAGCAGGTCCTGGTTGGCTATCAGAGATTGAAAGAGTGGGGAGGATGTCCCGAGGATTAGAAGTTCTTGGATTCGGCTTCGCGTGGGGGTTTTGAGTTGGCATTCAAATTCGAGTTGTTCACTGTTGATGCTTCTGTCCCTGTTTCTCATCTGTGTCTTTTGTCTCTTCACACTCAGTTTTCATACCGCTCGGCATCTGTTTGTTAAAGCTTTCCCTAGCTCTTCCATGCAGATCCATTGGATGCCGTCTGCTGCTCGGTCTGTCTGCGTGGCTTGGGGGGTTCTAGTTTCAAATAGGTTTCGGAGCAGGAGCTCGTTGACTATTTGTAGTAAACTTGTTGCCCACTTCTCTGCTTGCCATCCCTCCTCTATTCGTTCAAGGATTTCCTCTCTGTATTTCTCATCGCGTTTTGCTAAGGGGGAGGGGCTTTCCGTCATCACCTCGTACCACCACTGTTGGATGTGTGTATTGTTTCCGAAGATTCTAGTTTTTTTTCGTTAGTAGTTTCATTAGGGAGGGAAACTCGGTTGCAGCCTCTTGTTCATCCCGCAGAATGGCCGCATCCATTTCTCTGATCTTGTCTAGGGATGTCTTTATTTGAGTCAGAGAGATCAGTGTGTCTTCCTTGCTTGAATTCTCCCTGCATTGTTCGAGCTCGTCCGCTGTCTTGTATGTTGTTTGGTACATGGTCTCTTTCACTTTTCAGTCTCCCAGGGAGGAGTCGTGTGTCGTCAAGGTAAGTAGTAATTTTTCACATGCCCTTATAATCTCTTCTAGTTTATCAAGGTAGTGTTGTATGCCCTCCTCTCTAATGTTCTTCAGAAGGGCACATCGGTTTCGTATCCTGTTGCGTTTTAAAATATATTTGTCCGTTAGTTGCAGTGTTTTCATCCCTTTCAGTTGCTCCACTCCTGGGTATCTTTGCGCTTGGGCTTCTTTTATGTCCAATGCATGTAGATGGGCAGGAAATCTGTACAGTTTTTGGATCCAATTTGTTACTAGTTCTTGAGTTCTTTTGTCTACCCCTTTTAAAGGGGGGCAGTAGAAACGTACCCCGCTGGCCTTTTGGATGCGAGGGATTGAGTCCAGAGTTTTGTATCCTGCCCCTATTAGCTTCGGTCTGATGGCCATGAAGGCTAGCTCCCCAGTCCTGAGATCTGTTAGTCCATCCTCGAGGTTGTTTCCCTCTCTCCCAGAGTGGGGGTTAGCATCTTTAAGTTCCTGTAACCGGGGGTATCTTGTTTTCCATCTGCCGACACCTCCATGGTTTGGGCCTTCCTCCATTCGTCCTTATGTTGTATATTGACTAAGTGTTGGGTAGTTATCTCAGTCTGTGCTACATCTATGTTTGTGGCGGATGCTGTTAAGTCCGGGTGGAATGGGTCCCAGCTCACTCTCATTCCTAACGTACTCGTGAGGTGGCGTGCAAAAGCAAAGGTATTCTGATTCGCTTGGTCCCATGTCAGGAATTTCACTTCGAATAGGAGGTCCTCTATGTCCAGGCATCCATGTTTTATGAGGGCGTCCTGGTGTGTGATTTCCGCCAGCTGTCTTGTTCCATCATCGAATTCGCAACATCGGGTAAGGTGGCCACATACTGCGGGACATAGTATGGCACGTGGCATTTTTATCTGGAGGCCTCCTTTGTCTCCGAGTCGGGGGAAGGTGGAAAGTGCCGTAGACGTGTTTGGTAACATATGCCAAGCTTCTTTGTTGCATCTCACAAAGGCTGCCGTGAGTTGTTTGAACTCTTTCTCAGGCCATATGATCACCGGACCTGAGAAGGTGAGAAGAGGAGCCAAGGTGCATTCCTAGCAGGAAACGTTTTAATCTATTTGCGAAACCTTCACAAAAAATCCCCAGAAGATTTCCTTTCTACCCGTCAAATCACGTTTTGGACAAAACACAAGTTACTAGTTTTGGTCGATTTTTAGTAAACCCCCTTGCTGCGCTCCGACTCGCATAAATCTGGCCATCAAATGTATATCTCATGAAGTTGAATTAATGACACACGAAGGGTTTGCTGATCCAAAAAATAGTTGATTCCCAAAATATCATACAAAAATGACGATTTACCCGTCAAATGCAGAACAAAAGATGCTAGTTTTGGCTTTTACTAGGAACTCAAAGAAAAGGAGAAACACGGTACGTCGGATTCTCAATCATCGTGGGTGTGTGCCCCTTTGGCATGCCCCCGAGGAAACCCCGGTCAGTAGCGATTCCCCAATATCGTTTTAATCAAACAAATCATCACACACACACCAGCCTGAGAGCGTGACGAGATATCACGCTGTGATAAAACAGAACACAGTATCTCTCACACGAGGGTCGAACTTGCCTTTAATCTACCAGACTCGGAAATCACCACGCGACAGTCAAAAACAATCAACAATCTTCAGCCTACGGGGGGTTTCCACTTGGTGACAGACAAGTTTCCACCACAAGACTGAGGGTTGTCGTCTTTCTTTACACCAACGCCAAGACCTCAGGCTCAAGCTTCCAGATGCTGGTGACCCATTGATCAAGCCAAAAAGCACGAGCGCTCATCATCACAGATGCAGTCGTCCGTCACAAGACTGGGGGTTTTTGTCATTCTTTACAACAAGACCAAGACTTGCATGCCTCAAGATGCTGGCGACCCATTGGTCAAGCCCAAAGGCACGAAATCATACCATCATGGATGCATTCGTCCCAGCACTGTTTTTTGGATTGTGGGATTTTTTGTGAAGACGTGATCGAGGGTTGCTTTTTTTTTCCACCAAAATATTTCCGACTACGCCCTGACCACGACATCAAACACCATTGGTCGCCGACCACCTAGTACGTTAGCTAAATGAGGTACACGATTGCCGAAGAATCTAACTTCATATCTCTCCTAGACTCTCCCCTGGGTAGTACTCCCTTCAAGGACTGTCAATGCATACCGTAACACATGGACAGTTGCTCTAGTTTAATACGTACAATCATGCTTGCGTAGGTCATCTCAAAGCATGACGGTTGGAAGAATGTTTGCAGAAAGACTTGGGAAACATTAAACTACTCCAGGAGGTGGCCACGGAAGAATAGGCAGGGCGGGGCTTTTAGCTAAGGTACAGGAAGGGTAAAAAAGGGAGAGAGAAAAAGTACCAAGTAAGTACTCCTTCGCCCCGGGACCAAAGCAACACACACGGGCTTTTAGCTAAGGTACAGGAAGGGTAAAAAAGGGAGAGAGAAAAAGTACCAAGTAAGTACTCCTTCGCCCCGGGACCAAAGCAACACACACATACACCGTAACGATATCGGTAAGTTATTAAGCCTGCGGGCAGACCTGAAACACTCGAAATCGAAATCAACAAGATCTTGGTTTCGAAACGTGAGGATCGATTTTTGGACCATTTTTCCTGATTTGGGGCAAAACACCCGTTTGGTTCGTTTCTTGTACCCGCCTCGCCTCAACAATTTTTGTATGGCCCCGCGGGAAATACGGAAGTTCCCGCAGAAGTGTTAGAAGATAGCCGGGTGTTGGAATGCGCTGTTTATGGTTCAAAACTTCGGATCGCCTCAGCTCATCCCCTCCGGAACGACCCGGTCTAGATTGATTGATGTAACTTTTATTACTCCTTAAAAAGCAGTCTAGTAGCTTTGCTGGAAGCTCTATTTGCTCGAAGCTGTTTTATTGTAAGATTTGAGATCTCGGCGTGCTGTCGTTTTTGTATTTTTTTGATGCTAGGCCTTACAGAACCCTTCCTTGCGCCTCTCCCAACCAGGCTCCTGTGCCTGGTTGTCGCCATTCTTCCTGTGCGCTAATTATACATTTGTGTTTGTGTGTGTGTGCCTCCATATGTTGTAAGGAGGGTTTGGTACAATCCTACGCCCACAACCCAAGACTATAATGAGTACTGTATTGTAATCATAATGGGAACAAGCATTGAAATAGATGTAGTCACTTACACTAGTTACTTGTCCGGTTACTCTAGGCTTGACGTCCTATCATGGCCCCCTCTCTAGAGGCCTACGACCGAGCTGACCTATTCGAAAGCTGAAGTCTGAACCAACAGATTTTGCTGTCTATGGAAGTGTCTTGTGGCAATAAATTCCCCTTCTAAAAGCCACAATCTCCTTCCCCATTTGAAAAATTGTGTAGAACTCAATGAGTTTACAAAATTTCCCCACTCGTATGAAAGTTCCCAGAGTGACTGTTCCCCGTGTGAAATAATTTTTTTTGATTTGGGAGTGCTTAAATATCGTTAACCTCAGCAAGAGGAGCAAACATTTTAAAAATACGACAGACACCCAGATCTCAGGCACTAGCTTCCCAGGGGCCTAGATAATATAATAATGATGAACAACACACAACGAAAATGAAACAACCTCATGCAAATTATATATAGAGACAATTGGATCTATACACACATACGCAGGTACCCCATATATTTGACCCGCACGAACCGTTCTGATACACCCATATACATATTATGTATGCACGCGCCTTTGAGGTGTGCACATACAAAATACAGTATGTGCAGAGAATACACATATTTATAAAGATATAGATAGACAGATGCGTCCGCGCTTACACATCATGTACTGTCATATCGTGTACACGCATCATCAAAAGAACAATGCATATATACTCGAATTACCAAGATACACACAAATATATGCTGGAACGTACATAACTAATAAGTGTATCGAGGAACAGAAAAGTGCACACATGTAAACAGTAACTGAACTAGAATTCAGATATATACATAAAACCTGTTGAATCGAGAATATACAGGTACCTATTAAGTACTAGTACTACGCACATAATACTACGTTAAGTATACAAATATACGCATCGGTTCAATGGCCTATATATTACAAGCCCGATTCTCCATGGCTGCTGTAGTCGTTGGTATCCGCACTGCCATCACTGATGTACTCGCTTGGAGCATTGCTGCTCCGCCATGAAACGCTACCCGAGCTGCCTGTGCGAGAGCCTGATCGTGGTAACGTATCTTTGACCGAGCCCTCCACCGAGCCATCTCCGTGATAAAACATTGCGTTGACATGAGCCTGTCGTCATCGCTGCTGCTATCATACTTGTTTACGCCATAATTGACTGCATTGTAGCCGAGTGCAATCCGTTCCACTTGAAACGCCACACCAGCCACGTGAGAAGAAAAATGTCTTTGGTGTCTCCCCTCTCGAGCCACTGCTTCAAGCTCGCCTGTGATTTGCTTTACACCCCTGTAGTAGGACTCATCACAATCGACTTCCTTGTCATCTACCACTGGCGTGCCTGTCGAAGTCGACTGTCTATACTTCGCTTTGATCCCATTCACTGCAGATTCCTGCGGAGATCCCTCCCCGGTCTCCTATGACTGCAGACGTCAGAGACTCGGATTTCTATGCCGCAGGTCCTCTGAACCAATCATCGCTAGCCTGACTGCCTGCCACAGATGCATTGCCTTTGAATTCATCTGTGAAAGTGAATGGCACAGCGGAGACTGATTTGAGGAATTCCGTCTCATCACTCTTGCTATCTACACTACCTCCTCATCTGGAAAGCAGTCAAACCACTCTCGGTGTTGCTGCCGTTCGATCTCGTCGGACCGGATGCGCAGTCCTTCGTAGCGCACTCGCTGCTCATCTCATCTCTACTGCCTTTCAAGCATCTGCAGTATCTCGTTACTTCTCAATTTCTCTTTCTCGAACGGCAGCCACTGCTTGTTTGCCATCCTCTGCTCCTTGGCGAATGCCACTTCGGAGCAGCTGCTCTGAGCACACCGAAGATGCGTTTGTGCCACTCATTTGCTTTTGCTTCTTTCACCTCTAGGAACCCCTCGTCTCTGTCTTTTGACCGTTTCAATTCTAAAATATGTACGATCTGCAGAGCCTAATTGATTGCGACCCAGTCCGTCGCCTTATGAAGAAAGCCACTGGATCGAAGTTGTATCGTGTCTCCTGATTTTGTTTGACTGGTACTCTCACCTCGATTTCCTGTGCCTTTTCTACCAGATCTTCCTTGATGCAGATTCATAGAAACTCTTTTCGTCGCCACAGCGTGCTCATGTTGCTTTCTTCGTCAAGCGTGATAAAGTCAAGCTTGCTTTTTGGCTTCTGTACAGCATGCATGCTGTCATACAGGTGTCTCCAGATGGAGTGGTGGATAGCCGTAACTGTCGTTGTCATCCTTTCGCAGCTTGCACTGCTAATGTGAAGGTATATTTTAGCCGCGGCCAGACCGTCAGTGCTCTCACCTCGGGCGTCTCGCTTTCTTCTGCACAGCCGACACCCTGCTGGTTGCGTCTTGCCTATTTTTGTTAGAAAACTGGCTGTTGGCTTAATTTCTGCCACTCGCATCCCCAAACGTCTCCGTCGCTTCCATGGAATTTGTTCGTCACTCAAATACTTTCCCAGCATAAACTTTCCTGCATCCTGTCTCAGCATAAAGTCCGATACCCATGTGCCGTAGAGAAGCTGGTGGATGCCTCCCCTTTTTTCCTTCTCCTTGATACAAGTCTTTTTGAAACTCTCGTCATCCATCCATGTACCATATCGTAGAGCCGTTCCCATACTCGTGTCATAGCTTACATCGACTTGTCATCTTTGTTTGTTGATTTGTTTCAAAAATCCTGTCACACGATCCCGGTGCTTGCGCACCTCCTCTTCTACTGTTCTTGGCAACGTCCTGGTCTAATCGCCTTCCGCAACCCGCTGTTCCACGTCGACTTTCAATCTTAATAGCTCACCGTACCTCCTTTTCGGCGAGGCTTTTGCCACGTGAAGACTGCTCGATTTGCCCTGTCGCGCCATTCTGTAGCAACATCTTTGCTTGAAACAGCCTTGTCTGCTTGAATTTCAGCTTTCTCATATGCAGGTTCTCCTCGATGCGCTTTCACTTTGACCAGAAACGTCGCTACTCCTGCCTCTGTTCTTTTTCGGAGCTCTTCGAGTGCTTCCAGTTCCCGTAAAATGTATGGGTCTGGCGCTCCACCTAACGTCGCATGCCCGCTCCTACTAACGTCGCTTTTCCGCTTTCGCCTACCCATCTTTTCACAGCTTTCAGCAGCGCTTGGTTGTCGCACAAATACAGCATGTTCCTGTCACAGGGGTGCCTCGTAATGCCAAGACAACGGCCACTAGTTCTGGACGGTTCGAGCTGGATCCTTCCTCTTTGCGTCCTACCTTCCTCTTCTGTCTTTTCTTTTTTCCCCACAGATTCAGATAACCCGCTCCCATTGACCCCCCTTTTTGGTCAGATCCATCAACCGCTGTGAATGTGCTTCGGAAGCCGTAACCTCCTAATTTGCCGATCTCTGTGCCCATCCAGTATTCCCGCTCGATACCTTCTAGTCGAACTTGACATTCGTCCTTTCCACCCGACGCTCTCGCTGCTGTCAACAACGCCCAATTTTTTTTTGTCGTGACCGTCACGACAAAATCTCACTGTCGGACAGTGAAATCTTTTGTGAACCCAGCATGAAGTGTGATCCTCGCTCTCTGCCATTTTGAAGTTGCCTTGCTGCCACCATGACCTGTATGATACGCTCTGCCCGTGATGTGCATTCTTTTTGCTCCCGCTCTTTTTTTCCCCACCTCTTTCGATTTCGTTTTATCATAGTTGAAAAGATTTCTTTCCTGCTGAGCTCAAATTAGCGGATTCCCCCCGCCCTTTTTTTGGACTTGCACCGCACGACCCAGTCGTGCATCGAGCTTGACTCTTCCAGCCAACTTTCCTTTTCTTGTTCTGATAGGCTCTCCCATATTACTACCGTTGGTCCTTCTTTTTCCCAAAAGAGTAGATCTCCTCATCCTGACTGAAAGAAAGGAAGAGCAGACATCACTGCTTTTCCTTCAATTCTCGTGACACTATAGATCTGCTGCAGTGCTCGTAATACTGCCCATGTTGGTGATCTGAGCTTCTTCTAACTCTTCTGTTCGCTTAGTCTCCTTCCGAAGAGTTGTGATCAGCGCTTGCTCGTGGCCTTCCCAACACTCCTGCTTTTTCAGAAAATTCCATCCCCCGCTAGTAATTGTCCATCTTCGTCCTGGGTCTAGGTATGTAGTCAGACCTTCCGTTGTGATGATTCTCGTTTCGTCCGCTCGCTCTTCCTATACCTGCGACGGGTCTTGGATTCTGTCGAAACCACCTGCTGGAATCTCTTGGTCCAGGAAACAATTCTTTCCTGTCACCAGTGGCATTTCTTGCTCACAAAGGAGGCCAGGGTCATATGCAGCCATTCGCATCGAAGACGCTTCCCACTGCATGTTTCTACGCATAATCTCAGAATCTTCCTTGTCAATTGTGTTGCTGACAATAAGTGGATGGTGTGTTGAGTTTTTCCTCGAGGGCCCGATCTCTTTACTACATTCACTGTGCAGCAGTGTTAGTGTCTGTCCAAGTTCGTTGTTGCAGCATTCCCGATTTTCATCCAAAATAAAGTCAGTGGTCGCAAGTGCCAAATGATACGCAACTAAGTGGTCACGTACCCTTTGGCTGCTGTCTCAATCCTCTACACTCTCCTTGTGCTCACCCCACCAGTCGGTCTCAGGGGAAAGCCCATTTGCTCCGATGTGTGCCACAACCATGTTGACTCAGGCTCGTCCGCCAACTCCACATCGAAATGAGTGCTTCTATAAGTCTCTCAATCGTCACAATAGTGTCGCCGCCTTGCCTGTCGTCTAATCTGCCAGTACACCTCGGATCTGCATTGGTAAAAATCATGCTGATCTGTGGCTGCTTCGGTGTTTGATTCATCTCTCGGCTCCCTCCTTTGCACGCTTTGCACTTGCTTCCTCGACATAGTTGCATCTTGTGAAAGTCCTTGTCAAGCTCCTAGACAAATCCACAGTGTACACATTGCTTGCACCTCGCTCGGCGTATCGGCTTCTGCCACCATCCTGCACTCTCCGTTGAAACTCTGGATCGTGCTGCCCACTCCACCAAGAGACCGATACGAGAAGGAGATGTCTATCACTTTCGAATCTGTTGGCGAGCTGCCAGTCTGAAAGACTTTGCCAGGCTTAGATTCGGCTGGCCTTTGCAGTCGCTTCATGCCCGCTTACCTCAGCCTTAAACTCCAAAATGTCGGCCACCCCCATTCCAATCTGCGCCTTTGCTATCTGCCGCACGTCTCTTACCTTTCCGACGAAGCTCGTACCCATCGTGTGCATTTTGACTGCGTCTTGTTCACCGAGTCGTCTTCTTGCTGCCGCTCCTTTTTTGACTGGGCGACTCCTGTCAAGCTCTGCAGTATTGTCAATTGCATGCTCATCGATTGTCTTCTTTCTCAATTCTTGGGCTCGATCCAGAAAGGAGTCCGCATCCTATATGCAATGCATGTCGACAACGAGCTGAAACAGCAGGTGGTCGACGTGCGTCTTTGCCTGTTAGCTATCTCGTTTATTACGTGCAGGGTTAACAATATTGGTAAAGAGGTGTTGCACTATTTTCCAGACCTCTTTTACACCTATTCCCCATAGCTTCATGATAAGTGGGGTCTCGTAAGGAACAGGAATTCCTACTTGCAAACTAATACATGTTCTTGTAAATTTTTGCTTGGGACAGCGATTCTTGCAAATGTTTGTGAACATCTTATGTGATAATGTTTATCAAAGAGTAATCCCGGCAGCAAAATGAGTAACACAATTTTAAACGAAAGACACCGTGACTTAGATTTCAGACACTAGCTCCTTAGACTTGGAACCCAATGAAGTGAATAAAGAAACACACAGATAGACACACAGTTGAAACCCACTGTGTTGAAGAGTAGCGAACAGGATCAGGACTCTCGTATGCGATAAAGGAGAGACGGGAAAAATGCATTTACAGAGGTCACAGCCTGTAAGGATAACATCTAACTATCTCACATGAGATCTCATGTCAACATCCTGATGAATGCATTTGACCCGGATGTGTCATGAACTCATATAATGCTCGCTGTAAGATACTTTGAATTTCCAAAGAGTCCCTCAAGAATAAGAAGCCTAATAAAAGTGAGCAAAAGCTGCAGGTCAACCCTTTTAACTTCGTCATTCCTTCTTCGATTAACTAATTTATTTTCCGTTCTCTTCTTGGAGCAGCCCATACAACAACAAGCTAAACCCTGATAACAAGTTGAGGTTTCTCCAACGTGTCCCTATGGTATTTACAGCCGTAAAGTCGTGATGGCTGACGGAAAATTGAGGATCAGGACTGCTATTAGAGCTTGGGTTCAACCCAAGCAAATGATTACCCAAGCCAGTAGCCCCGACCCTGTCAATCTCCTGTCGCTTTGTCGTGGGGTTTGTAGCCCCATAGCGTTGCCACCCGGTGGGATTGTCACAGTCAAAGTTACATTCTAACCCGAGGAGTTCAAAGAGTCGATGGAACAGACCCTACGCTTAGGATTACTTTTTTGCCGTTTTTCCAGATTTGCGAGTGACTCAGAAAGCATGTACGCGGAAATTCGGGCGATTTTTTCGATTTTTGGGTTTCGCCCCTCCCTGCCTATAACACTGACGATCAACCGGCTTTACTCCAGTGGACTGTTTGTCTGTCGTTCTTGCAACAGATTTTGGCGCATCAGAACTTCTCTCGGGTCTGTACTACCTACCTTCTCCGCCACTTCCGTGCCTCGCCAGGCCGACTTAGACTTCTTAGGCAATCGAACCGTGGTCGTAAGTGCTTACATACACTTAAATTGGAGTTGATCCAACAACACCCATTTAT
>Ga0209491_10007929_pt1 | contig 13733 bp, 17 predicted proteins | sample BON02_FD_187213 | JGI IMG/M metagenome (GOLD analysis project Ga0209491, IMG submission 187213) | Freshwater microbial communities from Lake Bonney liftoff mats and glacier meltwater in Antarctica - BON-02 (SPAdes) (version 2) | ecosystem: Environmental > Aquatic > Freshwater > Ice > Glacier... | reverse complement strand
AGCATCCGCTTCAGAACAGCCGATTTTCGTTCTGGTGAGTATCCCACGTCATTGTCCTATCCCGCCCACCTGAAAATTAGAGAAAAGTAGAGCAGCGGACAACAACCCTGACAGAGGGGGGGGTCGATCGGCGACAGGTTGCTGAAAACTTGCTGCAAAATATAAAGGGCGTGACGGCCGTTGATCACATCCATGCGTGGTCCGTGACGCAAGAACGGCCGATGGTCACCCTCGAAATTGCGATCAATGAAACACATGATGCCCGCTTGGTGAAACAGCAGGTCAAGGCCATGTTGGGTACCGAATACAACATCGAACATTCGACTGTCGAAGTGGTCTAGCGAGGAGTGCTGATGAGGATCGTACATAAAATTTGCGTCCGCCATGAACGGCTGTTTAGATCGACCCGTGATCCGAAATTCACAAAGACATGTATGCCGGAAGGCATTAACTGAAATTCGAATTTATCAAGATTTAATAGGAAACACGATCCGCACAATCAGGCCAGGCATTGCATCCGCCAGCGTCAGCTTAGCATCGTGAAGCTCACAGATTGCTGCGACGAGCGATAGACCCAGCCCATTGCCTTCACTCGTCCGGCTACGCTCCAGCCTATAAAGGCGACGAAGCACCTTCTCCCTTTCCGCAGTTGGCACGCCCGGGCCATCGTCACTGACGGCAAGTTCGATATGATCGTTAGACTGCGAAAGTTGGACAATTATCGCGCCGCCCGACGGTACGTGACGCAATCCATTTTCTAACAGATTGACAAGAACTTGGCTTAGCAGCTGGCGGTCTCCTTGCACGAACATGGCATCGTTTTGATCGGAGGCGAAGGTAATGACGTGATCGCTTTCCTCTGCAATAGGTGTGAAAGCCTCGACTAGATTTTCCGATAGCTGGCGGACATCAACGGGAACGAAACGCTCCTTCACTCTACCACTTTCAATCTGCGCGATTTGCAGCAGTGACTGAAATGTACGTACAATACCTTCGGTCTCTATTACTGCGTTCTCTACAATCTCAGCCTGTTCGGCATCTAAGTTCTTTCTGTTCTGAAGGCGCCCCAATTGAATCGCAACACGCTGTATCGGCGTCTTGAGGTCGTGGGCGATATCGTCTGAAACTTGCTTCAATGACGCAACAGTTTTGGCCTGCGCCGTAGCCATACGGTTCACGGCCAACCCGATCTGTTCGAGGTCGTCCGGAACGTCCGCCACGTTCGGGACCCGCGATGTGAGTGTCCCATGTGTCAAATCCAACAAGGTGGTTCGGATCGCTTCAACCCTGTCTCGCGCGCGACGTGCCGCGAGCAAGCCGACTGTAGACGCAATCAAGAGTGTTGGTAGGAGACCGATCAGGAAAACGGCAGCGAAGACCTCACCCATCTCTATGATTTGTCCACGGGTTTGAGCCACGATGAGGCGGCCGCCTGCGACCTGTGCGGGTATTGCAAGGTAGCTGTCAGACAATTCACGATGCGCTGGAACGATGTCAGCGTCCCGCACAATTGTGAGCCCGGCGATGAGCGGAAATGAGGTCACATTGCTGATCGTAGGGCCGGCTGTCGGTTCAAACGTGAAGATCATCACACTCGGATCAACCGATTTTGCATCCGCGATGAGACGTTCTTCGAGGTCGTTGGCATCCTTGATCGATGTATAACTGACTACCGATTGGTTCAGTTGTTCTTCCAGAACGGTGTCGATTGTGTTGCGTAGAAAAAGATAGGCAATCCCAAAGGTGACAAGTGATGAAAACGTAAATATCAAGATTAGCATACCGGTCAGCCGGAGTGGAGTTGACCGCATTTCCGGAGCGATCAAACGCACTATCATTCCTCGATAATCCGGTAACCTGCGCCACGAACAGTCTCTATAAGCTGGACATTGTGGTCTTTGTCGACCTTGCCGCGCAGGCGACTAATATGCGTTTCGACAATATTTGTAAGCGGGTCGAAGTGGATATCCCACACGGATTCAAGAAGCATCGTTCGAGTCTGAACCCGGCCTTTGCGCCGCAAAAGATGTTCCAGTAACGCAAATTCACGCGGCAGCAGGTCAATGGTCTTTCCCGAGCGCGTAACTTTACGACTTAATCTGTCAAGTTCGAGATCATGCGCGCGCAGTGACGTCGGTGCCTCTGCCAACTGGGGTCTGCGGCAAAGCGCTGCGATGCGCGCACGTAGTTCACCAAAGACGAAAGGTTTGACAAGGTAGTCGTCTGCACCTGCGTCCAATCCCTCGATCCGATCATCAACACCGCCAAGTGCTGTTAGGAAAAGGATTGGAACCCGATTTTTAGCGCCTCGCAACGTTTTTACGAGAGAGACACCATCGATGCCTGGCAACATTCTGTCCACGATCAAAATGTCGTAGGAGCCGGCCATAGCCTGAACCAGTCCCTCTTGTCCGTGAGTCAAAAAGTCTACGGAATGCCCTTCTTCACGCAAACCACCCGCAATATATGGGCCCGCCGTCTTGTCGTCTTCGACTACCAAAATTTTCATACACTTCCTACTGCAACAGCTGGGACCGCAGATGCGATCCCAGCCTAGCTAACATAATGTCAGGCGTCTTAGTTGTTGTCGTTGTCTTCTTCTTCACCGTCGCCATTTTCACTGTTCTTGTCTTCAGTGTCATTGGCCATCGCGGTTACAGTGCCATCCGAGGCATTAACCATCGCGGACTGGGTCGTACCATCGGGCAAAAGTACTTCAACTTTGAACCCTGGCGCGCCGGCATCTTCGGTCTCGAATTCGGCGCTCATCGCCTTGCCTTTCAACTGAGTTTCAGCCGCAGTGATTGCCTGCCCTAGTGTCTGCGTTGCCGCCTGGAAAGCCTGCACTTCGGCCGTGTCGTTGCCCGCAGCCATGTGGCTTTCTGCTTGTGCGGCCATGGTGCCGGCTGTGAGGGCGGTCAGGGAAATCAGGGCAGAACCTGCGAGCGTCTTGAACATGTTGCGTTTCATAGGAAACTCCTTGGGGTTACCGGGGCCTGCATTATGCGGCCCTCTGATACTCAACATGGGTCAAAGCTGCGACCGCCGCCTGTCATCTACATTGCAATTTTGCAACCTGACCTTCCTGTGTTCACGGCCTATATGTTAGCGCCGCGTTAAAAAGCGGACATTGCAGGAATATAATATCTCGCCAACGGGGTTGCTATCTGGCGCGACAAAAACGTCGTGTCTGGCGACTTCGCCAAAGAGGTATCGGTATGTGGTCTGTACAGAATATTACCCCTTCACTGGCGGGGGGGCTACCGTCACTCCCTTTTGCGGTCTCGCCGATCACCTTTTGGACCGTTGGTGTCCTTGCACCGCCAGTTGAATACGAACTACTGCACGCGTTCTGGGGTGAAATGGGGTTCGCTTCGGCTGAACTGCTTGTCATGATCGTGCCACTATGGTTATCGACGCTTGGCTGCTACCTCATCAGCGAAAAACGGCCGCAATTCACCTTCTGGGCTTTCCTTCTGACCACAGGTCTACTGTCTAGCCTCCTGGCAGAGACCCTTCCATTTTGGTGCGACGTGTTGCTGCTGCCAGTATCGCTTTACCTTATCATTATCTCAAGCTGGGCCCCTTTTAAGGGGAGTGGCGAATGGGCTTTGTATATGTCTCTTTTGCCAATCTCTACGCTGGGTACAGTGCTGGGTAACGGCGTCTTGGTACCGCTGGTTTCATGGATCATCTTACCGCTTTTCGGAACGTGCGCCTTCGTGACGTTCATCGGTTACCGCACGCAGGCTCTGCCCGCCGCCGTGGCATTCTGGACAGGATGCCTGCTAGTGCGAACAATCGGATCTGCGGCTGATGCACAAGTTGTTCTATTGTTCAGTGAATTGGGCGGCATCGAGCCTCGTACTGTTGTATCCGCAATGTTTGCCATAATCATCGCAGGATCCATTATCTGGTCGTTAGCCTCAAGCCCGACAGTCCCTTCCGTTGATGCTGACAAATGACCGTGCAGACTATGTGCGCAATGAAGGCTCTCATGCGCTATCGTCGGCATCACATTGGCCCTGTGGTTTACACCCAGCTCAATGAAAATAATCAGTCATTTGTTTTCTAGTGTCGTCCCTTGCATCAGTTGGGCAGACAAAGTCTGATCTCCCCGCTTGCCGCCAATTTATCAGCTACCGTCTGCAACGCTTCTTAGTCGATTTCACGAAAGTTTTAATCTATGCCACACTCCCTCGACCAGCTCATTCCCTCACTTCAATCGATGGGTATCTGGACCTATTGGATATTGGCACTGTTCGCGATGCTGGAAGCGATTGTGTTTACGGGTGTCGTTGTACCTGGCGCTGTAGCAGTGATTGCGGGTGGCATACTGGTGCAACGGGGTGTCATCGACTTCTTCGACCTAGGGTGGTTCATCTTCGCAGGTACTGTCGTCGGCAGTGAAATCAGTTTCCGGTTGGGCGGATTGGCCGCCAAAGGGCTAAGCGGACGAAGCGCATTTTCTGGATCAAAGTATACGGTGCGCGCCAAGGATCTGCTGTCCCGCTATGGTGGGTTTGCTATGGTCATAGGCCGTTTTTTTGGGCCACTGTCTGCGTTTGTACCGTTCTCTGCGTCTATGGCCGGTATGAAGCATCGGCGATTTTTTGCATGGAATGTCGCAAGCGCTCTGCCCTATTCCTTTGGACTGCCGGCGTTGGGGTATTTCTTTGGCAGTGCGATTGGCACCATCGGATCTGCGGCGCCGCGCATTCTCGCATTCGGGGTTGGAGCGGCGATTGTCTTGGGTCTGCTATGGTTCGCGGCGGTCAGACTGGGTCGCGCGTTGCCCTTACTGGGGGCGATATTGCAATCGGTTTTGCGGGGCCTCGGCGAGAAGCCAATCGTCAACGGATTTATCAACCGTCACCCTGCATTGGCGGCTTTTCTTTCCGCCCGATTTGACACGGCTAAGTTTCTTGGCCTGACAGCAACGGTCCTGACAGTTTTATTCATCTACCTCGCGGTCGCCTATGTCGATTCCGTTACCGATTTTCTTGGATCGCCTGGTGTCGTCCAAGGCGACACACGGCTCGCCAACCTCCTATACGCACTTCGCGATGACCGACTCATCGCTATTTTTGGGTGGATCACTGCGATCGGCGGATGGGAAATCGTCGTAACAATGTTGCTCGGCGCGACGGTGGGCCTCATTGCGTTACGCCGGTTCAACCTCACGGTCGGCCTTTGGCTGGTGGTCGTAGGAAACCAAATTTCTGTAACTCTGCTGAAAAGCTTTTTCGCCCGACCTCGGTCCGCATTGGGATACTTTACCGAAACATCCGGCAGTTTTCCAAGTGGCCATGCAGCCTCTTCGGTTGCGATTTGGGGTATGCTTTTCTACCTCGCCTGGCGGACCCGCTTGCTGCCGGCAACAACTGCACTTCTCGCCGCGATTTCATTTGCGTTTATGATCGGCCTGAGCCGTGTCTATTTGATTGAGCATTATTTATCCGATGTTATAAATGGATATCTCGTCGGAGGCATATGGTTAACGCTTGGCATTGCGTTTTGCGAGTGGCGCCGGGTACGCGATGGCGAGGTTGGCCAACCCCACCCAATTGTTCGGAAACGCCTGTCTGGCGGTGCAATTGCTATCGCCATCGTAGCATCATTTGTTTTGGCATCAGTTGCTGTCACGCCGAAGAACGCTGCACCGACTCAAGTGGCGAACGTATACTCATCCTTGGACGTTGTTTCGGTGACGGCAACCACCGAAACCCTTCTAGGGGCGTCCCGGGGTCAGATTAATTTACTCGTTGCGGCACTAGATAGCGCCGCGCTGACAGAGGCACTTCAAGCTGCAGGTTGGACGTTTGCTCCGTCGCCCAGTCTTGGGACGCTGATCCTGGCAGCGTGGGACGACTGGACCGGCAATCCTTTGCCAAGGCCACTCGTGGTTCCGACCTTCTGGAACAATCGCCCGACTGACCTTGCATTCGAACGGATAGACGATCCTAGTTTGGATACGCCTCGACTGCATCTGCGATTTTGGTATACTTATGACCACTTGGCAGGCCAAGAAATGATTTTTGCAGGTAATCTGATTCAAGAAGATCCCTTGGAATGGGTTTCGGAAGATAGCGCTGCGATCCCTTCGAACAGTTCGCCAGTTGGCCTTTTGCAGAACCTGCGCGCCGCAGGGTTGAATGGGATCGCTTATTCATCTGCCTTCTGACGAGTACCAGATTTGGGACATGGCAAACTTGTATAGTGCGGTCCAGCACGGGGACGTGATCGTCGCCTATGTCTTGTTCATCGGACACAGTGATCGCCGGATGGGCCGGTCCCACGCAATGTCCCTGTCCTCAGATAAGGAACTTTATCATGTTCAAGACATCCATGATCGCACTCGCCGCCGTCGCAATGCTCGCTACCGGTGCCTCTGCCCAAGTCGACACCATGAACTTCGCTCAACCCCAGATGCAAGAATCGGCCACAACGGTGAATCTTGGGGCCGCGAACATCCCCGCAAATGCGTCGGTCCAAGTGCATGAGTACAATGGGGCCACCCAAGGTATCCTCCTTGCGGACGTGGCTGTGGCCGAAGGGGCGCATTCAGGGCTCAAAATTCCCTTGAGCCATCGGTCCAACGGCGAGTTGCTTGTTACGCTGACCGTGGACGGTCAGACCGTCGGACGCCAACTGGTGAAATCTGAAGGCTGAATATTCGGAATGTATAGAAGGAGCCGGGCCGCCTTTGTGGCCCAGCTCCTTGCTTGACGTTTGCCCAGCGATCAAGACGACGGATTTGGTCAGAACCATAAACGCGCAATGGTCGATATCTGTCCTGAAACGGGCTCAGCCAAACTACTTTTGATTAGGAACCCTGCCCCCTTTCACGCTGCGCAGATGCAGCCCCTGCTGTCAGCTACTTCCTCATTAGGAATGGACCGTCAGCGAAAACAATCACGTCTGGGAAAGCGGACGGCATCGTTAATCCGTTCTGACGTAGCCGAGGCTCTCGTGAGCTTAGCGAACGTCTAGAACATAAAGACGTGCTGCTATGAGTTTTTTCGCCTCAAGCGTTGGTGTATCGCTGCAAATATCTTGCGACCCATGGTACCGGAGCGTAACCAAATTTCTCCGGCGACCCCCAGCGCACGCCCTTAGGTTGGTTCAGGTCCGCTAGATTAGGCGTACCGTGGAATGCGACAACAAAAGCAGAGGCGGGCTCTGGCACCGCACGTATGAAATTGACAGGTGCGTGCCACGCCAAAGATTTCTTAAAGCTCAGGACCCAACCCTCGGGCCAGAAATGCCGGTTGTGGGCGTAATGATGGATAAATTCCTGATCGTTGATCTGTGAGCGAAGCTCCTCAAAATCCGCATTATGGAATCGGTCCCATATCTGATTTTGCGTCCCCGCAATAAACCCTACGACTGAGCTGTTAGAGTGCCGCACTCGGGGAAATAACATTGGAAACCAGCGCTCATGTGTGTCGTGCCAATCGTGAATAATATGCAAGCCCGGTGTCTGCGTGATCCGGTCAATGAATGGCGACAGATCGCGCGCAATCAACACGTCAACATCAATCAGCAATATTGGCGTGCCTGGGGCAAACAGCGTGGGATTGAACACTGCTAACTTGGGCCACATTCCATTGTTCCACCGCGCCCGGTCCAGCGCAAATGGCGGTAGAGTGATCGCCTCTATTCCGACATCAAGACCGCTGGGGTCGTCGGTCAGGCAGGCAAACCGAAACGGTTGCTCCATGAGGTCTAATAGCGCCCGAAAGAGGATATTGGTGTCCTGTGATGGATAGCCTTTGCCCCATTTCAGACAAACAATGACAGGCAAGACAGACACTTACAGTTCCACTCATATAGACGGCTCACAGTTATTGGAGATGTTTCCAACCGCAAAGCCTTTTTTAGCTTCGGTGGATTCTAGAATTTGTTCCTCTGTCCGAAGAAGCAGACGTAATTGCCATCTGCAGAATGGTGGCTCCGCCCGGCTTTGTTGATGGCTTGGATGCCGCCTCCCGCCGACATCGCAAGTTGCCATTGTGGTGAGTGCTAAAGCCATCACAAAAAGAAGGAGTATCCATGTCCGGAGTTACTCTCATCGGTATCGACTTGGCAAAGCGCGTTTTCCACCTGCACGGCGCGCGCAGTGAAGGTTTAGTTGCGTTTCGCGAGAAGTTGTCGAGGTAGCCGTTGCTCACGTTCGTGGCACAGCAGCCCCAACACCTGATTGCCATGGAAGCGTGTACAACGGCGTATAGCTGCGGGGAAGTCTGAGAGATTGGAGCACAATGTGCCCCTGATCTCAGCAGCTTATGTGAAGCTATACGTCAAACGCCAGAAGAACGATGCGGCCGATGCAGAGGCCCTCTTAGGGGCTGCAAAGCGTTCAATCATGCACTTTGTTGCAGTGAAGACAGAGGTAACTGATGGTGATTGGCTTTCTTAAATATAGCATTCGGACCTAGGACAATTGTCGATCGTATCGCATATACCCTCCTTTGGCGGCAGGCGGACCCTTAGCTACGGATCACAGACCCCGACCAGCTCTTGACTCACTATCAAGCGATTTGGGGGCCGCAGGGGCTGAAATTGAATGTTTGTTCTGATCGCGAACATTGCAGATATGCAATGATTACGTAAGACGCCTATCCGACAGGGGATCCATAGTTATTGTCACAGAGGCTGGCCCGGTGCCGTGAGACCTCTGGACGCAAAAGTGCTGGCACAGCCAGCCCGTCTGGGGACCCCCAATGCGCAATCTTCTCCTCAGTACCGTGCTGATCATCGTCCCGGTTGGTCTCTTTGCTGCCGGATACGCCGTTCTGACGCCAGCCGCGGCCTCGTCGCAGTCTGCCGCGACCGACCCGGGGCCTTCTTTGGGTGACATTACACCCTTCGCCACCATTACAACCGATGTGCAGAAAGTGGCCGACGCTGGCGATCTGTCTGCTGCCGCAACCCGCATAACCGATCTTGAAACGGCATGGGACGATCAGGAAAAAACCCTGCGGCCAGTCAATACTGCAGCGTGGGGAAACGTTGATACCGCCATCGACGACGCGCTGAAGGCGCTGCGTGCACCGACGCCGGATCAAACAACCGTCGACCAGACGCTGGCCAACCTGCAGAACGCGCTTGCTGACCCTGCCGGATCGGGGGCGCCCACAGGTGGATCGGTCACTCTGGTCCAAGGCGTTGCCACGACAGACACCAGCGGACACGCCCTGCCCTGCGAAACCATGCTCGAGCTATTCCGCACAACCCGCGCCAGCGCCAAAGTTGCCGATGCACAGAATGCGACTTTGGATACGTTACAAGCCAAGGGCACGGAACGCTGCAACGCTGACGATGATACGCGTGCCGACGATTTCCTCGCGCAGGGCATTGCCCTGATGTCCAACTAGAGCTCCGGAAAGGCGCACTCCCATGACGCAGATTTCAAGTGTGAACGATCCAGTTGGACATTTTACTTACGGCACGACTGACAACGTCGAAGCCCTTAACCGCGTACCAGCGGTCACGGCTGACTTCTGGCTGATCAAGCTGATGGCTGTTACTATGGGCGAAACGGCTGCTGACTTCCTGGCCGTGAACCTTGGCCTTGGGCTGACGGCGACGTCGCTTCTCATGGCAGCAATCCTGATCGGTGCTTTGGTGCTACAGTTCAGACAAAAGCGGTACGTGCCATGGGCCTACTGGCTAGCCGTCGTTCTGATCTCGATCGTAGGTACGCTAGTGACCGACAACCTCGTCGATAACTTCGGCATTTCTCTTATTACGACAACGATCGCCTTCACGATTTTGCTCGCCGCCACATTTGCGGTCTGGTTCGCGGTCGAAGGCACCCTGTCTATCCACGAGGTCAAGACAACGCGGCGCGAAGCCTTTTACTGGCTGGCTATCCTGTTCACCTTCGCGCTCGGCACCGCAGCAGGCGACCTCGTGGCCGAGAAATTCGCACTGGGCTACATGGCGACGGGCATCCTGTTCGGCATGATCATCGCGTCAATCACCTTAGGCTATTTTGCTCTCAAACTGAACGGCATCCTCGCCTTCTGGATCGCGTACATCTTTACCCGCCCATTGGGAGCGTCTTTCGGCGACCTGTTATCGCAACCGACAGAATATGGCGGCATGGGTCTGGGTACTATTATCACCAGCGCGATCTTCTTTGCGGCCATCGTGGCGATCGTCGCCTACATGACCAAGGTACGTGAGGGGACCGAAGAGGTCTTGCTCGGTTGATATTGAAAGCTGCTCGATAACACGGTGACAGGCGGTCGGGAAACCGTTGCCTGTCGCATGCCTATCGCGGTCCACCCCCGCAGTGATGCAAAGTTTCCAAAGCTGTTTGCTCCGTGTCGCTTTTGCAAGGCACCCAATACCTGATCTTTCACTTTCGCCTGATTGGTTTCCTATGAAATCCTTATCCATACTCTCAGCTGCACTCACCGGCTTTCTGGCCGGACCGGTGATGGCAGATGTACAGACCTATTCAATCCTCTTGGGCCACCGCGTGCTAGGCTCGCTTGTCTTCGAAGGACAAGGAAGCGACGAAACGCTGCTTCTGACACTGGACCACACACCCTTCGGTCTGGAAGACGGTACGTTCAAGGCAACGACACAGACACTGGACGAGACAACCTACTATCTCGGGGAAAGCCGGGGGAGCGAGACACGTGATATCGCGATCACCCGAAAAGCGGATGTCGTAAAGTCGGTGACAATAACACCGCAATCGGAAATGACAGAGTTGTCAGAGCCCGGGAGGGTCCCGGCAGGTGTGCTGACACCGACCGAGTTTCTGGCCGCACTCCAAGATGCCGGGACGTGCCCGTCGTCGCTGGCGGTATATGATGGCCGACGCGTAGCGCAGATCACGGCAATCTCATCGAAGCTGGATGGCGATCTGTTGACATGCGACCTGTCCTACCGTGTCGTTATGGGGCCCGGCTATATGTCGCCGTTCCACTTCAAGTCATTCGGGATGCAGCTCGCTTACAAAGGTCGAAACCTTGATAGCATTGTCATGAATGGCGGCGGTTTTGAAGTCAGCCTGATCCACTAATGAACGGTCGTGCTGGCAATATCGGATAGGCAGAGCGGCAATCACATATATCCGCGATCCCAGACGCTAATGTTGTCCAGGTAGGTCCCGAAATACATGGCCCACGGCGCGATCACGCAAGCATTTAGACTTATGTGTAGCACTGCAGGCCGACAGGCCGCGGCATGGCGCTGAAGAAATTGGAGAACGGTAAATGTCAGCTTTGTATCATCTTGATGCCGGTATCACGCAGTGGATCAACGCTCTGTCCGGACGGGAGTGGGTAGATGCATTGATGATCTGCATTTCAAGTTGGGGCGTCCCGATTCTTGTGTTTGCGGTCGCATGCCAATGGTGGTCCGGTGCCGACCGTGACGCAAAGCGGCATGTGCTGGTCGCAGCGGGGTTGGCCTTCATCCTTGCCTTAGGCCTCAATCAGCTGGTGTTGCTTAGCGTCGATCGGGTTCGGCCATACCTTGTCGGGATCACGACCTTGCTGGTGCCACCCAGCACCGACCCCTCTTTTCCATCGGACCATGCCACCGCAGCGTTTGCGATTGCCGCAGCCTTCACACTCAGTTGGTTGCGGCGTCAGGCCATTTGGTTCTCGCTGGCTGCCGTCGTTATCGCTTTTTCGAGAGTTTACATCGGTATCCACTATTTTGGCGACGTTCTCGGCGGTGCCGTGTCAGGCCTTGTAGCCGCTGTCGTCGTCGTGTCGATCTATCGGCCACGTACCCGTTTCGACCGATTTTTGACAGGTATCCTTTAGTTCCTGCTCCGCCCTTAAAGCGTGCCACTGCGTTTGTCTTAGAGGTCAGACACAAGCCGCAGCATCGGTTGGAGCGTGCTGTCGCCTTTGCCAATTTCGAATGGCCTACCTTGAAATCAAGCGTCGCTAAGGGCCACAATGTTTGAGGATGGTCTTCATTTTTGTCAACAAACACACGGCTGACGGACCGTGGACTCCGAGTGTCCTGTTTTTAACGAGGGCAAAACCTCACCCCAAAAATGCATGAACATCTGGTGGGCAGATAGAATCGTCGATTAAAGATATCCGCTCGACAAAATTGAGATCACACAGGCGGTCCGAGGATCCACCAAGCTGCGAGAGCTGCTGCAGCCAGCCAGATTGCGATAACCGATATCGCGCCTAATCGACTTATTGGCTTGGCAACGCGTAAGTCTGCCTCGATCCTGAACTCTACCATCAGGTTCTTGGGCACAAGCCGAACTGCCAAGAGTATGCCAAGAGGCACCAGTATAACGTCGTCAAGGTAGCCTATGACCGGTATAAAATCCGGGATGAGGTCTATTGGACTGAGAGCATAGGCCGCCACGAGAGCTGCGACAGTTTTCGCGAGCCATGGCACGCGGGGGTCGCGGGCGGCAATGTATAGCGCGACCACATCGCGTTTGATGAGACGCGCCCAGTCCCGCAGACGTAGCACGGTTGCGTTTTGTTTCATACTTGTCCGTCACATGGTCTGGTTGCGGCCCGACCGTTCAAGGAAATCGCATAGCAGAGTTTTGCAGCCTCACTGAATAAAAGCAGCAAGGCCCCACATCTGACTTTTGCCGTTCAGGAACCTGAGGCCTGAATTGCAGATCGCTAACTTGATCAGTTGATCGCCTCCTACGATGTCGTTGTTAACTGTGCGCTCCACCTGCGCGGGGCCAGTGCGAATGGTAATCGTCGATGACAATAGGATGACTGTGCATTGCAACCCCACGAAGATGGGGGTGATCTTGTGGTAGATCGTCGTGACTGTGCACGACAGATGTATCCTGCTCATTTGACCAAAGTAAAATTCGACCAAGAAGCCCGGTGCCCGCTACCAGTGCTAGGGCGATAAACGCGACGACGGGACCGAAGGCCGTGATCAACTCCCCTGACAGGGGATATGTCAGCAGCCAGCAGGCGTGCGACAGCGCGAATTGCGCCGCGTAGACCGCAGGGCGATCTTCTGGGTGGGCCGATCTTTTCAGAAGGCGACCATACGGTGTTAGCACCACCGAATAGCCAACACCGATGGCGAGCCAGCCAATAAGTAGGACAATCCATACGGGGCCAGAAACGGCGATCAACAGACCCAATGCCAGTAGCACGACGACCAGACTGGACGCGCCGGCGATCATCACCGGGCGGTCTGGCCGGTTGTTGAGAAGACGGGGAAGGATCAAGGCGGCCAGCATGGAGCCGCCACCAAAGGCTCCGAGCGCCATGGCGACCTGCGTGTCGCCCAGCCCCAGATCGGATTTGACCAGCACGACGGTAGTCACGAGAACCATCGCGGCTGCCGCGGGGTTCGGTTCTTCTCTAGCAACGATCGGGTCAACGTACTCGAAAAGGAGCACTAAAGAAGGAAAGCCGCACAGTATCCCGAAGATATCATCCGCCATAATCGCATGATTTTAGACGAGATCGGATAGTCATTTCGAGGTTCAAGCATTGCGGGTTTGTAACCTCCCGTAGAGATATTTGATAAATCATTGCGCTAGAAACATAGACAGGAGAGCGCAATCAAGCACTTTCACCTATAACGGGTGTAGATTTCCACGCAGAAGTGAGCCGGGTAAGCGGATAATTTCCACTGAGATTTGAGCCATGTGACCTTTCCTCCAGCGCGATGCGCAATGGGGGACATTGGAGTGATACACATGGGACTTTTGAACATCATTCGACGTATGGCACTGCGCGAGAAACTAT
>Ga0209491_10007927_pt1 | contig 13739 bp, 8 predicted proteins | sample BON02_FD_187213 | JGI IMG/M metagenome (GOLD analysis project Ga0209491, IMG submission 187213) | Freshwater microbial communities from Lake Bonney liftoff mats and glacier meltwater in Antarctica - BON-02 (SPAdes) (version 2) | ecosystem: Environmental > Aquatic > Freshwater > Ice > Glacier... | reverse complement strand
GCCTGCTTGGACATGACCTGAAGTTCACAAAATAGGGGTGGGGGGGGGTCGGCGACGATTCTAGTGGGGGGTCCCGGTCTATATATCTCTTTATATATAGACATACATGAAGATAATATAGGTAGATACAGCGATCTCTCTCTATTTATTCATACATATATATGTATGTGTGTATAAATATATGTTATTATATATATTTACATATATATATACATACATATATATATACATATATATATAAACATATATATATATAAATAAATATATATATATGATGTGGGTGTGTGTGTATTGGATATGACCTGAAGTTCACAACAAAAAAGGGGGGTGGGGGTCAGCGACTAGGCTAGTGGGGGGGTCCTTGTTCTTCGTTTGTCACCTCGGTCTGTATGTATATTTACATATAGACATAGATATAGATAATATAGGTAGATACAGATATCTCTCTATTAACACATAGGTATATATATATATGTGTATGTGTATATATGTGTGTATATATATATACATTATATATATAGATATATAGATATATAGATATATATATGTAAATATAAATATATAAATATATGTGTATATACATATACACATATACACACATATATATGTATATATATGTATGTATAGTTGTAATGTGTGTTACATGTGTAGGTAGATACATATTTACATCTATATCCGCTACATATGTATCTAGATCTTTCTCTATATATCTACAACTACACATACCTGCGGTCCGTTGATAAGGTAGCATGCGGCGCCAGTCTCGGCCTGTGTATGTATATATACATTTACATATACATAGATAAATAGATACATATACATATATCCTCTATCTATCTATCCAGGTCTATATATATATACATCTATACATACCTGCGGCTCGTTGATAAGGTAGCATGCGGCGCCCGTCTCTGCCGTCACCGCGCGCGCAATCAAATGTGCGTATGTGTACACGTATATGTGTATATGCATTTACATACATATGTGCATGGATACATGTATATATCCTCTATCTATCTATCTAGGTCTATACATATATATATACAACTACGCATACCTGGGGCCCGTGGATAAGGTAGCAGACGGCGCCCGTCTCGGCCTGTGTTTGTATATATACATTTGCATATACACTTACATATAAATATGTACATAGATACATGTATATATCCTCTATTTATCAATGTCTATGTCTATCTATCTATCTCTACACGTACCTGCGGCCCGTTGATAAGGTAGCAGGCGGCGCCAGCGCCAGTCTCGGCCTGTGTATGTATATATACATGTACATATACATATATACATATATTTGTCCTCTATCTATATATATCTATGAACTAAACATACCTGCGGCCCGTTGATAAGGTAGCAGGCGGCTCCCGTCTCTGCCTGTGTAAGTATATATACATTTACATATGTACATAGATACATAAATACATGTACATAGATACATGCATATATACTCTATCTACCTATCTATATCTATCTATATCCATATCTACACGTACCTGCGACCCGTTGATAAGGTAGCAGGCTGCTCCCGTCTCGGCCTGTGTATGTGTATATACATTTACATATACATATTTGCTTAGATGCATATGTACATCCGCTATCTATTTATCTATCTATCCAGGTCTATATATCTATCTACAACTATACATACCTGCGGCCCGTTGATAAGGTAGCAGGCGGCTCCCGTCTCTGCCGCCACCGCGCGCGCGATCATTGTCTTTCCGCAGCCGGGCGGTCCGTGGATCAGCACGCCGCGCGGGGGCTGTACGCCCACGCCCGTGAAGACCTTGGGGTGGCGCATTGGCAACTCGACCAGCTCGCGGATTTTGGCCAGCTGTATAATACAGGGGGGGGGGGGTCAGACCAGGGTTAACCCAAGATATTCTTCCACTTGTTTTTTGTGTGCAAGAATCAATGCCTTTGCAATACCCACACTACTGCAATACTATTGCGCGACTTTTGCGCAATATATGGCCTCCCCCCGACCCTCCCTTTATATGCCATACACCATACAATATTGGTAATGACAACATCGTGTTAAGGCTAAAGACCAGGTCACCAACCACACGCACGAAACACGAACAGACACACAAGCACCCTTGGGGTGGCGCATTGGCAACTTGACCAGCTCGCGGATCTTGGTCAGCTGTATAATACAGGGGGGGGGGGGGGGGTCAGACATGGCCTTTGCAAGATATTCGTTCACTTCAACGCTTTTGTGAACGAGCCAATAATAATGTATTGCACCCCCCCACCTGTAATGCCACACTGTTGCAAGCATTGCTTTCGACCCTCTTTTTGTATGCTATACACCAGTATGCAAGAATCATGGCCATCTCTTTATAACCCCCGCCCATTTGCATTACCCATACTACTGCATTACTATTGCTCGACTTTTGCGCACTGTATGACCTCCTCCCGACCCTACCTTTATATGCCATACACCATACAATATTGGTAATGACAATATCGTATAAAGGCTAATGACCAGGTCACTAAGCACACACACGACACACGAACAGACACACAGATACAGACACTTGTAGTGGCGCATCGGCAACTCGACGAGCTGCGCATCTTGGCCAGCTGTAGAATACAGAGGGAGGGGGGGCGATCTAAAGGGTGAGCATAGGCCGTTTGAGTGGGGCCGGCGCGTCTGCGGAGGTGTGTCTTCCACCCTCTGAGTGGTGATGCGGTGTGGCCGCAGTGCCGGCTGTGTGCGCTGTGCGCTGTGGGCCGTGTTGGCTGCTGTTTGGGTGGCGAGGGTGTCCTGTAGGGGTAAGGATATCGCCAGCGGTCACCAAACACACACACAACAGACCCACAGACAAACATACACACACACTCTCATACACACACACACACGACACCCACAATCAACAACGAGCGACGTGCTGAGTCGCCGTTGTAACGGGTGTGGCGCGACGACGGTGTGAGGGAGCGAGCTAGGTATTACAGAGAGAGGGGGGATGTATACTACACATACGAAGGAGAAGAATAAAGGCGTGGTTAGTTTGCGGATTTTGGTTAGCTGCATAACACAAGGTGGGGGGTGAAGGAGCCAGCTAGCAAAGAACCTATGTGTTGAATACGTATTCGCCTATTCCTGTGGCCGCAGCTACAAGAACACAAATAGCACATTCCGCCTGAAGAACCCTGAACATGAACATGGAACGTATATATTCAAGTTAATGTATACACTCTTGCTAAGTGTGAATAGAATACCGTACTCTGCCTCCGCATATTCAACACGCAAGAATAGTACTGCAGAGCAGTGCACTGCATGCGCAAGTCACCAGCCGTGGACACCTCGTTGCGCACTGTGTTCCAGGCTGTGTTCAGACTCTACAGCTCAGCAAACAGGACTGGGATCTATAAATAGTCGGAGTAACTACTGGGTAAGCTATCGCTAGGTAGTAAAGAGGGAGAGGACGGATGTGGATGCATACTACACAAACGAATCTCTTCAATAGAAGGGTGACACGTTCGCAGAACTTGGCCAGCTGGGTACAACGACCCGAGAGAAAGAAACTGCTCTCTTAGTCCACGCCGCAAACGTAGTCGTAGGCCCGCCTGTCTTCCGCGGCGGCCTATGCAAAACACACTCATTTGTAAAGAATGCGTTTGCTAATACTAGTAATACGCTCCCTGCGTGTCCACGCCGCCAATGTCGTCGTAGCCGCCCTCATCCTCGGGTTAACCGCTTCAGTCTTCACCAAACAATACTAAGAACACGTTTTCTCATACTAGTAATAAGCACCTGCTTGTCCACGCCGCCGATGTCGTCGTAGCCGTCCCCATCCTCAGGTTTACCGCGTCGGTGGTCACCAAACAAGAATAATAATACGTTTTTTTATACTAGTAATCAGCACCTGCGTGTCCACGCCGCCAATGTCGTCGTAGCCGCCCTCATCCTCGGGCTAACCGCTTCAGTCTTCACCAAACAATAATAAGAATACATCTTCTCATACTAGTAATAAGCACCTGCTTGTCCACGCCACCGATGTCGTCGTAGCCGCCCTCGTCCTCGCGTTAGTCGCTTCGGTGGTCACCCAACAATAAGATTACGTTTTCTCACACTAGTAATAAGCACCTGCTTGTCCACGCCGCCAATGTCGTCGTAGCCGCCCTCGTCCTCCTCGGCGGCCAGGTCGGCCCGCTCGATCGGCTCCTCCAGCACCTCGATCTCGGTCTCGCCCGAGACGAGCACGCGCCGCTCGGGCTCGGTCGTCACCACCATCATCTCCACCACCTGGGCGCCACGCCGTACGCGAATCCGGTCGCCCTCGTGCACCGGCCGGAACGAGGCCTCGGCGCCCGCCGGCGCGAAGTAGGGCGCCATCACCTGCTCCTGCAGCTCCTCGGCGGAGAGGCCGCCCATCGAGTCGCCAAACGGCTGGAGCGTCACGCGCACGCCCTCCTGAATCGAGTCGCACGCGTAGAGCTTGACGTAGTCGCCCGGCTTGACGCGCAGGTTGCCGCGCGCCTGCGCAGTGAGCCAGAGGCCGCCCGCCGGCACGCTCTTGTCGGCGCGCAGCACGCAGATGGTCTCGCGCGCGCGGCGGCCCTTGAGCCGCACCGTGTCGCCCGCCATCAGGTTGAGCGCCGCCATCTTCTCCGGGTGCACTGCGCACTCGGCCGAGTCCGCCTCAGCGCCGACGGCGTCGCCAACCTCGAGCTCGTGCGCCATGCGCGGACGCTCGACGTCCGACAGCGCCGCGCGCTCGTCGTCCACCTCCGCAATGTAGCCCGACGCGCCGTCCTCGGCTGGAGCGCCGCGCTCACCGGCCATCTGGCCGCCGCGCAACTGCTGCAGCGACGACCGCTGCTGCACCTCGAAGGCGCCAGAGCGCGCGGCGCGCCGCGGCATGCCCTGCTGCAGCACCGAGCGCGCCTCGGAGCAGGCCGCCAGGCAGGCCAGCAGCAAAGCCACTGGCCTGAGTCCTACATGTCTTGTCATGTCAGACGCCACGCCTCGCTGCTCGGTCGCGACGTGGATTTAGCTTGAGCTGGGCGGGCTCGATTAACTTAGTTTGGGTTTTGTTGTAGAAGACCTGCCCCGTGAATATACACAGGTAGTGGCATAGTGGCTCTCACCGTGACGTTTTCCTCGGGTTAGAGCCTACCCACATACGCATAGTTCTACGCCTTCCGTGTTACAGTACGGGGGTGCCACGTACGGGTACCAAAGGAGGGTAAGTGGTAGGTTCTACTGTTCTTTAAAAACCGAATCCTAACTTTATACTTTTTTCTATTTTGGTGCACAACAAAGCAAACTGCAGCATAAATTCGCACTACACGCAGCTTGTCCAACCAACCTGCCGCCGTGTGCCTTGGGCGCAACAGCAGAGAACCTAGCCAGCACATTGCGCTTCCCAACTCTGCAATGGCAACACCTACGGCGCCGTCGTCGCGAAGGCCTGGGGCAGCGAGGTCCCTGCCGATGTTGTGCGCCGGGTTCTTGGTTGCCTTCGGCCTCGCTGCACCCGAAGCCGCGACAAAGCCGCTGCGCTACCGGCTCCCCTTCAATGGCAACACCTACGGCGGCTTCGTCGCCGAGGCCTGGGGCAGCGAGGTCAGCGTCGACATCGCGCGGCGTGCCATGAGCGTCACAGGCAACAACCGGCTCTACCTCGTCGAAGACACCTTTGGGAGTCTGCCGCCGCAGTCCTGGCCCATGTTCTCCTACCAGAAGCTGCAGCTGATCGACCAGCAGATTCGGTTCACAGTGGACCTGAGCGGCGTGCAGTGCGCGTGCAACGCGGCGGTGTACTTGGTCTCGATGGATCGGCCGGGCACCGACGCATCGGACTGGTGCGACATCCTGTCCGAGCGGCCGTGCCGGGAGATTGACCTGCTCGAGGGCAACGCCCACGCCATCCAGACCGCCGTGCACACGCGGGTGGGTCACGGCAACGACGGCACGTGCAACGCCGACGGCTGCGCCGTCAACCTGGGCAGGCACGCCACGGACGACTACGGGACGCACGCCACCATCGACACGACGCAGCCCTTCGACGTGGTCGCGCAGTTCGCGGGCGCGGGCGGGATGGTGGTGACGCTCCAGCAGGGCTTCCGCAGCGTGACAACCTTCGACTCTGCCACGACGGGCAATTCGCCCGATGGCGGTGGGATGTCGCGAGATGACCTGGACGCGATGCGGGAGGCCCTAGAGCGCGGGATGGTGCTGTGCGTCTCGCTGTGGAGCAGTGAGGAGCTCGAGTGGCTGGATGGGGGGTGCCAGCCAAAGTGCGAGCTCGCGGCCACCACCTTCACCGTCAGCGCGATGGAGATTGGGCCGCTTCCCTCGCCCTCGCCGCCGCCGCCGCCGCCGCCGCCCGTACCACCGCCGCCGCCCGTTCCACCGCCGCCGGTGCCTCCCGCGCCGCCGCCGCCGCCGCCCTACGCCCTGCCTGCGTCAATGTCGACGGGCCTGCTCCTGGTGACGCTCGCGTTATTCAGCCTGCTGGTGGGTTTGCTGTGCGCTTACCGGTCGCACCACAAGCGGCGCCGAGAGGACGAGCAGCCCGACGCGGGTGACTGGACGTCTAGGGCGCGCACGCAGCCTCGCGAGTACAAGGGGCGCGATGGCGTAGAGCTCGAGCCGTCGCACCACGCCAAACAAGCGCGGATAGGGGCCAGGGTATTACTATCGCTCGACGATTAGCTCGATATTCGGGTGGGTGGGGCTGCCGCTGTCGTACACGGATTCGGGTGGCGTGTGGCAGTTGTTGGTTGTGTTTCAGTATAGCTAGAGGCTTTCAGTAAGGCGTAACGCATCTTTTCATCTCTGCCATCGCAGCCCACACCACAATGGACAATGCCCCTCACCCCTCTATATCTATATGCGCCTTTTTAGCAGTATAGGTAATAAGACGAGAGAGGAGACAACCGGCACCGAGAGTTTGAAGTTTGAAGGAACGAGTTTGTTCGCATTTTGTCCTCTCCCGCCGGTGGTTTTATTACATAAATAGCTAGACGCATTAGCCTGTAACTGAGCCACGAATTTTGAATCGGTCGTTACATGGGCCACGTAGCTCTTCAGACCTGGGTCTGGGCTCAGTGGAGGAAAGGGACCCCCCAGTACCCGCCCTACAGGCCGACACAGCAGCTCAAGTGCCTCTGACACACAGCTTTACAACTATAAACAGAGACCTCAAACTCAGCACCAGCCGTATTGGTATTGAGTGCTTAGTAGCGAGCCACAGTGTGATAGCGACCCATGTTGCGGTCGATGTATAGCCGTGAACATCGCACCGAGCTCATCCAGATGAGGGTCCTGGGTGGTGCTGCCACTGCCCAGCTCTTCAGGAGCAATGCCGCGCTCGTCCCATATGCGGTCCCAGCTGGGCTGCCCTGCACGTTGTTGGCGCAAAATGCAAAATGCGCCAAGACCAAGAAGGACGAAACCACCCCAGCTGCTGGACCCCGACGCACGGCGAGGCGGCGTTTGAGTACTGGGTAGCTCTAATGGTACCTAGTGACGTACATCGACCAGCTCAAAGGTCGGCTCTCTAGCGGCCACAGACCGCCCCGTACAAGCAAATGGCTCGCGTCGAAGCGTGGCTCGTTAACAGGCGAATGCCTCTACACTTGAACCGCGCCCGCCACCTTCCAACTTCTTATATAAGTTACTCATACATATATGTAACTTATACGTGAGCAGCTATATAACATTTCGTCTGCTCTTATTAACGCTCTGCCCGATTTGACCAAATTTCCTCACACCATACACCGTGCACCGTGCACTATGCCTTCTACTTCTATCTACACCATGCACCATGCAGCACGCCTCCGCCTACTATACTTATACAATCTCCGCAGCGTCCGCAGATGAAGAACATTGCATCTATATTCGCGTCTTCCTCTCTTTCCTTCACACAGCCAAAGCCTCTAACACCGCCATATGCTCCACATCTGTGCGACGTGCGCAGCGCGCAGCATCTCGCTCGGCCGCATCTCACATTATATATAGATAATAATATTATATATATAATAAACACTTAGAGCAAGAAAACTAGCAGCGTTCGCCTTTTGTCGCGGGTTAGCCCGCCATGCTTAGATGACCTCCCCACTCGTTCGATCTCCGTACGATTTCGCTCCGACACGCGCCGAGAGGGAGCGCTCTTCCACTATGCTATGGTATTCCACCGAGCCACGGTGACAAGCGGTATTCGGACGACACATCCGGCCCCCCCAACGACCCAACCAACAAACACCCCCATGCCCCGGTCTCCCCTCTATGCTGCAAAGTGGCGCCCTCTCATCACAGGGGGGTGTCGGCCGGGTCGGGGTCGAGCACGGGCGCCATGCGCGGAGGCTTGTCCGTGGCGCCCCCGCAGCAGCGCGAGCTGCAAAAGATGATGGCGCAACACAATGCGCAGGCAGCGACCACGCCGGCTAACAGCAGGATGACCGCCCACCAGGGCATCGCCGCAGGCGTATCGTCGCTCGTAAACTCCAGCCCCGCCTCGAGCGTGTCCGCAGACTGACCGTCGCTCCCGGCCTCCATCGGGTACGTGTCGGACAGTCGCGACGGCGGCGGCGGGGGAGAGGGCGGTGGCAGGAGAGCCGACGGTGGGGCGGGGAGAGAGGGCGGCTGCGGCGGAATCGGCGGCTGCAACGGCGGTGACGGCGACGGCGGCGACGGCGGCAGTGGCGGAGGCGACGGCGGGGACGAGGGTGGGGACGGAGGCGGCGAGCTGGGCGCGAGCAGGCCGCCGGCGCAGAGGACTCGAACGTAAACATCTCTATATAGGGCGCAGTTGTTTGCGTAGTCGCTCGTGTCGCACTCGCCAGCGGCCTCGCACTGGTAGCCGGGCAGGAACGTCGCGCGCGGGCTGCAACGCAGCGGGGTTACATACGGGCAGTTGGCGCGCGCGACCAAGCGCAGGCAGAGGCCGCACGAGAGCCCGGCATCGCAGCGGTCGCATTCGGGCAGGTCCACGAGTTCGAGCCCCCTCTCCTCGGTCAGGTCCTCGGGCAGCGCTGAGCCCGCGGCCTGTGTAAGCAGCAAAGCAACGCCGAAAATGTTCATTTCCCTCCTTGGCAACTGCTGGTACCTGTCTATTTACGGAATTGGCTCTGAGACCTTGCTACTCGAACGAGTATTCGTAGTTACACAAGTACGCTCGACACAGGGCCATGTTCTAGAGAAGGAGAGAAAGGTGCACTCCCCCGTCCAACCCCACGAACGGCCAGAGTTGTCTGCGAGCGCCACTCTCAACGGTCCGGACCCCTCTAATGCAAAGCTAATTCTAAGTTTAGAAAGCCTTAGAACTTAGACATCGACGTCGCCATCGACGTCGCCAAGGAATCCGTCGGCTGTTTTTTCGATGTCGCCCCCGATCATGTCACCGCCGCCGGCAGAGGGCGAGCCCTACGCCTTCTTCGGGTGCGAGGTGCGCAAGGGCAAGCCGCTCGTGCTGCCCACGTACCCGGGCCGCTCGCTCATCCTCAAGCAGGCGGCGCTCACCGACGCGGCCCAGGGCTCGACGACGGTCCTGATCAAGACGGCCAGCACGACGGTGCCGATGGTCTTGTGCTCGCTGCGCCAGGGGTACGAGCAGAGCAGCATGGCTGCGATCCTGGGCAGCGATGATGGCGCAACCCTTGAGCTCGGCGGGGCCGCGGCCTCGGTGCACATAGTTGGTGCGCGCCACGCCCCTGGAGCGCCTTCCCCCCACCCAACCGCGGCATTAGAGTCGGCGTTCCTCATCTTCTTCCATTGAGGAGCCGCTGCTTTCGTCCGCGGGAGATGAATTCCAGTCGCGAGTCTTTGTGCTCGATCTTCTGCCGTGCGCTTATACGCTGGATGCGCTTCCCATCCCTACCAGTCACCCAGCGTACGACATCTTCTCTTCTCCTCGCCACGTCCCACCCCCTCTGCCGCCCGACCGCCGCCCCATGTGATCCGCCTTCTGCCTCAGACGCTTGGCCTATAGGGCCGGCAACCCGATTGTGTCTATGGTTATCTATAGACATGTGCATCTTGTGTATGACCCCTGCCCGCGTCCCTGTTGCAGGCACGTGGGTCGAGCGCGGGAACGAGGTGGCCATGGACGAGGACGACTTCTCGGACGAGGAGGAGGAGCGCGCTGACGCGCTTGAGGCCGACTCGGACGACGAGGAGGATGAGGACGAGGACGGCCTTTCGGAGCTCGACGAGCAGGAGGCCAAGGCGATGGATGATGCCATGGACGAACTGGAGGGCGAGGAGGACAGCGACGACAGCGAGCTGGAGGGCGAGTCGGGTGAGGAGGGAGAGGAGGAGAGCGAGGAGGAGGAGAAGGAGGCGCCCGCGCGTGCCGTGAGCTTGAAGCGCAAGGCGGAGGTGGCGCCGGTGGCGGCCAAGGGCAAGGTGGCCAAGACGGAGGAGGAGGGGGAGGAGGAGGACGAGCTCGACAGTGACGAGGAGCTGCAGGAGGACGACGGCGAGGAGGAGAGCGGAGAGGAGGGAGAGGAGGAGGAGGGCGAGTCAGGGGAGGAGGGCGACGACTCTGAGGACGAGGCGCCCAGAAGCAGCAGCACCGGCGGCGGGCGCGGCTCGGGCGGCGGATACGGCGGGAGCCCCGGCGGAAAGGGTAAGGGCGACGGCAAGGGAGGAAAGGGCAAGGGATTCGGAAAGGGCAAGGGCGACGGCAAGGGTAAGGGCAAGGGAGGCAGCAAGGGTAAGGGTGACGGAAAGGGCAAAGGAAAGGGTGGTGGAAAGGGTAAGGGTGACGGAAAGGGCAAGGGGAAGGGCAAGGGAAGCCCGGGTAAGGGCAAGGGGTTCAGTCCTGGCGGCGGCCGTGGCCGTGGCGGAGGCGACCGCTACTAAGCGCGCCCCGTTAGCCCCCGGCGATGGCCGGTTCTCCCGGCGTGTGCTCCTCTGCTGAGTGCGCTAGGCTGACCAAGCTCGCAGGGTACTAGACTAGGCGAGCTCTCGCTTCGTGTGTCGTGTCGTGGTGTGCATTGAGCATTGATTGTGTCTTGTTAATTCTTGTCTGTCGTGATGATGATAATGTCGTGGTCGTAGATCGTAGCACCGTTAGTCAACCCCCCCCCGCAGCAACCTGCTGTGTCGCCCTGCTGCCTGCTCGGGTTCGGGTTATAAATATATATAAATATTATATATTATAAGTAATAAAAGTTGTAAATCCGCATCTCGATCTCGATCTCGCACAATCTTTGTTTCGTGTTTCGTCGCCCTTATTTTGGCTTTATTCGGCCGATTTTGCCTATTTGTCGTGCACCACACACCGCGCCTGCTACACTTCCCCACCACACCGTGCGCTAGTAAGGAACGCTGCATCTACTCATACTCGCATCTCTCCCTCTCTTATTTAACAACTGCTATTAAGTCTTATATTTATATCTTGATTAAACTTTTTGTCTCTCATTTCGTCACCTTCACACCGTGCTGCGTGCTGATAAAACCGCTGATCAGTTCTGCCACCACGAGCCACGAGTCACCACCACCAGCCACCAGACGCAGGCTCCACCTGCGCGCCGCGAAGCATCTCGGTCGCCGGTCGCATCTCAATCACACACCAACTATAATACAGCGCCTAGAGGTAGAGGAAAACTGATACAGTTCGTTCGCCTTTTGTCTTCTACCGGTGTTTCTTACACCGCGCCGCCACCATCCGCAAGCTTCATCTGCGCCCTGCACGCACCTCGGCCGCATCTCACATCATCTCCGTATCGTCACCCTTATTATGACTTATCCGGCCGATTTGGCCATTTTTTTGCTACACCGCGCACCTATTTCGACCAGGTAAAAAACGCTGTATCCACCACTTAACACTTAACACCTATGCAGTGCCGCCGCCGTACGCGAACTCCATCTGCGCGCCGCGAAGCATCTCGGCCGCGTCTCGCACCATCTGCGTATCGTCACCCTTATTATGACTTATCCGGCCGATTTGGCCATTTTTTTGCTACACCGCGCACCTACTTCGACTAGGTAAAAACGCTGTATCCACCACTTAACACTTAACACCTATGCAGTGCCGCCGCCGTACGCGAGCTCCATCTGCGCGCCGCGAAGCATCTCGGCCGCGTCTCGCACCATCTGCGTGTCGTCACCGTAGGCGGCGCCCAGTACTCGTACCGCGCAGCGCAGGCAGCCCACCGCCTGTAAATATAAATAGGAATCAGCAGTTAAAGGCAGGCTAGCACTCCGAGGCCGTGCTCGGTGTGTGGCTCCCCGCGCCTCTGCCGACGCCGCGAGCGCTGCCTGATCATGGCGCGATTTGGCCGTTGGCCGTTGGTGTGGAGGTGGAGAAAGATTTGGGCGGTATCGATGTTTGACCTTGCGGTATAGTTTGTTGCTCTCTGTGTGGGTTGACCCACCCGCCGAGCATAGCGTTCGCCCTAACTTGGTACCGTGCTTTAACTCGGTACTGTCTTCGTTCGAGCCCCCTGCGCACGCATTTCGAGGCCTGGAAACCTACATGTTGAATAGATATTCACGTATTCTTGTGGCGCAACCACACGAATGTGAATACCGTGTTCCGCCTGGTTCTTCCTGTATATGACATGAATACGTACATATTCAACGTGAATGCATTCACAAAACAGGCTAAACATGAATAGAATACCGTATTATTTTCCTCGTTCCGCGTATTCAACATATAGGCCTCGAAAGCTGCCGGCACGCGGGGGGGAGGGCTCCCTTGCTGCCCGGTAACGAGTAGCGGGACGTCCGGCACAACAAACGGTCGTACTGGCGAGCAGTCTCAAGTTAAAGCACGGCACCAAGTTAGGGCGAACGCGTTGCTATATAGATAATAAAACACTATTATCATCACATATCCGTCAGACCTCAAATCAGACTAGGACTAGGACCTAGACCTAGAGTCTAGCTAGAAGTGGGGTAGGATGTAAGTCCTTTCGTCCTTTCGACAGGGACAGGGGCAGATACATAGATATATAACTATGGGGCCAGGGCCAGGGCTGGTGGCACGCTACAAATAGAACAAGGGTTGACCGCGCCCAAGACGGTCACCGCGCGGCGAAGGCAGCCCACCGCCTGTAAATAGAACACGGAATCTGCAGTTTGAGGCAGGCTGCACATAAAACAAGGGTTAACGTAAATAGAACACGGAATCTGCAATTAGAGGCAGGCTGCAATTAAAACTAGGGTTAAAGGTGCTCTGTGAGCCTAGGTAATTATCAGGACGTTTCTCGTATTCAACGTGTACTAATGACTTTGGTGCTGCGACTCATAATGAACGGCGGTTTCAGTTTCGACTCGGCCAATCGCGTGTTCCGAGTTCTTCCGGGTTTCATGGGTAAATCGCTGGTGATCGCCGTCAGAAGTTCAACATAACGTAACAACAAAACTCGCTCATGTACATGAGCAAAGCGAATTTACATATGGCGGTTACTTAGTAGCTGCAGAGCACCTTTAACCGCGCCCAGGACTTGCACCGCACGGCGCAGGCAGCCCACCGTCTGTAAATAGAATTCAAGAGAATACGCGAACTACAGTTAGAAAAAGGACGCATCTGCGTTTCGTCAGCGTAGGCGGCCGCAGTTAGGATTAGGATTGGTGTGATTTGCTGTCGCAGGGCACCTCGGGTTCACCCTCCCGTGGGCTAGGCTTCAGGGTTAAAGATACTCTGCAGCTACTAATTAACCGCTATGGTTAAATTCGCTTTGCTCAGGTACCTGAGCGAGTTTCGACTAAGAGTTTCGTCGTTTTGATTATAGGAAACTCGAAGTCGTTTCACTTAGGCGCACAG
>Ga0209491_10007924_pt1 | contig 13743 bp, 20 predicted proteins | sample BON02_FD_187213 | JGI IMG/M metagenome (GOLD analysis project Ga0209491, IMG submission 187213) | Freshwater microbial communities from Lake Bonney liftoff mats and glacier meltwater in Antarctica - BON-02 (SPAdes) (version 2) | ecosystem: Environmental > Aquatic > Freshwater > Ice > Glacier... | reverse complement strand
GGGGGGGGGGGGGGGGGGGGGGGGGGGCACCAAAAAATTAGCGCAGGGCACGCGCGTCTCCGAGCGCAGCACTACCAGCCGCGCGCAAACGTCAAGAGGTTCTGCGCGTTGCGCTCCGGGAAGCGGTCGGCCATGTTCTCCCAGCTTCCGCCCTGGGGTGTACCCTGGAAGCGGAGCACGGTGGGGAAGCTCACGACCCCCGCCTCCAAGAGCGCCTCTTTGGCATGTGGGTGGCTCTCGTTGACCGCAATCCAGTGCACGCCCCGCGCGCTGGCGTGCTGCGCGGATTCATTCCACTCCGCCTTGAAGCGAGTGCAGTGCCCGCACCAGTCTGCATAGTAAAATACGCAGACTGGGCGAGCTGGCAGGGGGCCGAGCTTGGCCTGGACGCACGCGAGCGCGATTGCCTGTTGCGGGCGGTCGGTCGGTAGCAGGGGCTTCGAGGTGAGTACCCCCGTGTCATCGGGGATGACCGGGGTCGCCTCGGGGGGGGCGACGGCGCCCTCGGCGGGCGCGCCGGCCACCGGGGGCGAGGCGCCGCGCTCGGAGCGGAGGAGGTCGATGTACTCGAGCGCGCGCCAGGGAGAGGGGGCGCCCGCGTCCACGACGTGCCATGCGCCCTGCGTCACGACCGCGAGGAAGGGGACGGACACCCCCGCGCTGACCCCGGCGGCCACCAGCGCCCGCTTCCCGATGCGCGGCCCGAGGACGAGCCAGCGCCAGTGGTCCGTGGGGTGGGTCGAGCAAGCGGCGGCCGCGTCGGCGTAGGCTTTCTGCGCATGCTGGTACTCGACGAGGCCCGTGGCCAGCACCACGCACGGGCCGCCGCGGAGTGCGCGGTCGAGCTCCGGCTCGGAGCCCACTAGCTCGACGAGCGCCGGCGCGGCGACCCGCGGCTCCGCCTCCGCGCAGGGGCCCATGGCGCACTGTGCACGGTGCCACCCGCGGCGTACGACCGCACTACGGGGTGGGCTGCGTCGGCGGACGACTGATGGAGCCACATGCACGGCGCGGGGCGCAGGCTGTCCCGGTGCCACTGCGCGAGCGCCCCCTGCGAGGCGGTCGAGTCGCGGATGTGCATGAGGCAGCGCGTGTCCTTGCCCCACTGCCTCGTATAGGCCACCAGGATGGGGAGCGAGTGGGGCGTGCAGCCGATGGACCGCGTGGCCTCGCGGGGGTGGCGCATCCGGGCCCAAGGGTGTGTCGTTGTTGTAGCACAGTTTTTTTTTGTCCGCCCCCCCCTCAAAGCACGATGCCCGGGGCGGTGGAGCGCGGCGTTGCCTTCCTGGACCTCGTCCTGGCGGTGGTCCCTCCCGGGAGCGTCGTCGTCGAGACGGGCCCGCTCTGCGCGGCGGGCGGCGCGGCGGAGGCGCACCTCGTCCGCCTCGCCGCCGAGTGCAGGTACGCGCCCGGGCCACGGGCGGGCACGGGGAGCCGCATGCGACGCTGGTGGTCAAGCACGGCCGACGCGACGCGTTCGACGTGCGCGGTTCGCACGCCTTCGTCACCGTGGAGAAGCCAGCGCGCGCGGCCGGGTGGTGGCTGCTGCTCGCACTGCTAGTCGTGCTTCTCAGTGGGCTGTTGCTGCTCGGCGCCGCGGCCCGGGCGCGGCGCCAGTCACGCTGCCCGGTGGCGTGACGGCGCGGGCGGGCGCTGCCCGTTGGTCGAGGCGCATCCTCGACAAAGGGATGACCCGGGGCGGGGGAGCCGGGGTGACGAGCCGGGGTGGCGAGCCGGGGTGCAGCTCGGGGCTCGGCGTAGGTGCGACAGTGAGATGTGAGGTGTGCAATTTTTTTACCAGCAAAAAACAAAGGCCACCCCCCCTCCATACCCTCCGATGTCTTCGCTCGGCTTTCACAGCACCATGGGATCGTCACGAATGCATGCGAAGATCCGAACCCACCAGGCCTGGCCATTCCCTGAACCGGCCGAGGAGGCGGAGCCCACCGCGGAGCCGGCACTCCTCGGGGCGGTGGAGTCACGGGCCGTCGGCAACGCGGTTCGCACAAAGAGGATGATGAAGGTCACCTTCCGGCTGTTCACCAAGAGGCGCCCCTGAATCGGAGGGGCGCGCCGCGGACGGCACCGTAGTGACCTGTGCACTTTTATGGGTTGTCCGTAAACGGGTGTCAGATTGGATTGCCCCCCCCTCCCCTCCCCCGGCGGGGAGGGGGTCCCATGTCAAAGCCACTACCCCGTGGTGCAACGAGAAGAACACCCGAGTCTGGCTTTGGGATACGTGCATTTTTTTTACCTGGTCATGTGTAACACAACGCCCCCTCCCCCCCATACCCTCCGATGTCAGCGCTCGGCTTTCACACCACGATGAGATCGACACCAATGTACCCGATGGTATCGGCACCAAGGCCGCCGGTTATCCGTACCAATGCAATGATGTCATGCACCAACCCGCTGGACGAGGCGGAGCCCCTAGCGGAGCCGGCTCTCGTCGAGGTGGTGGAGTCGCAAGCCGTCGGCAACAAGGTTCGCAAGAGGAGGAGGGTGAAGGTCACCTTCCCGCTCTTCAACAAGAAGCGCACCTGAACTCGGTGTGGTATGCCACTGTCGTACTCCACGCGCTACTGCGCGGTCATTGCCGCGGCCGTGGCGGCGGCCGCCGCCCCCGCGGCGCGGACGGCGTCGAGTGCGGATGAGCCGTTGAACAAGATCTCCTGCGTGCCGTGATGGCTGAACGAGCTGCTGTCGCTGAGCAACGCGAGCCACGAGTTGGTGGTGTTTCCCCGCAGGCGGGCCGGCGGGCGCAGTTCACTGCCGGTGTCGGATTCCGACTGCAGATCGGGCCGACGCCCGGCCGAGCTCAGGGCTTGTTGCAAGTTGGTCGGGTGGTAGGCTTCCCGGTCGGCGCCAGTGTCCACAAAGTAGTGGGAGGTGTCGCTCTCGCGTAGCGCCTGCGTGTCGGTGCTGGGTTGCGGCTCGGCGTCCCCTTGGAGCATGAACAACCCGGTCTCGTCGTACACGTCATTACGGGCGGGCATCGGCGGCGGGGCGGGGCCCGCGGCCCCCGCGTGCGGCGCCGGCGTCGGCGCCGGCGCCGGCGGCGCCACGCGCGGGGATGGGTCCGAAACGGGGATGGGAGCGGCGAGTCGGGCGGACGCGGGGGTGGGCATCGCGCGCCGGGCCGACACGGGCATCGCGCGCCGGGCCGAGGCGGCGGGCATCGCGGGTCGCCTAGCGCGCGAGCCGTCGGCGGGCGGCCGGTTGATGGCCAGTTTGGCACACGAGCCAGCCGCCTGCGCGGGTGCATGGCCCGGGGCGCTACGCAGGCCAAACTCGACGACCACGAGATAGGCGATTATCAGGACAAGGAATGCGCTCAAGGCGTAGCACGTGCATTCCCACATTGTGTGGCGTGTGTGTTCCTTGCAACAAAGAAAAAAATGCGAGGCTGCCCCGCGCCCAGGTGGGCTCGAGCGAGCGCCGCGCCAGGCAAGCACGGACACGGGCTCTGATGTTCTAGCCCCCGGGGGCATGTCCACGCGCTCATCCCGGCCACCACCCCCGCCGAGCGCCCGCTTCGTAGCACGCTAGGGTCATGCGCGCATCCTCGAGGGCATCGTGCAGCGTCCCGTCAAAGGGTCGCGCGAAGAGCACCTCGTACAGCTCGCTCGCGCGCGGCGGCTTGCGCCGACCGGCGCGGGTGGCGAGGTTGCAGTGCGCGGTTGCCGCCGCCATCGTGCAAAAGACCTCGCCGAGGCGCAAAAGCGCGGGCATGCCGTGACTCGCGGCCGTGGCGTTCAGCCGGGTGATGTCGAACTGGGCATTGTGCGCGACCCAGCGCGCGCCGCCCTCGTGGCCTGCGTCCACCAGGGCCCGGAGGAACTCGAGTTCCCGAAGCGGGGGCTTGCCGAATCGATCCAGCGTGTTTCGCGAGATGCCGTGGACCGCCTCGCTCCGGGGGGCCATTCGCTCCGAGGCGGCCAGGCCCCACAGCCGGCAGTAGTGGGCCAACGGCTCGGGGTCCTCGCGCGGTGCTGCCCCACTCGCGCCGCTGGTCCAACTGCTGATGACGGCGCATTGCACCACGCTGCCATCGAACCCAGCCGTCTCGGTATCAAAGACGAGCACGGCCCCCGCGCGAGCCGCCGCCAGTAGCGCGGCCTCGCCGGTCGAATGTGGTCGACTTGCGCCTGTAGATGGCACGGTGTGTGTATCCCAGGACTAGGGTGGAGTCGGTTCGACCGGGGGCATGGCGGGCATTGGCGAACACTCGAGTCCCCCCTTGGCGCCCTTGCCTTGATGGTATGCATTGCCCTCGCCTCCGCGGCATGCACCGCCCTCGCCTCCGGGGTATGCACCGCCCACGCACATGCCCTCGCCCGTGCCCTCGCCCGTGCCCTCGCCCGTGCCCGCCTTGCCCTCGCCCATGCCAACGCGGGGGGTTCAGGGTTAACCCTTAACCCTACCCCTCCTTGCCCTCGCCCACGCCCGTGCCCACGCCCGTGCTGCCCTCCTTGCCCTCGCCCTTGCCCTCGCCCACGCCCTCCCTGCCCTCGCCATTGCCCTTGCCATTGCCATTGCCGCCGCTCGCGCCCGCGCCCTCCCCCGTGTCGCGCTCGCATTCGTCGCCCTTGCCGAATGTTCCGTCGGGTGTGCCCGGCGCGTCAGGCGGACGCGTGGCACGCGGACTTCTCTGCTGCACTTCCGCCGCTGCCCCCGGGCGCTTCTTTGACGCACTCGCGTACGTACAATCTTCGCAGACTGCGTCCATGCCCCGCGCCTGGGGTTTGAAACCCCCGTGCACACCATATCGCGCAAACTAGTCTGACACAAAATGCCCCCAAGCCCGCCAAGCCACTCAAACCCGCCCAAACTGTGCGACTCGCCGTCGGGTTGTCCAATGGTCGGACGTGGTCCGCGCCGGGTTGCATTTTTTTTGAAATGGACCAGTAGTGGGGGAAGGGCATGGGGGACCACGTCTTTTACGTCGAGGGCGAGTCGCCGCTGCTGCACGTCTCGACGGCCCCGCCCTGGGGCGCGCCGCTCATGGTGGACATCAACACGTTGACCGCCGCGGCGGCTCGCCCGCGTGCAGTCGAGCCGCTGCGCCTCCCCTCGTTCGAGCACTGGGCGCGGCGCGCGTTGCCAGTCGCGCTCGCGGCGGTGCGCGACCCGGCCCGTATGCCGGACGTCCGAGCCTACTGGTACCACGCGACCGCGGCCGAGGGGGTGGACGAGTGGCCGCGACAGTGCGAGCGCGCGCTCAAGCTCGCGTATGCGATCGTGCAGTGCGAGGCGGAGGGCGCCCCGCCAGGGCACGCGGCCGGTCTGGCGGCGGCGGTGTGAGAGCTCCACGCGAACCACGCGCGGCGGTGGCGCTGCACGGTGGCGGCGCTCGGCGACTGGGCGCGCGCCGCCGCGGAGCTGCGCGAGCGCACCGCGGCGCGTGTGGAACACTGGCACCGCGCCGAGGGCGAGATGGCGGTGACCCACGGGCGCCTGCTCGAGTCGGTCGACCGCGACGACGCGCGCCTGGGGGGTGCCTGGCGGGACGCCGTGGTGGCCGTCGTGGACGAGGAACACGGCCGGTTCCGACAGATGGCCCGCGAAGAGCGCGACGCGCAGCTCGACGTAGACCGCCGCGGCGCCACCGAGCGGCTCCGGGCGCGGGCGTGGTTCATGGAGCCACCGGCGCGCGCTCCCGCGGACCACAGCGAGGGGGGCGGCGGAGCCGGGGCCGGGGCCGAGCGTGCCAATTGCGCGACGCGCCTCTCGCAGCTGACGCGCGAGTCGCCGCCACTCGCGCGACTGCAATGCGCGTGGGACGAGTACCACGACGCCAGCGCGATCCGCGCGACCCTCTGTGCGTTGGCGCCATGGGCCGACGTGATTTGCAGCGACCCCGGCTAGCGGAAGATACTGCCGATGAGCATGGGCCCCGCCGTAGAGGACGCCACAAACCTCCAGCCAGAGATCGCCATCACTGCAATCAACCCGATCGACAGCCCGCCGATCACCATCGGCTGGTCGCGGAAGAGCGTCAGGGCCGCAAACGCGAAGAGCGCGATTAGAATGGCAATGAACACCCCGAGCCCCGCCCACATGTGGGTGGTTTGCACTCGAGTTTCATTCTTCTGCTGATTCTTGAGCGCTTTGGCAGCGCGTTTCTTTTCCCAAAACAGGTCATAGTCGTCGTCTGGGTCCAGTGCCATGTTTGTACATACATGCCACTGCCCCCAAAAAAACGTGGTCCTCCCCGTGCCAGGCTCCCGGCCCCGGTGCTCCCGTACCCGGGGGTTGATTCAAACCCGCGTCAACCCGCGCGGCGCTCCGTCCCCTCTGGCGCGAGTCGATCCGCTGGGCTCGCCTGCGAGAGCAAGCCGCCCTCAACACAGAGCGCCGTCCCAAGCCACACAACCGCGCGCCCCGGTGCGACCGGCGTGAACAGGGCCGCCCACGCGAGGGCGCACGCGGCGCGGACGTGGCGCATGTACCTGCCTTGGCACGCGGCGAATGCAAACTCGAGGCCGAATGCGAGCGCCCCCGTCGCAACCGAGCGCGGGCCGGTGGCCAGGGCACAGAGGGCGGCAGCGAATGGGACCGCGAGGCTGGACACGGAGCGCGGGAGGCTGGACCGACCCAGGACCCGAGCAAAAAAGGCGCCGGCCCACACTCCTCGGACTGGCCCGACCGATGCGAGCGCGCCGAGCGCGAGGCACGCCGCGCGTTCTAATTGGAGGGGCGCATCCGCGCCGCCCCCGTGGCGCGGGGAGGGCTCGTGCTCCATCGCACTGGCACAGATGGCTTGCACGACGCGCGCGGTGCGGTCGAGGATGTGGCGCAGGGCGGCTGCATCGGGGGCACCGGGGGGCAGGTCGGTCAGCAGGTAGGCGAGCACGTGGGTTGCAAAGGCGGGCAACTGCGCGACATCCCCGCGCGCGACGATGTCGTCGATGCACCGTTCGCAGTCGGCGTGCAGCGGGGGCGCGTACTGCGACGCCATCGTGGCCGCGGACAACTCCGTCAGTGAGACGCGCTCGGACAGCTCGAGGCGCGCGTCCGGCGCCGCCCTGGTCACGGACAACTCTGCCGAGGAGACCAACTCGGGTGGCTGGGGGGCGGCCCGGCGGGTGGCACGTGCGCGAGTGCCGCGGGGTCGGGCGCTCCGGGTACGGCCGGGTGCGGGCAGCCAAGGATCGACAAGATCATCGCCGCCAGGATAGTCTCATCGGGTCCCATCCCCGGTGCGTCCAACTCGCCGCAGCGGGCGGGGTCGAGTGACTGGGTCAAGGTACCGCCGCTCGCGTCCGCCTCGTCCCGCTGCTCCAATGACAGGTCCGCTCGGTCCGCTGCAACGTGCGCCTCGGTCGACGGCTTGGTCGCGTCGGTCACGTCACCGTCGTACTCGTCCGCCTCGGTGTATTCACAGTCCTCGTCGCTCTCATCCAATGGACGGTCGTGCTCGCCTGCCTCCGTGTCTTCGTCGTCGTTCTCGTGCAACTGAACGACCTCCTCCGTGTTGTCGTCGTCGTTCTCGTGCAACTGAACGACCTCCTCCGCGACTGGGTCGGTCGCGATCAACTCTTCGATTGGCCCCGCCGTGTGCTGCAACCGCACCCGCACGCGCGCAGGCATCCGAGGAGGGGGGGGGGCGCGAGTGTGTCGCTGCGGTGCGTGGCAAAAACTGACACACCATCGCCGCGGCCCTTAAGTTTATAGAGGAGCGGCACATGGGCCCCGAAACTACTTTCTGCAAGACGCGCCACCTCTCCAATCAAACACTTTCTCAGAGACAGCGCATCGGCCCAGAAACTACTTTCTGAAGGACGTGCCACCTCTCCGAGCCAAAACTTTCTCAGGGATGGAGCGTCAGCCCCGAAACTACTTTCTACAGGACGTGCCACCTCTCTGAGCAAACACTTTCTCAGGGATGGAGCATCAGCCCCGAAACTACTTTCTGCAGGACGTGCCACCTCTCCGATCAAACACTTTCTCAGGGATGGAGCGTCAGCCCCGAAACTACTTTCTGCAGGACGTGCCACCTCTCCGAGCAAACACTTTCTCAGGGATGGAGCGTCAGCCCCGAAACTACTTTCTGCAGGACGTGCCACCTCTCCGAGCAAACACGTTCTCAGGGATGGAGCGTCAGCCCCGATACTACTTTCTGCAGGACGTGCCACCTCTCCGATCAAACACTTTCTCAGGGATGGAGCGTCAGCCCCGAAACTACTTTCTGCAGGACGTGCCACCTCTCCAAGCAAACACTTTCTCAGGGACGGAGCGTCAGCCCCGAAACTACTTACTGCAGGACGTGCCACCTCTCCGAGCAAACACTTTCTCAGGGATGGAGCGTCAGCCCCGAAACCACTTTCTGCAGGACGTGGCACCTCTCCGAGCAAACACTTTCTGAGGGATGGAGCGTCAGCCCCGAAACTACTTTCTGCGGGACGTGCCACCTCTCCGAGCAAACACTTTCTCAGGGATGGAGCGTCAGCCCCGAAACTACTTTCTGCAGAACGTGCCACCTCTCCGAGCAAACACTTTCTGAGGGATGGAGCGTCAGCCCCGATACTACTTTCTGCAGGACCTGCCACCTCTCCGATCAAACACTTTCTCAGGGATGGAGCGTCAGCCCCGAAACTACTTTGTGCAGGACGTGCCACCTCTCCGAGCAAACACTTTCTCACCTAACCCACGAGGGTCGAGGGCGCATCAGGGGGTTGCGCGAGGATGGTCGAGGGCGCGTCAGGGGTTTGCGCGAGGAGGGTCGAGGGCGCGTCAGGGGTTTGCGCGAGGAGGGTCGAGGGCGCGTCAGGGGTTTGCGCGAGGAGGGTGGAGGGCGCGTCAGGGGTTTGCGCGACGAGGGTCGAGGGCGCGTCAGGGGTTTGCGCGAGGAGGGTCGAGGGCGCGTCAGGGGTTTGCACGAGGAGGGTCGAGGGCGCGTCAGGGGTTTGCGCGACGGGTGAATACCCCGGTTCGAGGGGGCGTCAGTGGTGTGCGCGACGCTGGTCGAGGGCGCGTCAGGGGTTTGCGCGACGGGTGAATACCCCGGTTTGAGGGGGCGTCAGTGGTGTGCGCGACGCTGGTCGAGGGCGCGTCAGGGGTTGGCGCGTCAGGGGTTGGCGCGACGAGGGTCGAGGGCGCGACTGGGGGTTGCGCGAGGCGCGTCAGGGGTTTGGTCGAGGCGCGTCATGGGTTGGGTAACCCGCCACCTTGTGACCAAGCTCCCCCCGAAACGAACGCAATCGAATTGCCCGCGCGCTGAAAGCGGGGCGACTGGGGGACGGGGGGCGTGTGAGCGAGGCGCGGCGGTGCGAGAGAACCGACTGCGACTGGAGGTTGGCGCTGATGGGCGTCCTGCTCGGTGCAGCCGTCATTTCCATGGGTACATGGGGTCTCGAATCCCACACTGATCATTGCCGAACTCGTCTTCCGCGATGAGCCGGCAATGGCCGTACCGATCCCTTGCCTCACATTGGTTGGTTGGCATCTCCCTCCAGAGAACCCAGTCCGAGCCAAACCGTGATTCATTTCGACCGATTCGAAGTGGGTCGGTGGCGTCCAGCTGAATGAGGCTGAACAGCTGCCTGCAGAATTGAAGATAATCAAGGACCGGAATGGGCCCGCGCAGGAGGTTGACAATGGCGTCCCGCATGACTGAGCTCGACCGCGGCACCGACAGTATTACCTGGTACACCGTGGCGGGGTCCACGGAAGAGACGACCGTGTAGCAGGCCTGACGATCCGGAAACATATCGGTCAATTGCTCCGTCAGGACGGTCTTGATGTCGAGGTACACCCCCCCGAAACGGTACAGCATGCAGTAGCGCCACAGATCGGCTCGGTGGGCGCCGGTGAGTTGCCCGAACCGGGTCACGACGGCGTCCCCGAACGGGCGGAGTGAGTTGATGCACTGCTTGTCGTTGGCGAACGTGATGTCGAACCCATGGGCAAAACGCCGGAACATTGCCCATGTCGCATCGGGGATGGCCGCCGGGTCGTGGAACGTCAGTAACAGACGATCGGGGCGCGGTACAATCGACCGAAAGCTGTCCAACCCATGCGAGCTCACCGGCAGCTGGGATCGCACGGCGTTCGCCGCACCGGCGCGGTAGGACGCGTGCGCGATGACGAAATTCGACAGGAGCCGGACGAACCCGAGCACGAGGATGGGCACCGCCAAGTTGATCGGAAGCGCCATGCGGCGTGTCAAAAATCTCGTGTGGTTACCAGATGTGCACACAAAAACCGACAGAACCTGAACCCACCTCGGGCAGCTCGGATACCACCCAGCTCGGGTACCCAGCGCGCGGGCGACCCGTACGTGCAACGGGCAACCGGGTATTCACAGCGCACAGGATTGCCGTTCGCAGCCTCCCGTCGATGCGACTCCTGACAAGTTCGGAGTCTGCGATACCAAAAAAGTGTACGGATCGAAAAAAAAGTGTACAGACAGCCCCCGGGCTGTCCGTAACCGATTCCAACGTATTGGAATCGTACGGCACTCGGGGTTGACTCTCCGTACCGGTAGTCGAACCAATGAATGGGTCACGTGTCCGCGAGCGCGTCGGTCCGTTGCCTCCGCCTTCCTCAACCCCGCATCCCCTCCGCGTGCAACAGGCGCTTCAGCGCGGCGGCCTTGAACGCCTCGGCGGTCAAGGGGCGCTCGCGCGCGGGGTCACCGTGCGCGCCCCGGGCGCCCGGGTCGCCCGCGGCACACGGTTTGCCCGCGGGCGCCCCGTCGTCGTCGTCCTCGGCGCTCCACACGACGCGCACGCAGGCGCAGCAGCGGACGAGGCACGCGCAGGCGGAGCAGAGCAGGACGCCGGCGGCGGACGCGAGGATGGCGATCCACGTGATCCACGGCACGCTGCCGGGCCCGCGCGTGCAGCCGCAGCCTGGCCAGGGCGCCGCCGCGGGGTAGGGCGCGCTCCACCCGAGCGGGAAGGCGCCGGCGTACTGCACGGGCAGGGTGCCGTTGGCCGGCGCGCGGCCCCAGAGCACGTCGGCCACGCCGCCCCCCACGCCGCCGGGCAGCCAGGCGGTGACGACGGCGCGCACGCCGCGCGCGCCGCGCGCGTCCGCGCCGGTGCCCGTGAGGAGGCCGCGCAGCTCGATGGGCCGGCCGGCGATCACGAGCACCACGATGGGTCGGTTCGGGTTGGCGCGGTAGAGGTTGGCGAGGCAGGCCTCGTCGTTGCGGCCGATGCCGACGGCGTGGCGCGTGGCGGCCGGCCGGTCGCCGAACCACTCGGCGTAGGGCGCCTCGGTCACGACGGCCACGGCGACCGACGTGTGGCCGTCTCCCCGCCCGCCAGCGTCGGCACGTTGCAGTGCGAGGTGAGCACGGCGCGCGCCGCGTCGGGCGCCGCGGCGTGCAGCGCGACCAGCGTCTCGTCCCACCGCGGCGCGAGGCGGGCGTGCGCCGGTAGCAGCAGCACGTACCGCTCGTCGCGGTACAGGTCGGCCGCCACGGTGGCGCGCGCGTGCGCCTCGCCGAGCCACTCGCCCGCGCCGCGCGTGATCCGCACGTTGTTCTGCAGGCCCGTCGCGCATTGCATGCGCGAGCCCCCGTCGAAGATCCCGAGGACCACCCGCGTCGGAGCCGCAGCGGCGCGGAAGAAGCCCTCCGCGTCGATGCGGGCGCTCGACCCCGGCGCGAGCACGAGCGCGACGAATATGGTGTCGCGCAGCGCGGCCGGCGCGACCGCGGCGGGCGCGCGGCTCAGCTGCCGCTGCGACATCTGGTGCACGACCCCCACCACCGCCGCGAGTAGCGCCAACAGGAAGATTAGAAACCCCGGGTGGTGTCGCGACGACCGCGACGTGGCGGGGTGGCGCATCGTCCGCCCCTCGCCCCTTTGGCATCCGTACACCTTTTTTTGTATACGGCTCGGCTCGGGGTATCGGGTTTAACCACATTCGGCCGAACGTGCCACCTCTCCGAGCAAACAATTTCTCAGAAATGGAGCGTCACCCCCGAAACTACTTTCGGCGGGACCTGCCATGTCTCCGGGCAAACACTTTCTCAGGGATGGAGCGTCACACCCGAAACAAACTTTCTGCAGGATGTGCCACCTCCCCGAGCAAACATTTTCTCAGGAATGGAGCGTCACCCCCAAAACAAACTTTCTGCAGGACGTCCCACCTCCCCGAGATAAAACTTTGTCGGAGACGGAGCGTCAGCCCCCGAAACTACTTTCTGCAGGACGTGCCACATCTCCGAGCAAACATTTTCTCAGGGATGGAGCGTCACCCCCGAAACTACTTTCTGCAGGACGTGCCACATCTCCGAGCAAACACTTTCTCAGGGATGGAGCGTCACCCCCGAAACAACTTTCTGCTTTCTGCAGGACGTGCCACCTCCCCGAGCTAACACTTTCTCATGGATGAAGCGTCAGGCCCGAAACTACTTTCTGCAAGACGTGCCACATCTCCGAGAAGACACGTTCTCAGGGATGAAGCGTCACCCCCGAAACTACTTTCTGCAGGACGTGCCACCTCCCCGAGCAAACACTTTCTCAGTGATGAAGCGTCAGCCCCGAAACTACTTTCTGCAGGACGTGCCATATCTCCGAGCAGACACTTTCTCAGGGATGGAGCGTCACCCCCGAAACTACTGTCTGCAGGACGTGCCACATCTCCGAGCAAACACTTTCTCAGGGATGGAGCGTCACCCCCGAAACTACTGTCTGCAGGACGTGCCACATCTCCGAGCAAACACTTTCTCAGGGATGGAGCGTCACCCCCGAAACTACTTTCTGCAGGACGTGCCACATCTCCGAGCAAACACTTTCTCAGGGATGGAGCGTCACCCCCGAAACTACTTTCTGCATGACATGCCACCTCTCCGCGCAAACACGGGTTAACCCGTCGCGGCTCGTGGCGGCAGTCGGACATCAGTTCGTCCAGACCAATTCATGCACACCGACCTGGACTTTCCCGTTTTCGTTCCGAGGCTGGACCGAATTGACCGAAGGCAGGTACTTGCCGACGCGCAGCAACTGCAGTGCCCCAATGAGTTTCCCAAGCTCAAATTTTTTGACGAGTTTCACTCGCACGTCTTCGTCGTCGCCGTCCCCCGACTGGGCGAGAGCTGCGAGCAGCAGGTAGAAGGTGTGGACGTCCGCTGCCACGTCCTTCATGAGTGGCTGCGTGAGCTTTGCTGCGATCAGCGACACGAGGTTGTCCGTGGCAGGAGCAGCCGGTCCACGCGAGGACCTGCCTTTTTTCTTGGCAGTTGGCACTTGGATCTTGAACATTGGTAACTGGACGATGCCTGCATCAGACTCGATTTCTTGTACCCACACAATGAGTGTGTCGCCTCCAGCAATGCCGCTGAAATCGAGCGCATGAAGCTCCTCGTGCAATTGCTTCACATCCATGGACTTGAGCGGCATCGTCTCCAGGAGAAGGGGTGGGCGCCGAAAGCAGTGCATTAATCTGACACTCTCCGCGTCCCTCGCGGTGCCCCGTGGGGTTCGTCGCATGTATGCGGCGAGGGTCCGCCCGCGTCGGCGCGCGCCCCGGCCGCCTCGACGCGCAGCCCTGGCAGCGTCGGCGCGAGGGCCCGGGGCAGCGTCGGCGCGAGGCCCCGGCGGCGGCAGCAGGAGGCCCCGGGCAGCGTCGGCGCGAGGGCCCGGGGCGCGTCGGCGCAGGCCCGGGCGGCGTCGGCGCAGGCCCCGGCTGCGCGGAGGGTGCGCGGGGCCGGCGCCGGCATGGCGGGGCTGCGCGGAGGGTGCAGGGGCGCGCGGGGCGGGCGGGGGCGGGGCGGGGGTGGGCGGG
>Ga0209491_10007923_pt1 | contig 13745 bp, 9 predicted proteins | sample BON02_FD_187213 | JGI IMG/M metagenome (GOLD analysis project Ga0209491, IMG submission 187213) | Freshwater microbial communities from Lake Bonney liftoff mats and glacier meltwater in Antarctica - BON-02 (SPAdes) (version 2) | ecosystem: Environmental > Aquatic > Freshwater > Ice > Glacier... | reverse complement strand
TCTGTGCCTGTGTGTTTGTGTGTGTGTGTTTGTGTGTGTGTGTTTGTGTGTGTGTCGTGTGTGTTTGTGTGTGTGTCTTTGTGTGTGTGTCGGTGTGTGTATGTGTGTGTGTGTATGTGCGTGTGTGCGTGTGTGTATGCACGTGTTGGTATGGGCAGTGCTCTGTGCTGTAGGTCGCGTGAGTCATTTCACAAAAAAACATGACATGACTGTTACCACACCGACATAACACATAACAGAGTCACGTCACACACCCACATGATGTCGCTGTCAATTCAGATGCTGGGTGTTCTTGTCGTGCATGTTGCTGTTTTTTTCCTTTTCCTTTTGCACTCTACCGAGATCACAGAGATTTGACATGGCATGTCGGATAACAATATTCGGCATGGAACAGTCAGGCGATGTACAAATGAATATGTCATGTCACGAATGTGTAGATGAGTAATGTCACACATATGTGGATGAGTCATGTCACGCATGTTTGGATGAGTCATGTCACGCATGTGCGGATGAGTCATGTCATGTCATGCACGTGTGGATGGGTCATGCTGCACACACATGAATGAGTCATGTCATACGATGACGCTGAATAATATCAGGTGATGTACATGTGTTTTTCATTCACGCCACGCATATATAGATCTGACATGTCACACTGAGTCGTGGTACGCATATATGGATTGGTCCCATCACACACAAATGAATGAGTCATGCCACACACACAAGAACGAATCATGTCACGCGTGTATGAATGAGTCTTGTGTCACTAAGACACCGACTCTCAGGCGATGCACATGTAGAAGAGATGTGTCACACGTATGCCTCGTAATGCATCGACATATCATATGGTCCTGCAGCCCGTGCTTGTCAATGCGGAGGCGGACAAGAAGGCAGCCCAGCAAGCAGCGGCAACGGCGAAGACAGCGGAGCAAGCTGTGGCGAGAGCAAAGGCGCAAGAGGAAGATGCGGCAGCGGCGTTACTGTTTTGTGTGTTGGTGCGACATACACGCATGCCGTTATCCGCACGGATAACGGCTCGGGAGAGCGCTCAAGTGCTACAGGCGGCGGCGCGAAGAAGCTGCGCCGCAAATAATGCGCGTGAGACACGGGTAGCTACAGTGTTGGTGCAGGCGACCCTTCGCAAAAGGCTCACTTTCAGGTTCTGCATGACCCCCCAGGCGTCAAGAGAGGTAGTAGTGGAGTTGTTAGGTGCCATTCTGGACTTGGTTGAAGGGGAGTTGTCGCTCCGGCGGCATCCGTTCCAAGGTGAGTGGACAGGAAAGCGACGTAGCAGCCTCATGTCGCGCGGCAAAGTCATGGTCTCCATGCAAAAGTGGATGGCTGATCTCGGTCGGTCCATGTCGCGGTATGTGTCGTCGAAGGCCTTGAAGATGGCGCGGCAACACCCGAACGAATGCGCCGACACCTTAGTTCCCAACATTGACATGTCCGACGACTCTAGTCCGAAAAGGTCTGGGGGAATGAGCTACGATCAAGTCACTGCGATGCAGCGCAAGAAGTGGCCCTCCAAACAAGAGTTTGCCCGCAAACACCAGGAATCACTCGACACCTTTCATTCTCGCATGCGCTTCATGCAGGATCGGCGTGAATGGGAGCGTCTTCACAGCACCAGCAGGCTCGACCCGCTGTTCCGCACCGGCACAGGAGCCCCTATAATGCGTCAAAAGAGTACGGAATTCCCCGTCTTCTTTCCTGCGAGCGCAGGACCGAGTGTAGAATCAGCATGGTCGGCCCCAGATCTGGGCCAAGGTCTTTCGTTCCAAAGATCGCAAGGCAAACTGTCGCAAATGTCGCACCAAGAGCCGCGACGTCTTCCATGGAAGCAGGAGCCCGTCAGGCCAGACCCGCCCATGTTGATTCCACCCGCGAGACAGCACCATTCAGCCTCAGACATGGGCTGGCACACGGCACGCACGGAGCCAAGCAAGTCCCCGCGCAAGACGCGCACAAATTGTCTGATGCACCACATGCAGCCAAAGGAGGCCAAGAACATTTGGCAAGACATCGAGAACACGCAAGACACCAAAGATAAGGAGAGGCTTGAGGAGGAAGCCAAAGAGTTGAACATCTACAACGAAGTGCGCACCCTCTTTGACACGATCGATAAGGACGGGTCAGGCACCCTCGATGAGGTCTTGTGTCTCTTTCTCTTGTGTCTCTTTCTCGCCCTCCACCCCTCCACGCGTAGTTCTAATGTTATGCAATGTGTATGAGGGGTCAAGAGCCGATGTAATGCATAAGATTAAATGTATGAGTGCCAGGATGCCGTGCTCAGACGGCATTGACATCCAGTTTTTCCATCCAAACTTTAGACCGTGGCATCGCACGAGGGTCTTTTCGCTGACACGAAAGCAAAATAAAGGAGGCAGCAACAGCTCGGAATGTGTGTGTGTAGTTTGTGTGTGTGTAGTTTGTGTCTAGAGTGCATCGTGGTTGACAGGGCTCGGCGCAATGGCTCCATGACTTTGACTCCATCGGATTGCAAAGAGGAGGGGCTAAGCGTCTGCATGTCCTCTGTGGGCGAGTAGAGTAGTTGCAGTGTGTGTCTAGTGTGCATCTTTGTTGACCGCTGCAGGGCTTAACTCAATGGCTCACTCCACCGGAATGCAACAGGAGGAGTTGAGCGTCTTCATGTCCTCTGTGGGCTATGGCGAGGACGAGATCACTGAGTTTTTGATGGAGGTTGACGAGGATTGCAGTGGACGTATTTCGTGGGAGGAGTTTGTGCCTGCTGCCGGCAAGTTTGTCGCGCAAGACACGCCCAATGCGCACATATCTGGCGCAAAAGTGGTGCCGCAAAGTGAGGATTCAGCGCAGCATGCCCCGATACAAGCCAATCGAGCACCAACTCGTGATGTTCCGCCAGAGAAAAAGGCTCAAATTAAGGAGGCTGCGGCTCAAGTAAAGCTCGAACCTCCGTCACGACTACGGAAGGATGCCACACCTCTCATGGCATATCACGCAGAGCAGCCAGGAGATGGGCACACGCGCAAGTCATACACAAGAGATGACCAGCGGAAAGAGGGGAGCAAGTCCACGCAATTCTGGGGATTTCGGGTCGGCAGTCGGCTGTTCCATCCCGTCAACTTTATGGAGGTGGGCAACAAAGAGGCGGCAGCAACGAGTTTGGTTCGTCACACCATGCAGCAGCGATTCCAAGACGTGGGTGAGGCCTTTGTGTTTTTCGACCTGGATGACCACGGAGCTCTGACGCGCGTGCGCTTTGAGCGTGGTCTTGCTCGCATGGGGCTACTCGACGTGATCAACTCCGAGCAGCTCATGTGCGAAGTCAACGGAATCTACAACGGCAAGTTGTCCAATGTCATGAGCCATGATTTCATGCGGCACTTTCACTGGGGTCATGTGCCCTACGATTCGACAGATGGTAGCGCGATGGTGCGCCGTGCCATGCGCAATCGCGACAAAATTCTCCACCGTGGTAAACCACCACCGCCGCCGCCACCAGCAAAAGTGACGCCAATGCCAGGTATGGATGTGCACATTTACCAGCAACCAAGTGCTGGCATGTGGCCAAAAGCGCCCGACACTGCACGCGACTTCAACTCCCGACGTAGCATGAGCACGTACAAGAACTTGGCGGACCACAGGAAGAGCCGCGTCGACATGATGCGGCAGACCTCCGCGAGACTCAATTGCATTTCGACTGCCTATGTTGAGCCCGAGATGATAGTGAGTCAGGGGCACTTGCCGCAGACAAGCCAGGCCTTACAAAAGTGCCAACGGACGAGCTTTGCCGTGGCCATTGCTGTCGAGCAGGCCAGTGTGAGTGAGCAAGTCAAGATCCTTCAGATTTCCACACCACGTGGCACGCCGCTTGCAGCCTCCGCCCCTGATGGCTTGCCAGACACTTTGCTGCCCGATTACCTTAATAAGGACGACCTGCATGACAGATATGCAGTCAGTTCTCGAGAGAAGTTGGCGAGAGGGAAGCAGAGAGACGAGATGGAGCGATGGCAACACTCGATGCGAATGGCGGCTGAGCACGGCCGTCTGGCGCGCATGCATTTGATCTAATGTGTTTGATGTAATGTGTGAGACATTAGACGTAATGTGTCGTTTTGATGATGTGTATTACATCAGATGTGTACTATTCGTTTGCATGTGATGTGTCGTTTGGATGTGATGTGTCGTTTGATCTAGATTTGTAGTGTGTCGTTTTGATGATGTGTACTCCATCAGATGTGCAGTATTCATTTTGCATGTGATGTGTCGTTTGATCTAGATTTGTAGTGTGTTATTTTGATGATGTGCATTACATGAGATGTGTCATTTTTATCAAATCAGATGTGTCACATTCATCAAAATTACATCTTTTTTTTGTCGTTTGATCTAGATGTGTCGTTTGATGAATACATCAAACGACTATTGAATATTCAAATGACACATACCATCAAATAAACATACACATGAATATTGCATTCATTCATGGGACGTAATGTGTTATTTGATCTAGTGCGTTGCCATTCCTGCCTGACTCCCACCTCAAAAAATAAATCCACTTGTACATTGTGATTGAATCTCGATTGGCACACTCTTAATCCGCGTCATCGTCTCTTGTACTGTACAGTAGCATCCTGGGAAATAGAAACCGCGGGTTTTGACCCAGCCAGCCAGTTTCTAAGCAATATTTCTAGGCGTGTATAGAGTTTCTTTACTCTTTACTCATATATCTAGGCGTCCATCCAAATTCCAGTCTGCAGTTTCTATTTGCCAGTTTCTATTTCCCGGGATGCTACTGTACATTTGACTGGGAATGTTGATGTCTCCACACTAGAACGTGTGCCTTACTCACGCTACATGTGCAACGCACAGGGTTTCCTCCCTGTTTGCCTGCAAGCCAGGACGAGCCCCTTGCACTTGCATTGCAGCGGCAGCCAGGGCCTGCAGCCTCACCCCTTTCCACCCGAACAAATGCAGTAGCACTGCTCAAAGCAGAAGCCGGCAAGACATTTAAGTTGCGCCCAGATAATGGCCTTCAAATGCCGCAACTCCCCGCCCGAATAACATAGCCTTGTGTTTTCTGTGTACGTGTGTGTTTGTGTATGTTGAGTGTGTGGGTGTTGTGTGCATGTGTTGTGTGTATGTGTATGCTCAAAAATCTTGTGCACGATGTACAGTATGACGTCGAAGATAAGTCTTTTTTTTTTTGTTGATTCTCGCGCGCAACTGTATACAAACATGTATACATGTATACAAATACGTACATATACATATATATATGTATATGTATATATATATATACATATACATGTATACGTATACATATATGCACATTTGTATATAATGTATGTATGCATATATACGTATATATATATATATGCGCATATATATATACATGTGTATATGGGTAAACACATATCATATATACGAACATATATATACACGTATATGCATTTGTATATGTATATATACATACAAATCTATATACAAATCTATATGCAGCCCCAAAGTATGTGCGCGCCTCCTAATGTTGACTTCGCGATGATGTAGCCCCAAAGTATGTGCGCGTCTTCTCGCTTCTGCCGATGCCAGTGTTCCTGCATGAGTACCCTTTGCGCCAGGAAAATTGCTCCTTTTCGAAAAGTTTGTTCCAAAAAAATTGTTTTTATTGATTAATTCAAAAATATAAAATCAGGGCGTTTTCAACGGCTGTACAGCACATGGAGATTGTGTGACTATGTGTGTGTGCAGTGACTTGCATGCAGTAACCACCCGGGAAAAGTTGAGAGAGGGAAAAGTCTGAGAGAAACAAAATGGATCCGGCCATTACACAGTGCCAATCAAAAGAAAATGAGATTGGCACTGTGAGAGACGTGCGTGAGACGCATGTCTTACTGAAGTAACCAGCCTTAACCACCTAGGCTGCTAGAAACCGGGATTAAGAGGATTTAGTGTACTGGCTCATGTTTCTATGACTCTCGCTATCACGGAGTGACTGCAACGTCGGCCTGTTGGAAAGACAAGCGGTGGCGTTGCAAGGAGAGACTCTGCCGTTTGGTGTCTTCGTCACGCATCAACACTCGCGCACACTGCACAAGATCGCGCAACCGCTCCACCTCGCCGCCACTTGGTCCCAGAAATGACCCGCCCAGTTGCAGTAAGCCGTTGCCCAGCCATCCAGCGCCCTGCCACGTCACAGTCACGCTACATTCTCGAGTCTCCAAATCAACCAGACAACCCCGAAACCCACACATACACTCCCACACGCAAAGCACCTCGCAACGCCTCGTCTCGCACAACCCCGAATCCAACACATGCACACACACACCCAAAGCACCTCGCGACGCCTCGCCTCGAATATGACATCAAGCCCCTCGTCTCGCACATGCGACATCCAGAGGTGATATCGCACATATGACATCAACATGTCATATGTGCAGCGAGGTCTCGTCTCGCACATGCGACATCAGGCCCCTTGTATCGCACATGTGGCATCTAGATGTGGTATGCAACACATCACATCAAGATATCACATCAAGATATCACATCAAGCGGTCACATCAAGCTGTCACATGTGACGTCTTATGTGCGAGACAAGGAGCTTCACGTCATAAGTGCGAGACGAGGCGCTGGCAAAGGCGCATGCACCTTTCGAAGCCACAGGCGCATGCGCATACGCAGGCTTCCTTCCTGTACGCTAGACTCAACATGCAGAAATGCGCATGCGTGGCTTCGTATGCGCACACGCCGTTGGCTCACGCAGGCTTCTTGCACGCTACACTTTCCCGGGCGCTAGTGGGCATTACACCAGACATATGCACGGATGGTAGCATATACTAGCATAGACTAGATATATACACTGTGAATGGTTAGCAGGAGAGACACGGTACCAAGCGAGGCACGTCGATAGCCGCAAGAGTGAGCACTGACGTCACCATTCTGCCGCCCGTTGTGCTCTGCTCCACACCACCTGCAGCAATATTGCAACTCAAACTCAATTTCAGTCTTTTGATACACCCTTGACTGCCAAATCGATGTCACAGGCAGGAGGAGGCGGGGACTGCAGAGACGAAGGAGGAGGAGGAGGCGGCAGAAAGAGAAAAGGAAGGGACAACAGAAGAGCAGACAGCACCAAGTTTGGAGAGGTCGCTAGGAGTCGAGTTGGAGCCCAATTTGAGCGTCATGGTGAAGGTCTCAGACGAGCCGCCCGCGTGTGGCAGCGCACGACTGGAGCGACTGGGGTCTGGCGTCGGAGTGTCGTCGGTGTGTGGCTCAGAGATGGAGATGACGGATGACATGTCGACTTTGAGGACGCAGGTGCGTGTAGTGCCGCTGACGCCAAGCGCTTCGTTGTAGAAGAGGAGTTGCCGCCGCGTGCCACGCAGCAGCAGCAACTTGAGCGTCTTGCCTTGCGACCACGTGCCAGGCCCCTCCGGCAGACTGCAGCATGCAACACTTTGCGCCACAAACTCGCAGTGTTCTGACATAACATGCTCGGCCCCCTGCATACCCTCGAGATAGAATCCAGCCTTGTCCGCAGCCTCTTGCCGCACTGTCGCTTCAGCCACCTTGTTGTTGAGTAGCATGGTCTCATCTTTGACACGCAATACTGCTTCGACTGCTGTGCGGAGCTCGGGTCCGATGATGGAGGCCGTGTCTCGATTGTCTCCAGTATCGCTACCAGCGGCAGCGGCTTCAGCCTCTTGAATCGACCGCGCCAGCTGCACTGCACGCACCACTGCTACTGGTCCTTTTCCTTGCCTGCCTTTACCTGGTCAAGCAATGGTCTCGTGAGTCAAAAGGCGCTCTAGAGCCTCGGGTGCACAGACAGGCCACGCGTGTGTACGCACGCAACTCGGCACCCCTGTGTGTGTAGTTGGCTACCTACCTACACACAGGCAGGGCATTTCGTAGTGTTACCTGATGGCGACGCCGACACAGCAGTGGGCAGGCGGAGAGGCTGGGAGGCAATGGCCTCAAGCAGCTGTCGTGCAGTCACACCCGAGTGGGCAATACCCTTGTCCTGCGATACCTCGCATGACGATGTAATGCCATTGATGAGGTCCAAAACGAGATCCTTGTAGCGCATGGAGCGCTGGAGGGGCCAGGATAGCAGGTCACTCAGGCGCTGGCCGCTGAGTCCCTCGCGCTCGCCCATGCTAGCCTCGACTTGTTGAACAAAGGCGCGCCAGCGCGGTGGGAGTGACGAGGGTGTCGATAGGCGAGGGCGTGCTAGCTTGTCAACACGCTCGAATTGATGCTGCACTGACTTGATGGCAAAGATAATGGCATTAACAATGGCGTGTGAGGCACTGAGGCCTTGCAGAACCTGCCGTTTATCAACACACGATGCCATCCACATCTCGAGCTCTCGCGCCACGGCACGGCCAAGCTCAGCATTCACCTGCAGGTCTCCAAAGCAGGCGCTGAACAAGCCCTCCTCCTCCTCATCCATCCACGCTTGCTTGACGCCGACGGCCGCACACAAATAGTCGAGGCGCTGGGTGTAGGCCTTCTGGCCTCGCAGCATAACCAGGGCACGGAAGGAGTAGTCAGCGCGCGCACGCGCTGGACCCTTGGGCAGCAGCTTCACAACCTGATACACAGTCGAGCAAAACACCTGGTCGCCTGGTCTGGCATCCAGCTTCATGCCTACTGCTGTCTTGTACATGAGGTAGAGAAGCATTGCCTCGTGCCCGCCCAGAGCAGCTGCATGTAGTGCCGAACCCGATTGGTCCGACTCAAGCACACCGCCGTTCGAGGAAGCGCCATTCGAGGAATGTGAAGCAGCCTGCGCCACACGCTGCCAAGCGCGAAGCTTAAAGTCTTCACGCGGCGTGTCTTGCTCGAGCTCTACTGGTTGATCAGGTTGCTCCAAGAGACGGATGACTTGATCCCAGTCGGACAAGCCAGCAGCCTCCACGAGAGCACCATAGGCAGAGCCTTTTCCGCCATCAACTTGTGTATCCACGCCATCTAAACCCGAGCCAGAACTTCGTTTCGGCCGCAGCATGCCGCTGATCTGAGCGTCAACCCACTCGAGCGCCTCCTCAAACTCACCCATCAGCACTGCCACAGGAGCATTGAGCAACTCCTTGATCTCTTTGGCGCGCTCAACTGTGCCGGCAGCCTGCGAGTGGTCCAGGCCAACTAAGGCTGCTGCCGTGTGCGGCTTCATGCCCACGCTCAACGCTGGCACATGCAGGCACCGCACATACAAGGCGTCTCTGTGTTTTTGCAGCAGCACTCTACCGTGGTTAAAGGCACGCTAGCACAAATCCAGCAAGCAAAGACACACCGGCACACATTCACCAAGCCGCTAACGCCTATCTAGCTGACTCCCTAAGCACACGCCAAAAAATGAGGGGTTACCGGCGAAAGGTAGAAGCGCGCTTCTCATGGGCCATGCGCAGCACCGTAAACGCCAGACAGCGTTGCAGTAGTGTTGCCATCGACATGCAGTCAACGCTGTCGATGCCATCTATACTGCGGCCGCCATAGCGCACCGGGTCGGGCACTATCACAGCGCCTTGACTAAGCTGTAGAATCAATCCATTTGCTCCATCATCCTGGGCATGCACGCTGGCGTGGGGATCTTGCGCGACATTGGCGGGAGCGTCATCATCGGCATGACGTGTCGCGCTGTCATGATGCATGCGCACCACATGCTTCTCGAGGCACACAAGAATAGCACGGGCAGCAGCAGCAATAGCCAGAGCCTTATCCTCGGGAGTTTTGGCACGCGCCATGTCTCGCAGTCGTTCTGCCGCACTGCTGTAGAATAGAGGTAGCGCCACATCTAGCACAGCGTGGGACGACGGTGATAGAATCTCAACCTTTGGCGGCAGGAGGCAGGCGGGAATGTCGAGGTGTTGCACCAACTTCACGAGGCCTTTTTGGTCCCAGCCAAAAGCCGGTAGGCCGAGGGCAATTCGAGCATCTTTTTCGCGCTCAACACCAGACAGTAGGTCATCTAGGGTAGGCCACAGACGTGTGAGCACCACCGCGTTGACAGAGCGCTCCACCGCCACCAAGTGCGAGGTGCCACTGGTGTCGAGAACAGCAGGGACAATCTGCCAGCCAAGTTCGTGGGCTTCGGTGTGCGCTTGATGCATGACCATGTGTGTGTCCACAGGCCCGAGGGCAGGGTGGTCAAAGACAGATACAGAGGTCTCGACAAGTTCACGGCTGAGGTGGGCGCGGAAGGATTGTATAGCATCTGTTGCCTCTGCCAGCAGATCCTGGTGTGCTTTGCCAACAGGACCGCGCAAGATGCTAGTGCGCTTGGCGCTGTCAAACCGTGTCTCGAGTTCGCTGAAGAAGACACCTAGCCGTCCTAGCATGCTAGCGCTGCGCCAGGTACCGCTACCAACAGGCGCAAGCGGCGCGATCGCAAATGACGAGTCTATGTGCTGCATAGCCGACCGCAGGTGCTGCGCATCAGGATGCGTGGTTGGGCACGCCTCGAGCAACGTGTTGAGCGCCACTCGAAGCTCCAAGGCCGGCGGTACAGAAGCATAGAGCGCTTGGTCGAGCGCTGGCCCGTGCTCGGCAAGCGACGCCATGACACTCGACATGGGCGGCGAGCACGACGCGCCTGCTGCTCCAAGCTCCTCAATAAGCGCCGTGAGCGAGTAGTTGCTATAAAGTGCGAGACGGCACATATCTTGGGCCAGAGACACATATATGGGTCCCAGACGCACCTCGTAGCACTGTGCCAGGTGCTCGCCAGGCAGGGGCGTTGCGCCTAGAAGATTCAAGAGCCAGAAACTTACGCCACACGCCTCTTCGGCATCATTGCGCAGCAGCTCCTTAGGCACAATGCGGCTCGACAAGCTATGCGCCTCGTGGCTAGGCGACAAGTGAGCGAGCCCATAGAGCTGCTGCAGCACCTCAGTCGGATGCCGAAAGGCCGAGCGCGAAGATGGCAGCGTGGCAGCACACTCAGACAATTCGTCAAAATACCGATCTAGCACCTGCACATGCCATAGCACACCCAAGCGAGATCGTGTGAGAGGTAGCTTTGTGTGCCAAGAGGGCTCCATCACACACATGTACACCACCATGCTGAACCTCCTTTGAGAGTCAAGAGCAGCAGCAGACGGCAGCAGGTTGCTAGATGGTGCGGCATGAGGCACGGCAGGTGGCAGCACGTGGTTGCATAGCAGCGATACTCGGGATCGGGTTGGTAACTAGACGGTGCTGAAGCAGATGGCTAACTAGATAGTGCGGCATGGACAACGCAAGTGCAGGGGGGGTGCAGGGAGGCCACGTACGCGAAGACGAGCAATATAGAGCAAATAGATTTGAAGCAGTCGGTCTAAGGCCCCTCGAAACCGAGCGCGTCCTTGGATGAGTTTGTCCTGTGTCCCATTCCCACACACACACAAGTCAGCCACACGTCAATGTGATGTGGTTGTAGAGTGCAAGAAGAGTGGGTAGCGAGAGAAAGAGAGACTCGTAGCCAGTCCAAGATGTGTGGCCATCCAGTAACAACTTGGCATATGCATGAAGCGACGGTTGGAACAGGGCAGGTAAAGGGCAGCCATAGAGCAAGATATAAACAACGGCGCTGCCGAGGCACACACACACTGCATGTTTATGTGTATGTGTGTATGTGATCTCGGGCAGCACCAGAGCAAGCAGACGTTGGTAGTTAGAATGGCCGTAGTTGGGTATGAGTTGCGCTCCCCTGCTTGCCTTGCCTGGTACAGCTGTTTGTTGCGCGGCTGTCGGTGGCCAGTAGGTATGGGCAGGGAGTGCAGAGTGTCTGGTAGCACATCTCGAGTAGTTCCAGCTGGACGTGTGAGCATCAAACTGCTCGCAAACTAGCACACGGCGCTGCAACGTGCGCCTGGTGGCTGCCTGTAGCACCACCACTTGCCTCTGACGCACGTGAGGGCGAAGAGCAAACTCAACGTGTGTCAAGGCACCCGTTGTCATGCAGTAGCCAGACACACCATGTCGACCAGCTGGTGCGTACACGCCCTGCAAACATGCCAGCAGCCACTCGCGTACCACCTCCACCTGGTGCCACTCGACCCACTGTCAGCACCCCGCAACATTCTACGCAGATGATGCACACACGCCAATGCGAGGGGGTGGAGGAGGGAGGGGGGGAGAGGCCGGGAGGAGGCGACAGGAGGCCGTACCGAGTCAGATTCGAGAAGCGCTGATGAACAAGTGGATGCATGCGGTAGAGGCTCTCTTGCCTCCGTCTCCTGCTCTTGCTGTGTGGCTTGCTGTACGGCTTGCGTCTTGGGCGAGTCCACTTGGGGCGATCCAGCAGCTACGTCACGTAGGACTGAAAAGCCGGGAGGCATCCTGGGCGCAGGTGTTTCTTTGTGTTTGTCCTCACGCGTGTGCGGCACATCAAGGTCGTGGCCCTGCACAGCCGGCGGCAGGTCATCAAGGTGGTCATGGTGCTCTTGATGGTCGTTGAGCGCGTCAAGATAATTGACCGGGATCATGTCGTTAGGCAGAAGGTGAAGCTGCGGTCTGGTGAGCCAGTCATGGTCCATAGCACGGCTTGCCAGCAGCAACTTGATGTCGACAAGACCCGGCACATCAGCGGCGCGCAGGTCCAGTTCTTCCACAGCCTCGCGTGCCACGGCAAGCAGAAAAGCGGCATCAAGCTTTTGCGGTCGCTGCATGCGCATACGGCGGCGGGCCACAGCAATAAACGAACGCCAACGACTCACGTCTAGCTTGCGGTTGATCTTGTCGCTCAGCCAGCCCACGGCACCCGCGTCTCCGCGCGGCACACTGGTGAGGAGAACTTTGAATCCAAACGCGTGCTCAGTGGCAGCAGCAAGTGTGCGCCTTTTGCCCTGCCCCGCCCGCCCCGGTGCACCACCTACGAGGAGTGGCATGAGTGCACTCGACGCGCGCCTTGCCAACAGGCGCCCGATCATGAGGACAGCGCCAGGTTCACAGGCATCTTGCCACGTCAGCACGAGCATCTCAGCCGAGGCCAACGCGCGCACTTCATCGGCCCTCTTCCTGCTCCACTGCGCAGCGCCTGAGCTCGTGCTGCTGGCAGTGCTGGAGGAGCTGCTGGAGCGGCTGGGCGCGGCAGCGTCTTGCGGCGCTCCATCCTGGTGTGGCGTGGATTGAGTGCTGCGGAGGTAGCTGTGTGGAACATGCAGCGTATCAAGCCGCAATACCCCGCGCGTCTGCGCCAACTCGCAACTCTTCACAAGCCACCCAGTTTCCTCACCCTCGCCTGCCGTGTGCAACGCCTTCTCCTCTGCCGCCTCCTCCTCTTCCGTCTCCCCTACTGTCTGCGCTGCCTGTGACGGAGCAGCAGGTGAATGCTCACTAGGCGGCACATGCTGCGTGTGCTCAGTGTGCGAGGCAAAGGCCGTGGGAAAAAGCTGGCGCTGCAAGGCGCGTGGCACAATGTTACTCAAGCCGGGTGCTACAAAGGCGACCGATACTGCAGACATGAGCGACACACGCACTCTGTGTATGCATACCACCACCTGTTTCCCGTTTTGTGTGCGCGCGCGCGCGTGTGTGTGTGTGTGTGTGTGTGTGTGTGTGTGTGTTAGTACGCGCATGTCGTGTGCTCAAAATATCTTGTGGTGGGGAGAGGGTGTGGGTTTGTGGTTGAGCAGGACCGTTTTGAATACGACGGTTGGGTGTCGGTGGTTGTGAGTGCGAGGACGCAGCCAACGGAGAGGGAAAGGGAAAGAGTTTGGGAGGGAGAGAAGGAGACAGACCCAGAGGAAGTCGAGCACGAACTTTTTGTCCTTAAAGTC
>Ga0209491_10007920_pt1 | contig 13754 bp, 17 predicted proteins | sample BON02_FD_187213 | JGI IMG/M metagenome (GOLD analysis project Ga0209491, IMG submission 187213) | Freshwater microbial communities from Lake Bonney liftoff mats and glacier meltwater in Antarctica - BON-02 (SPAdes) (version 2) | ecosystem: Environmental > Aquatic > Freshwater > Ice > Glacier... | reverse complement strand
CAAATTAGGACGGGTCTTCTTGTCCCTGCTTCTGCCCAGGGGATTGTGACCGCATTGTGTAAGGATGTGGAGCGCCTACAGGGGCTATTAGTTCAGGAGAACGCTTTCGGCGAGCAGCACGAGGCGGTCATAGTGAGTCTCGGCAAAGAAATAGCGAGGCTACGCGTACAGTTAGAGACAGCGAACGACAAACTTATAGACCAAGTGTTTCAACAGAAAATAATAGACAGTGAAAACTAAAGCCGAAATAGAGACCGAGTACCTGAGGGCGCGCTCCCACGCCTGGATTAAGTACCTAAAAGCCTGCATGCCCGCACAGGTTGAATACAGCGCCGAAATCGCCGAAGCAAAGGTAGAGTACGAGAAAGCACTAGAAGCCATCGGCGAAAAGGAGACACCAAATGAAAAAGCGCATACCGAGGAAAACATGGAACACACTCCCAAACACAGTTGAAGAAACCCTGAAGGCGGTTATGGTTTTGCAGAAATGGGAAAACAAAACAGGCTTAAAGGCCGGATACGGAGACGGCATTATTGTGTCACTTGATTTTGCCAAAGACCTGTGTGAACGAATAATTAAATTGGAAAAGACGAAGTGAACAAGCAATATGTCATCGCCGGCACGGGCTCGCGCAACTTGATACTTGACGAAGATAAATATGGCGAAGTAATGATTAATCTTCGCCAACTATTGAGTGAAGCAAAAACCGAGCACGGCGACAACTTAATGGTCATATCCGGAATGGCCGAGGGGTACGATGAGGTATTAGCCGGCGCGGCGATGATAGAAAAAGTTAAGTTACTAGCGGCTATTCCCAATGTTGGTTATGGCGACTACTACTGGAAGAACAATTCGCTTCTTAAGTTAGACAGGACTGTACCCTTCCAGGTGTTGACCGATTATGCTAAATCCACGGGCGGGATTGAATATGTTTGTCGCAAGGTTTACCAAAACGGCAGGCACTCCAACTTCATTCGCAACGAGTGGATGGCCGACCGCGCGAGTATTGTCTGGGTTTACAACCCGGTCACAAAGGGCACAAAGCAGTGCTATGACTATTGTTTAAGTAAGAATATTGAAACACGAGTCATTGACGCGGTCGCCTGATGAGAAACACAAACAGGCGACCGTTATGGCTGTGGCTGTATGACTTGAGCGCCATTATCCCGCGCCGCTGGTCGGAACGGTACAGTTGGTACGATGTGAAGAAATGGTTTAACTACTGTTTTCGTCACCAACTGTGGCTGCAACAACAATGGATAGAATGGGGCGAAGACAGCGAGCAGTGGGATTCCAAAGAATAGCCATGCCTGAACCGATAGACACTGTTGCAAACGGGCGCGCCCTGGCTCTTTGGGCTGGCCCCCGAATATCCTCCGTTATCAACGCATTGTGTGACGAAGTAGAACGACTACGGAAAGAACAACCCACTAGTAAAGGGAAAACAAAATGAAAACTGAAAACAAACGCGTAGACGTGCCGTGGAAAAACTGTCAAACAGCAATGGACGCAGCGGAGAACATCTACAACAGTACGCTCAAATCTGCGCTCGCGACTTATGAGTATGCGCTGGACTACGCGGTACGGATGTATGTGGCAGCTTTAAAAAGCGAAGGAGACACGAAATGAGCGTAGACGAAGCGACTCCGGATATTGTTGCCGAGATGCGGGCGCTGGTATTATTGTGCGTGAACGGCGCCGAAGTTCCGCCTAGTGCGACGATACGTGCCACGCTCAACAGGTGGGCTGACGAAATAGAACGACTACAAACAGAAGTAGACATGATGCGCAAACTTATAGTTCATTGCGAAACCACCGAAAGAACATGATTTCTGTTAACTATCGTGCCGGTAGTAAAATCTAAACCAGCGAATTTCTCATCGCCCGAGTTATTTGGCGCTAGCCGTTTCTCGCCGCAAGAACTTGTTCCCTGTATTCCCTGTAGCCGACTTCACAAATCGTTCGATAATTCATCATCGCGCCGATATATGCCATCGCTGGCTCAACCGACATAACGCCAAAGTCCGAAAACTGTAGGCGCAATTCGGATACATGTTCATCGTATTTGTTAATAATTGACTGCTTGAGTTCTTCTAGAAATCCCTCATTTTCGTCAAATATCCCGAATATCCGTTGCGTTTCTGCGTGCCCGAAAACGATTAACTCGTCTCCGACTTCAATGAAAACACCTTGAGATGTATGAACTATTTTCATGGCAGTCCTTTCAGTTTTAGATTTTTGATACTAGTTGTTGAGTATAGTCATTATTGACTGACTGAGTGTAATCCCTCATTGCTTTAATGTATACATCCAATACGGACATATCAAATACCCCAGTCAGGTGAAACTCTTTTGCTATGTTTTGTGATTGTTCAATAAAGGCAACTGTCAATTCGTTTAGCAGGTCAACCGCTAGATTTTTATATTGCTTTAACAGTGGGAACATTTTGTCAGCCTCGTTTATGTATATGTATTCTCCGTTATGTTTGACGAAAACGGCGCTTGATGTGTGGATGATTGTCGGTTCATTCTTCATTATATTTGCCCCATTTCCCGATTGGGCATACTGCGGATTTCATGTGAGCCTTAATACGCATAAAACACCCGCACTCCTTACAGGTGTAGGTCGGCTTGAATAGCCTTGGGCATTCGGCACATATCTTGAGACGCTCTGCGGCGTAATCGGTATCCATGGGGACATCCTACTACGCCGTCGGTGTATAATTAAAGTTATCAACGGTTGATGCCTGAGTTCCTTCTGTCTTTGGATATAGGACTATTCCAAAGGATTTTGCCTTTGCTGCGGTGGTTAGGTTAATGTCGTGGGTGGCCGCGCCTGCGCCATTAAGAACGGTTTGAATTCTTACATATTGGTCACTCGGGTGGTCTGTTTGTGCCTGTACGTAATCAAAATATCTTGCCGAATCAGTTGTCCCAAGCATGTTTTGGCTATTCAAAATTGATACAGAGCCAGCATTTGACCGAATTGTTCTAATCCAGTAAACATAGTTCGTAGTATATACCGTATAGGGGTAACTGCCCACGCCAACGAAGTTGTTATTTTCACACTGGCATGACGTTCCGTTGTTCACAAAATAACAGCCACCGCCACACGAGTTTAGACAAGCGGTTCCAGTGCCTGTACCGTTGCATGATGGGCTTGGTCCACATGACCCACAACCGGCGCACGGCTGATAGTAATTGCAAGGACCACTTCCGCCAGTGCATGAAGAAAGACCGCACTGGCATGATGGGTAGCCAGCACATATCTGATAGCCACCCGGACACCCGTTGCACTCATACCCTGTGGATGTTGATACGGACGAACTTCTATCTGTTACCGACCCGTACCAGTTGTTTGCATCTGCTACCCAATATGCTACACCCCAACCAAATTGTCCAGATGTTCCAAATCCAACTTTTATTGTCGCCGCAATTGCGCCAGTCTTGATAGATGCAAGCGGGTAACTTGCCGCGGTAGTAGCAGTTGACGCAACATTTGAGGCAATTCCCCATGTCCCTTTGGTGTTCTGCCAACTCTTTGTCCCGGAACCTTGCAATGTCGCGGCGTTATTTGCCCGCGTAAAGGCGTCGACAAATGCTTTAAGTTTTGTCAATACTGCTGTTATCCCTATAATCATGTGGTTAGATTGCCAACCGCCACCCACGTATTGGTGGCACGTTTGATGAGTGTCGCCACTGCCCATCGACCGTTTAATTTAAGTCCAGTGTCGTAGGCGTTTACCGTCACCCCGGAGGCACCGACTATGGTGACTTGACCCACATCGGTTTGAAGTATGTCTACTCTGTCGCCCACAGCAAACGCAACGGTCGCATTTGTTGGAATCGTTAAAGTTATTGATGCGCCATTACTAAGTTCTACTAATTTTGCAAGGTCCCCTAATACCAACGTATAAGTGATGCCTATTTGTGCATTTTGGGTGGAGGTAAAACCGGCTCTCGCCGAACCAGAAGCAAGGTCAGTCGTGGTTATGGAGTTACTCAAACTCAACTTGCTATACGTAATTGCCGCTGACGCGTTGATGTCAGCATTGACAATTTTCCCTGCCGCTATCTCCACGACGCCCGCATTGGTGATTGTGACATCCCCAGAAACTGCTGTTGCTGTTGGGACACCGTCCGAGTTATGGAGCACAATTGTTGCCGCGGCGCCTGTGGCAAGTTTAGAGAGGGCAATCGCGGCTGACGCGTTGATGTCAGCATTGACAATTGCGCCGTCAACAATCTTTGCTGACGTTATAGTGCTGTCACCTACCGAAAACTGACTGGAGTCAATCCATGCGGCCCCATCGTAAAATTGGATTAAATTGGTGCTCTCCAAATAGCAAATACGGCCCTCCGAGAGGGTTGGTTCTCCGGCTCCGCCGAAAGCCGCGTCACGAGCAGCAGCCGTTGCGAATACAGTAACAGCCTGGTCCATGAGATAGACATTGGTTTGTGCCGCGGTGAGGATTTCTCCCTGCACGAATAATTTTGTTCCGGCGCCAGCCATCTTTATTTCTCCTTCTCGGCGGTATCTAATATTAGCATTGCTTTACCCGAGCGGCATTTCGTCGAGTCGACCGAATGCGGAATCGCCAAGCGTAAAATAAAATGCGTCAACAGTTAAGTGATAAATTGTGTACCCTAATGGTCTCGCGGGCTCGACCGCGTTCAAGACTAGCTGGCTCTCTTCGCCGGCAATCGCGTCCGGGGTCTCGTTCGTTAGAGTGCGTACCAGTATTGACCATGTGTCGTTATTGTAATGCGGGGTAATCCCTACCACCTGCGTGCTCACCGCTCCATCGGTTGTAATTTTCAAAACCTGACGAACGGCATTATAGATGGATTTCCTTGTTCCGGCAGCGTAGCCGTAGAACGCGCCGTTTAATTGTGCATCTATAAACTCACGCTGGGTGCCAGCGTTTTCGAAGTGATTAGCACCCGTACCGTCGGTTAGGTTTCTGGCTAATCGTGCTCCCGTAAATTGGCTCAACCAATTCACATATTTCTCCCTAAGCACCCGCACATCTGTTAGCACGCTAAATTTGTCTTCATCGGGAAAATCATTTTTACCAACTAACTCCTTGACCTCATGACCTAGTAATTTTTTGTACTCTCGATGGGCCTCGTTTGCGGAGCTGAATAGGCAGTCTATGAAGCGATGGAATGGAGCTGTTGGGTAGGATTGTTGCGAATCGCGCTCCCAATAGAAATCAGGCATGAATTGTCGCGCTCCTGCAACAAATAAATTGTCGTAAAATCGCTGGTCGTCAATAAGATTCGGCAAAGTCATAAAGATATTTTGGCCGCCATGGTCAGTTATCTCTATATGTACTGTTGCCGTGTGATAGACGCCATCATCCGGGACTATCGTCGTATTCGAATGTACGGCGGCATATACTCCGCTTGCCGTTTCCGTCGTGTCGTGGTGGCCCCCTGCCGGTTGTCCGTCAATAGACAAAAGTGCATGACCCGTAAAAGGCTCAGTAGATTTCATCTTGCAATTAAACGACAATACACGCCCATTGTCCGCTAGGACCAACGGAATTCCCGATAGCCCAATAGTCACGATGCCCGCACCAGATGGGGCTACTCTTAGCACGAATCGCGTATTAACCAGAAATTCCGTTGTTATAACGCTTGCCGTCGCACCGGTTACCACCCAGTTGGTGGTTACGTCGGCGAGTGCGATTGATGAACCCGAAACAGAACTCCCACCGGTAGTCGAGTTCGACACGCGCAAAACCGCGTACAGCCCGTCTGTGTCGGAAAGAATATTTACACTGGTCGCCATGTTAGTAAGTGATATCTGTCGCGGTATACGTAAACGTAATGTCAGCAGTCGTCAAAATCGGCAAACTTCCCTTTGTGTGAAAGAGTAAATCGTTTCCCAATTTTGGCAGCCAGCCATTGCCTGAAGAAGTCAGCACTAGGTTTTCTGTGTACACCACTCCGGGGATGCTCATTATCAATGTCGTTATTCGCGCAAGACGAATTCGGTCTTCCGAGTATGAATACTGTTTGGGGCTTAGAGTTTCAACCAGGGCTGATTCGATACTGGTCTGTAGACTTGTGGCATTGTATCTGTCGTCAATGATTATGTCGCCGGTAATCGTTAAGGTCAACAGGGTGGGATTCTTCACTGCGAATACTAAGCCAGCTACCGAAAAACCACTTATGTCATTAAATATTATAGTTTTTTGTGTAGCTGTTAAAAATGTATTCAGGCCATAGGCGAATACGGTCACGTAACCGGAAATCGGCTGACCGCCCGAGGCGGTTCCGGCGCACGCTGCGGAGGTAACGTTAGCGGCAACTTTGGTGTATGTTAATGTTGTCGTCAATGGAACTGCCACGATAGTGAATGTTCCGTTAAACGTTGCATCAACACCGGTGATAGTGACGACATCACCAACAATAAACACATGGGCCGCAGAGGTCGTGAGGGTTGCCACGTCCGCTGTAAGGGCCTTGTTCGTAATGGTAATGGTTCTAGCGACGCTAATGTCGCCAAGGGTTTCATCTCCGTACGTTAAATCATAAGATTTAACACGGCTAACAGTATCTGCGTAATTTGAAAGAATATAGGCGTCAAGCTGGGAGGACGTATTTATCGCGGAGCTGAGTGATTTTAGGTGTGTCGTGACGCGGGATAGATAGTCATGGTCTAAATCAGCCGCAATGCCGTTTGAGAAATTTGAATCTGCGGCGGTTAGTGCCGAATAAATAGTCAAGCCAGAACTCAAAATACTTAATTCTGTTGCGTCGGGGATTGTTGGAATGACTCCCGCAAATAAACAGGTAGCAGCAACGGTGCCGCTTGGATAGGGGTCTCCGGGCGCCGGGCCTACGATGGCGTCTATGACGAGAGCATCATTCGTTTCAAATACAAATTCTTGCAACTCGTCTTCGAATAGCACCGAATGGCCGAAAAGCGACCCTGATGGCACCGTCGTCCCTACGTAGCTATCTGCCGTAATGGTTATGTCAACTTCGGCGGGAATTGCGTCTTGTCGTGGAACTCCAAGAATCCCGGCGATACCCGCCATTAGGCGGTCCGGTAAACGATTTATTGCAGCAATATTTAATGCGCTGATATATGAGGCTGCCTGAAATATGGCATCTTCTGGCGTTCCTGTGCGCAAATTGAAATCGGGCATCGTTGTGCGCGCCGCCTCTATGGCATCGAGATAAATATCTCCAGGCTGAGAATTGAAAATTGATAAATCAATGTATTTGGAAAAATCTACTGGCATGACTATGAGGCCTTTCGTCTAAATTCGAAAGAAACGTTGACATTTCCATTACTCTCATCAAACTCGCTGTTAACGGAAATAATCTCAACTTCTGGAACAAATTTTGCGGCAGTAAGAACAAAAAGGCTTTTATCAATCCCAATAAAGCTCGGGTCAAAGGCGCCAAAACGTGGAGAAAATGGGTGGGTCTGCGGTTCGGTAAGTATCGCGATACTCAGTAGTTGGGTGTAATAATCGTGTGAACCATCAATGAGTTTAGCAAATCCGTTTTTGCCAAAACTAATTGGGAATTTAATCATGTCCATGTTATGGTCCCTCCAGTGCTGTCACGCGAAGGTCAAGTGCCGCAAGGGCCGCCGTAAGGGCGGCTACTGTTACGGCGGAGGCGAATATGTCTGCTTTTAGTGTTGTTGGCCCGAAAGCAACAATACGTAATGCTGATTCATCTGTAAATGTGCATTGAAGAATGTCGCCTATGGACACCTTGTTTAGGGGGGTCGTCCCGAGCGGTAGAACCCGGCCGTACGACGTACCAAGAACGCCAATTTTGATTGTTGCCAGCCCGGAAGAATTGACGGCGGTAACAGTGCCATTGTAGAACTCTCCGACACGCAGGGGCGCGGAAGCAGCCTTGTCGCGGTCGATTGTGCTTGGTTGGGGTCTCATTTGTGTCCTCGTTGATATCTTAATTTACCAGCATAGTTTATATTACATATCGAAATGCCCCGTGCGTCAAGTGATATGTAACTAATCATGTCAAACCTGCCGTGTTCGGATATACGCTAGTGTTGATGTTGAGGGCTGGAAATCGCATTGTCAAAATCAATCGTTGTTGCTGGGATATTAAACCAGCATATAGTTTGGCTTGGTCCGGGTCGGATATTTTGCCTAGATGAAGACCGTCGGCGAGATACTTGGAAACTACTTGGGCGCTAGTTTTTTGCACTGCCACTCCGCTTTCCGTCCATATCGTTGCGAGCACCACCGCGGTGTTGGTGGCCTCCCACGCTCCGGAATTTATGGTGAGATTTACTCGTTGGTATACCGTGATGGAGTACGTGGTTTTCGGCTTCAGGGTCGTAGCGTCCCATAAAACCGGCCGTGAATACAGGGGAATATTCCCCACCGTCGTCACGAATGGCGATTTCAACCTGGGATAACTGTATTCGTCGAGTAGTGTCGGGAGCGGGATAATCCGTCCGTCTATTGGTGGAGGTATGGGTCCCCCGTTAATTCTTGCGGACCTGATTACCTTGAGGTCATTAATGGAGTCGCCCGTTTGGACAAATGTTCCACCGATTCGCAGGGTCGGAGGGAATTCTTTTTCCCCACGCGCTGGCTTTCTAAATCTTACCGTCACGGGGTCCGGTGTCCTGTCCGTGAAACTAACGGACTCAATCAAATAGTAACCATTTAAATTCGGGACATCGCCAATATATGCCGTCATGCCCGGCCTGATTTGGGTAGCGTTCGTTCTGTCTAGAAGCATTGTCCCGTCACCATAAAATGGGTCGTTATCGGACAGGTTTATTGTCGGCCACTGAAGCGGGAAAAAATATCCCGGGGTACCTTTTGTAACCGTAGGGTATTGTAGCGGGATATATTTCCACGTTTCGATTCGTTTCTTTTTGGTTTTTTTGTCTGTAACAATTCTTTCTTCTGTATCCGCGCCCCATTTGTGAAGAATATACTTTTCAGATGCAAAGATTAAATACCCGTCTACTTCAAAAACAACAAATTTGGCATCTCCCGCTAATTTGCCAATTACTTCCCAGAGAGACTCGGCCTGTTTGTCTCCGCCAGCCTTTGTTATATTCTGTTTTTTTGATGTTTGCTGTCCCCAGAATTTAAGTCCATATTTTAGTGCCGCCCGCTTGACAAATTCAGTCCCCGTTCCAGTAATCTTTGATGGAGTTCTGTCTCGCTTCATTTGTTGAATAGCTTTGGAATAACATCTTACCGACCACTGTGGACTACCACCGCCCCCCTGCGATATATCAACGCTTGCGATTTCAAATAATTGTGTTTGCTTGGTCGCAGCGTAACCCTTATTGGGGCCAGTATTCGCTATTGTTCCAAGTGTCTGAGTTTCATATATTACGTCACGACCGATTACGAAATAATTATTAGTTGCATACGCCAATTCTTGTGCAAATTGGCCTTCAGGCCGCGAGTATCTAGTGTAATCGGTGGTTGCCGACTCCAGTACGTCGAAACTCAACTGCGATGATTCCGACATTTGATAATCAATTTGAACATTAATAATGGATTCATTGATGTTCGATATTTGATTAGTATCTAGATTCGCGATAAATATTTGACCGGCCCAATTTCGGGTTGACAAATTTCCTTCCGCAAGCGGAAATCGCGTAGACGGCCCTACATCGCTCAATAGTTCCATCACTATCCCACCACCTTGGACACATTCCCAAGAACCTCATTCGACATTAATCTGTACGTCTCGCCAAAGGTTAAGTCATTCCGAGGTACGTTCGTGGCATTTTTGCCAACTGGAATCAACCTGGGCATGTCCAGTAGGTTAATCAACTCAAGCGGCAATTCCTGTAACGTAATATTCACGGTTGCCCTATTGAGCTCGCCGCCCGCCGCCCTGTATATTTCTGCTATTGAAAAATCGTTGATGGCGAATTCAATGCCGCGTACCTTCTCGCCTGGGATAATCGGAAAACGTAATTGATTTGTGACTATGTCGTCGAAGCCAAATAACATAACAGGAAATGGCCGTACTGCCATTCTGCGCAAATTTAGTAATTGTTCTCTTATGTCCATCGTTATAGACTCACTCTGCGCGGTAGTATCAAAACCGCTCATCATGTATGCGCCGTCCTTAATTCTAGTTACGACCGTAAATTGAAAAGCAACTTTTATTAATTTATAATTTTTCCAATCTATCAGCGGGACCTGACCAACTCTGGGTATTTCCGTCCACTCCGAACCGATATTATCGTACGTTAACTTGGGCATAATATCAAATTCATGAACAGCCCTAATAAATCCGGCGTCCGATGGTGTCGAGTACATTTGCACAATAGCGGCCTTCTCGCCGACTTCCCTTACGGCCCTGCCCCCATAGCCAAAATTGCCCCTTACGCGGACATTGGCTTTGATGCTGCCGGCACCGACGCCGCCCGGCGCCCCTTGTGGGCGTTTTGTTATTCCCGCCGCCCCCGGTCCCGGTATCGCGTTGGTGCCGAGCGCGCCCAACGCGATTGCCGCCATCGCTTGCGGCCTTGGCATTCCGGACATCATTAATGCAAGTATTCGGCCTTCCATTAATGGAGACGTAGCGGGGTCGTTAATAAACTGTTCGGTCTTTGCATCTCGATGGTGCGGGTAAAATCGGCCGTAACCGCCGTTCGTACTCGGGTGCCACCAATAAAGAACAACGTCTTGAGTGATTGCATCTTTTTCTGCCGAAAGCTTTATCCAGACGACCAAATTATTATAACAATATGGATTTTTTATACTTACACCCCACCCCAGCCCCCTGCCGATATTCGACCATAAAATTGTGTTATCGGTAGCAACGTATGTTTCTCCGTTATAAATTTTATGTATGCCCTTTGTTGGCGAATCCGTAATGCATTTGGTATGTGGGTCCGATATAAAATCGTTAGCCGTCAGCACCAAGGATGTATCTCTATTTGGGGTCGGTTGACTGAGGGACGCTTGAAATTCGGCATTTGTTTCATATTTCTCATACGACGTACGAGGTCGCCAATATAGTTGGGGCGGGGACACTTCGGCCCAGGCGTTTGGGTCGTACTCATTCGGGCTCAAATTGGCAACTAATCTGTTGGTACATCTGTAGTGGCGGAATAGAGGAAATCCCCTATATGCGTTTACCTTGATAATCAGGCCTACCATCAACGTCGGCGACGATGACGTACGGTGGCCGGTTGCAAAATACCGTAATTCGTTTAGGTAGTGATGATTCATGAACGCTCCCTACTGTTCCGTTCCTTGTCGTTAATTTTTTGCATTACGAGATTTGCCAATTGATTTTCGTTCATGCCTTGCGACGGATAAACATTTAGCGTCGTTGCATATGTGTCTCCGCCCGACGTAGCGCTAGCCGCCCGACCCGAACCACGCATTGATGGAACGGCCGTATCGCCCACTCCACCCATACCCGGACCCGGTACGACATGCAGGTGGCGATTAGCGGCACCGCCATGGAATTCGGCGAACCCGCCATTAGCGCGCGCCATGACGGCATACTGACCAAGATTTTGACCAACAAGGTCAATCGCTCGACCTGTTACGTGGTCGGAGTTAACTGAGCCGAGATTCGTCGTACGGTAACCAGACGTCACCGTGCGCGTTCCCGTAAGTTGGCTATTCATCGCCTGATGTCTGGCTAATGTTTGGGAGATTCGTGATGATGTTGTATCGCCGATACCGGAGCCACGGGGGGTCGATGTGTCGTCGGCCCAAACTGGCCTTTCGTTCCACCAACTTGGAGCCGCACTCTTCGGGGTATTCGAAAAGAATGTGTTCGTAAAATTTTTGAACTCTTCCACGGCGAGCCTAAATTCTTCCGACGCGCCCTCCATTTTGTCCGCGACAGCGTCTAATGCGTCTGTCGGTATCTTCTCGCCTATCAGACTAATGAGCCCGCCTTCGCCCAGGGTCTGGTTTAGCAAACTCACACCACCGATTCCCTCTTTCCCCTTGGCGGCGCTCTTGTCGAGACTAAGTTTACCGCCCTGCAAATCGCTCAAAAACTTTTCGAGCTCTGCGGGGTTCATTTGTTTCATCGCGGTTCTTATGTCGTCTGCCTTAAAGGACAAATTGCTTTCTGCACCCAGGGCCTGATATTGGGCAACCCCAACGTCCATGAGACCTTTTAGCTGCTGTTCTTCTGCTTTTATCTGTAGGTCGGTGCGGAATGCTTTCTCCATGCCCTGAAGTGACCCCTCCTCTGTGAACGCGGTGCCGCCAACCCCCGTAGTTTTCTGCTGGGCGAAATACGCCGCGACCGCGTCTCCGCCGGTAAGGGCAAGGTTGTCTGCTGCGTTGTCTCTTTGAAAAGCCAACATATCCCTATTGGTCATGGTGTTGGCTTGAAATTTGTTCCTAATCGCCACCGCCTTCTCATCCACGGCAAAAGTCGTATCTATTTTTTTTATCTCCGCATCGAATAGTGATGTCGGGTCGAGGAGGGCATTTTGGTTGGCCATGCGCATTTCATCGGCCGACTTGAGCACGTTCAGCTTTAACTGCGTAACCATGTCATCGAACTTTATGGTTGCATCGTAAAGGTTCACGCCCAAATTCTTGGCGAGCTGTTCTAGCTGCGGAGCGCTCTTGCCGCTCATCTTTCCTAGCATCTCTATTCGCTTTTCATTAACACCGTCTATCTCTGTGAAGGCATCAATGGACGCCTTGGCCTTAGTGATAATCGCATCTATTGAACTACCTTCGCCCTCTAGTAAGTCCCTGCGCTGGTCCTTGGTCAAGGCCTGTTCGTCGGCTATGCGATTAAGAAGTTTTCGTCGACCCGTCTGTCGGGCGCTTGTGGCCTCGGCGTTATTCGCATTTGTGCTCATGCTCTTGGTGGCCTCTGCCTCCGCCACGAGGCCCATCGTTTTATCTCTAAATGTTTTGCCAACGTCCAGTAGCGAACCCCTCATCCCCGAAGTATTCTTCCCTTCGGCTAGAGCCCTTTGGCCCATATCGAACGTCGTATATGCGTTCGACATTATGCCCGTCAGCACGCCGGTAAGCGCGCTACCGATTGCTGCTTTGGCTAATTTTGCGCGTTCTTTAATGCCGTTAACTCCACCCATAATTGCGCCTGCAATTAAACCAAGAGCGCCACCTATCGCCGCTGCCGCGGGGGTGCCTCCAAGTTTCATTCCCAATGCCGCTCCACCTGCTGCGCCCGCAAGCGCGCCCGACCCTGCGGATTTTGCCTTCATTGCGCCGCCGAGTCCAGCAACGGCAATACCCAACATTGGGTCCACCTGTGATACGACGCCACCAAGGGCCATCGCCCCGCGCATTTCTTCCGGACCGTATTGCGACATCGCCGCCAACCCCATACCGGCACCCATCCTGGCGCCCACGCTATTTTTCATGGTGTTATTAGCAAAATTTCCTGTTTTTGAAAAGTTTCGGTTATAACGCATTGTTGCGCGCCTGTAATCCCTCCTTTGACGCTTATTTAAACTTGAGCCCCCTGGGCCCGTCCCGAATTCAGTTCGCTTTGGTGCGCCGCCACCAAAGCCAGCAACTTCGGCCATAGTCATTCGCTGCCTGGTGCCGTCACTCATGGTCTTCATCAACGATGGGTGCAGCGCGTCGCCGCCGCCGCCCCTCCAGCCCGGCCTCGATGTGGCGACACCCTGCGGCGAATACGGAGACGATGGTGCCGGTGTTCTCGGCCACGGAGATGATGGTGCCGGTGTTCTCGGCCACGGAGATGATGGTGCCGGTGTTCTCGGCCACGGAGATGATGGTGCCGGTGT
>Ga0209491_10007918_pt1 | contig 13756 bp, 10 predicted proteins | sample BON02_FD_187213 | JGI IMG/M metagenome (GOLD analysis project Ga0209491, IMG submission 187213) | Freshwater microbial communities from Lake Bonney liftoff mats and glacier meltwater in Antarctica - BON-02 (SPAdes) (version 2) | ecosystem: Environmental > Aquatic > Freshwater > Ice > Glacier... | reverse complement strand
TGCCGAAGCAGGCCTACACTGTACCGTGCAGAGCATCACACCCCCATGGGCAGGGTGCTCAGGTCTTGTGCACTTGAACCAGTCTCGGGGCGTTGTGCGGCTCTTACACATGTATTGCCCGTCCTCGTTTGCGGCCTTCGAAATTTAACCTCCCCCCCGCGAAAAAACGCAGCTTCAACCCCACATGTTGACTCATTTGCTTCTAGACGGCCACCCAAAACACCCTACACACAACAAGACAGCGCCAAGCCGTACTTGGAGGACGGCAAGAGGTCCTGGAGTAACCCGTCTGGCTTCTTTCCCTTGCGGCAGGTCCCTTTTCCCACTTGCAATCGAGGCACGACGGTCAAACGGAACAGCAGCAGAGCGCATTGATTTGACGCCCTTCATCCACACTCACTCTACAAACAGGCACTATTTAAGCCGCCGCTACCAAAGTTTGCCGCGCGATTGCGGGTCCTTGCAGCAGCAGCCGCACAGAAGAAAGCCCATGATGGGCTTCTCCTCTGTCTTGCCGCTTTTCCTTTCCCTCGTCCTCGCCTCCCGCCCCACCGCCAGCCTCATCCTTCCTCCGGTCGACGCAGCCACGGGCCCCGACGTGGCCCTCATCTTCTTGCACGGCGCAAATGTCGCACCTGAAGCTTACGTACCCCTAAGCCACATCCTCCAAGTCAAGCTACAAGCTGACGTGCGTCTATGGGTGAGTCTGCCGGACGTAAATTTGAACGTGCCCATCTACATGGACGACGCCATGCATAGCATGCAAGCCAACCTCACGGCGCTCGGGATGCCTGCCGACGCCCCCAAATTCCTGGCTGGGCATTCCTTGGGCGGCGTGCAGTCACAGTACTACGCACAAGAACATGCGGCGGACTTTGCGGGACAAATCCTGATGGCCTCGGTGTTGCTACGGGAGTTTGACAATGTTACCTACCCCGTACCCACCCTCACCATTGGCGGGGAGAAGGATGGGAACATGCGCGTCTCCCGCCTGGCGCAGTCCTCGCACGTTTATCGTGTGCAGCCTGAGAAAGTGAACGATTTTCCTGTTGTGGTCATTCCTGGCGGAAACCACATGAGCTATTGCGTGGGGAAGCCGCCCTTGCCCGTGGCAGCAGTGGATTTAACAGCGGAGATCTCAAAGGACGATGGCCACCAAACCATCGCCCAGATCATGGCAGCATTTATCCGGATTCGCCTGCGAGCCACAGCAAATGGCTTTCTGGCTGGCGGCGACGGCGAAAGCAGCACCAGCAGCAGCAGCACCAGCAGCACAGACGAAGAGATCATGCAGGCAGCGCTCAAAGCAACCGCCCAGCTCGTTGATCCTCTGATCAAAGCCATGCTCTTAGAAGGTTCCTCGCATTTCCAACCCCCCTGCAATTCGGATCGACCTAGCCCCCACTGTCCTTTCTACCCTGTCTGGCCTCCCCAGCCCGTGGATCGCGAGCCGAGCAACGAGACGAATTGCGTGTGCGGATGTGCGTGGGTAGAGCAGGTAGCACAGGCCCACATAGGGGACTTGGAGGGGTATGCGACGTACGTGGTAAGAGATGCTTTTCATGATGTACGGGACACGGAGCCTTATCATCATGCTCACCTTTGGAATGAATGTACGAAAGAAGAAGTGTTGGAGGGAGGGTGCGTGTTGAATTTTACGACGGTGAGTGAACTCAAGTTCAGCCCGCTGGACGCGTTTGACGCCGGTTTCCCTCCAGTGACTGCTTATGAGATTCGGGCTAAGATGAAGAGTCGGCAAGCGATTTATCGACAGACAATTGACCCAACAGCAAAGCTGGCCGATACGGATAAGCTCGATTTTTGCAAGGAGATCAATGAGAAAGCCTTTGCGTGGGCGCATGCCCAGGCCCCGCCGCGGACAAAGGAGAGGTTTGATGCGATTGGGGTGCAGCCGGTGTTTGATTCTGATATACGACATCGTGTGCAGATTGGTCCTGTATGGATTAATGGCCCCTTGAGGCTGCAGGAACGCTATGATAAAAGTTCAGGGAGATACGTGTGGCATGTGCGTAGCCCTACAATGGTGACTGATGTGAGTGCGCATATATACCCTGATTCGGCTGGGTTTCACTACTGCAAGCTTTTAAGCCCCGCTAGGGCTTTGGAATGGATGTACGTGGATGGCTTGAGGAGGTATGATCGGGAGAGTAAGCTGGGGGAGGAGGAGGGGGAGGGGGAGGAAGGGGGGGAGGAAGGAGCAGGTCTGTTTCTTGATGAGATGGCACAAGACATGGAGGAGAGGTGGGAGGAAGGAAGTGAGGCAGGGATGGCGGCCACCACGCGCCAAGCGTCCTTGCGGGCGACGCAGTAGAGATAGTGATTTGTTTATATAAGAGTATCTCTTCAAAGAAAAGAAGTGAAACAAAACGATGAAGAAAAAGGTAACATTTTGTTTTCGTCGCGTTCGTTGGCATTCACTCTGTGCTTCTTTCTCTATCATCTCTTCGTCTTCTTCTTCTTCTCAGTATGCTTATCATTGTTATGTGGCGAGACACGCAACAGCAAGCACTCACGCACACACACTCAAAGCACGATCGCGCGGACTAGGGACGGAACGGGACGGACGGACGAGGATGCTAAGAAACTCGAAACGTTTCCTCCAATTTTTCTCTTCTAGTTTTTCTATCTTAGTTTCTACTACTGGTAATCTAAAAAGGTGATTGTTTTCGTTTTTGTTTTTCATCTTTCTTCTTGTGCTCGCTTGCCTTATATTATTTCTTCTGATCTTGATCATTTATTGTTTGACTTGGGTTTGATTTTCACGCAGTACTACTTCTACTCCATCACTAAAAAAAGACGCAAACGAACGCATGCACCATCTTGTCTCTCTTGCTCTTCCTCTTTCCCTCTTTTCTTTTCGGGCTCTCTTCTTCATTTCTCTCCCTATTTGTCTTTCTCTCCCCCCCACACTATATATATCTTCTTTATCTCTTCTCCTTTTTCGGCTATCTCCCTTTCTCCAGAAATGGCTCCCACAGCGCTATACATGCACCAACATATTAACCTTCCTTCTTCTTTCGCCTCAAACGATAACGACACACACTCAAAGCGCAGCCTACCCCTCGTCCCTCCCTTTTCCCCTCCTTCCCTCCCTACCAACTCCCCTTCGCCTGAAACGCCTCCGCCCTCACCCCCTCCTCCACGCTCGCCACCACCATCTCATCACAACACGCCATCCTAATCCTCTCTGTCGACGCCGGCCCGTAAAAGGGGAACCAGCCCTCCACCCCCCTCTCCTGTCTCCGATACGCCCCCACTGCATCTTTAATCGCAAAAAACGCAGACGCGGCCATAAAGAAAGGAGGCTCCCCAATAGCCTTACTCGAGTGAACAGCCACTGGATTCTCCACATCCTTCATCAGCGTCACCCTAAAATCAAGCGGCACATCATTAAAAGCCGGAATCTTATACGCCCCCGGCCCTCGAGTAAGCAACGACCCAGGCTTCACCCACGGGTGATCCGCGTCCCCCCAAATCAACTCTTCCGTCGTCAGCCACCCATAGCCCTGGACAAACGCTCCTTCAATCTGCCCAATGTCAATTGAAGGATTGATACTGGCCCCTACATCCATGACAACATCCGCCCTAAGCACCCGTGCATCCCCCGTAAGGCAGTCCACCTCCACCTCAGCAACAGCAGCGCCTTGCGTAAAATAATTGAAAGGCTGCCCCCTCTCTTTATTACTCTTCGCTCCAGCCTTCTCCCAATCATACCCACACATCTCATCCGCCACAATATAAAACCCATGCGCCGACAAATCAATCCTCAAAAAATACGCCGCCTGCACCACACTTACCCACCCCACCTCCTCCCCTCCACTCTTGGCCTCCAACCCCTCCCTCACCGGTGCCAGCCTCTTCAAAATCTGCTGACACGCATCCAGGGTCGCCATCCCATACAAATCAGTACTCATCGACGCAGCCGTCGGTTGTGAGTTCGCCACACGATCAGTCGCCGTCTCGGCAATATGGACCTTCCCCTCCTCAAGCCCAAAGGCTCTAGCAGCAATTTGACATACCTTTGTGTGTAACCCCTGCCCCATCTCTGTTCCTCCATGCGAAACTAACACAGTGCCATCCTGATAAACATGCACTAGAGCGCCCCCCTGATTCATAAACTTCGCCGTGAACGAAATCCCAAACTTGGTCGGAATCACACACAACCCCCTCTTCCTAAACCGATGCTCCCTATTAAAAGCCTCCACTGCCGCCCTCCTCCCCTCCACCCCTCCCTCCCTCACCGCCTCCCCCCACGCCCGAGGCACATGCCACCTAACCAGCTCCTGCCCAAAATGCGTCTCTTCCCCCTCCTTATAAAAATTCATCTCCCTCACCTTCATCGCGTCCACCCCCACAGCAGCAGCCAAATGATCAATAATCGCTTCAGTGATCACCATCCCCTGCGGCCCCCCAAACCCCCTAAATGCCGTATGGCTCGCCTGATGCGTCCTCACAATCCGTCCCCTCGCCCTCAGACTCGGCCACCGATAACAATTATCGATATGAAACAGCGCACGATCCATAACTGGCCCCGAAAGATCAAGGGAAAACCCCCCATTATTGAACAACTCACAATCCAACGCCAACAACCTCCCCTCCCTCGTGGCCGCCGCACGGTACCTCGCCACAAAAGCATGCCGCTGCCCCGTAATATGCATATCAACGTCCCTATCCAGACTAACCCTCACAGGTCTATTCGTCAAATGCGCGGCCAACGCCGCCGTGCACGACACAAAAACCGACCGTGTCTCCTTCCCTCCGAACCCCCCCCCCATCCTCTTCATACGACAAACCACCTGATTAGCAGGCAACCCACAGACATACGCACAAAAATTCTGCGTCTTACTAGGGTTCTGCGTCGAAGCCCACACTTCCAAGGCACCATCCTCCCCCGGTATCACATACGTGGCATTCGTCTCTAAATAAAAATGCTCCTGCCCCCCAATCTTCATCTCTCCCTCCACCACCACCGCTCCCTCTGTTGCTAAGGCCGCTTCGACACTCGGTCCACTCTCAATTGTATGATCGTGCGCAAAAAACGATTTATGCTTCAGTCCCTCCTCTATATTTGTGATGACTGGCCCCAGGTCCTCATACACGACCTTAACCGCTCTTGCTCCCTCCCCTGCAGCTGCCTCCGTCTCTGCTACCACAATCCCAATCACCGCACCAATATGATGCACTTCCTCCGTTGCGAAACACTCCTCATCCTTAATAATCGCCCCAATCTTATTCCCCCCCCCTTTCGGGATATCTTTCGCTGAGACAAATCTGACCACCCCCTCAATAGCTAACGCTTCGGTGGCATCCACAGACACTAACCTCGCATACGGCCTAGTACTCATCACGAGAGCACCATGAAGCAAACCAGGAGGAGGGGGCATGGGTAAATCATCCGTATACTTAGCCTCGCCCGTCACTTGCGCCAAAGCCGACTTATGCATCAAGGGCTTACCCACCGCTCCTCGTCCCTTCTCAACTTCAGCAGCAGATGCAGGGGTGTGAGGGGCGGAGGGTGTGTGTTGTTGCAGCCCGTCACCGGCACGCACGGAGGTGAATTTTTGTTCGCCGCGCGTGGCTGGCTTAGGTTCAGTGAGGAACGAGCGGGCAGCAGAGCGATCAGCAGCAGGGATGATGGGGGCGGGAGGGAGGGAGGAAGAGGATGAGGAGGTAGAGAGGTACGTCTCGAGTTCCAAGGTGGTTTTGATGAAGAACTTGAGGAGGAAGGAGGGAGGGAGGGTGCGTCTATATTCAGGTTGGCCCCCCGGGACGGTCGCAGGGAGAGGGAGATCCTCTCTCAACACCTTTCCAGCTTCCAGAATCGTTCCTTGGGTCCAGGGCTTCCCGAAGAGGAAGGCCTCTGTCTTAGGAGCGGCAACAGTAGTAGGGGCCATCCCCCCAAACCCAAAACCAGCTTCTTCAATTATCCACCCGGCTGAGGGGGAAGAAGGGAGGGAGGAAGGGACGCAGGACGGGGCGGGGGTGAGACGGACGCGGAGGCAGGCGGTGACGATGCTGATGTCGTCTTCGCGGCGTCGGGCTTGCTTGTAGGGGCCGATGAATTCGAAGGGGGATGAAGGGAGGGGAAGAGTTATAGACTTAATGACCTCTTCCTCCTTCATTTCCACCTTGCGATAGCCCTTGAAGAACTCCCTGACGGGCACCACGCGTTCCCCCCCTTCCTGAGAGGCCAGCGTCACGGTCGCACCGAGAGAGATCAACACAGGATTCATGTCAGAAATAGGAGAAGCTGTGGCCAGATTCCCTGCTAGCGACGCAACATTCCGAATCTGATTAGAAGCAAACCACCTCAACTGCGCATGCACTGCATCAAGCCCCCGAGCCTTCCACCCCTCCCTCCCTCCCTCCTTCGAATTAAACCCCGCCTCATCATGCGCGGCGAAATGCTCGAGCCTCGCCAGCGTCACTGCGCCTCCTACTTCTATCCCTTTCCCATCAGGAGTGAGACGAATAGAACTCAGTTCTGGTACCGCTAGGGGAGTAAGAACAACAGGAACTGGGACTTGCTTAAATTTTGTCTCTATTCCCACTTCGGTATTCCCGGCTACTAGACGAGCGTGGGGGAAGGAGGCTTTGAGGGAGAGGAGGGAGGGGAGGGTGGTAGGGCGGTACCAGGTCATTTTGGGGGAGGTGAAGAGGAGGGGCCGAGGGAGGGCGAGGGCCAGCTCGGGGGGGAAGATGGGTTCGGTGGTTGGGTCGGACGCCAGGGAGGGGTAGCGGGTTTGATCGGCAACGCGGCCTTCCGTCGTGGCGTGGACGTGGATGTCTGTCGTGCCTTCCTGAGGAACAGGCAGATCACTCGCTCCTCCTTCCTTACAAGGACACCCACCACTCCCTCCCCTACAGCATCCTCCCTCCCTCCCTCCCACCCTCCCTTCAGGGCTTATCAAAGTCTTGGCCGCGTCCAACAAAGGACGATAACCCGTACACCTACACAGATTCCCATCCATATTCTCCTCAATGAACGCAGCGCTCGCCTCCGGATTAACCCTAAACAACGTATACATTGCCATGATAATCCCAGGCGTGCAATACCCACACTGACTCCCATGAAGCTCGGCAATCCGCCTCTGTAACGGATGCACCCCCGTTCGAATCGACCCTATTCCCTCCACCGTCGTAATGGCACATCCATCCATACTCGCCAAGGGAGCCAAGCAAGCATTAACAGACAGATGCCTGGGTTTTCCTAAAGAGGAATCCCAAGAGGAAACCATCACAGTACACGCACCACACCCTCCCTCGCCGCATCCCAGCTTGGTGCCGGTGAGGCCGCGTAGGCGGAGGTATTGAAGGAGGGTCATCTCGGGGGAGACGTTGGTGAGGGAGCAACGGAGGCCGTTCAGGTAGAAGAGGAGGGTGGAGTCCCATTGGACGGAGTCGGGGCTGCTGCTGGTGCTGGTGGCCTTGGAGGAGGGAGTAAGGTTGTGGAGCCCGCCATTACCGTTGGTGTGAGTGTGGGTGGTGCCGTTGCCGACGGTGTCGGTGGAGTGCGTGCCTGTGCGGGGTTGGTGGGGAGGAAGGGCAGGAGGGGGGCGGTTAGAGAGTGGATGCAGGCGGGAGAAAATGGGGAGGGCGTCATTTGGTTTGAGGGCGTGGAGAAGTCGTTCGACAAATGGACGGGGCCGCTACGGATGGAGCTATACACATGCCAAGGCAGCCACGTATGTGTGTCAAGCTTATCAACGCACAGGACACACAAGGAGGAGGAGGTCGAGCAGCAGCCAACAGCTCTTGGTGGCAGGCGGCACGCACTACAGCCTTATGCACCACGCGAGGAGGCTCCCTCGTCCCATCAGTCTCACGGTCTCCTGCTCAAGACACACACACACACACAAGCACTCACACTCAGACCGCGCTCGTGGCATCACCCACCCACTGCATCAAAAGCTTCTTCTTGGCTTACCGTTCATGACGCCCTCGCCCTCCGCCGCCGATATGATGATGAGGCTGCTACTGGTGCTGGGTGTGGAGCTGCGTTTAAGCGGCCCCGTCACAGCTTTGCAGAACACTGTGAATGTGTGATGCAGGGGAGTGAGGAGGGGTAACCCAAGGAAAGAAGTTGAAGGCGAGCGCAGCGTGAGAAGAGGTTGTCAAGGAGACGAGCAAAGCGTGCTGTCCCCCCTATCCAGCCTCCTGTCCCCCACTAGTCACTGAAAAGCAAGCACAAAGAGAAAGACAGAGCCACCAAAAAGCCGCTCGCGCACATACACACAAGGTCAACACCGCCATGGAACGCCCCGACTTGTTTTAGAGTGCGTGGTTTTTGGGGCTTTTGGAGGCTGGTTTCGCGGCTCGCGCCATAATCCTTATGAACAAAGCATCGCCGCACGAGTGGACGGCAAGCAGGAGAAGCAACTTCTCATCTTACCAACGTTAAAAGGATTCTGGGCTTTAGGCATGCCGTGGCATTCGTACAAGCAGGCGCGATGATAGGGCAGGAAGAGCTGCCCGTGGTGGAGCTTGTTCAGGCTTTCGAGGAGTGGAGACGAGAGGTCAAGCGGATGGTGGACAAGAAGCACTCCCCCCTCCCCTACCACAATACAGGGGCAACTTGCCCACCCGATCAAAACGCAGCGCATTGCACGCTTAGACACCATGACCACGACACAGGCAGCTCAACGCACTTCACATTCTGACTTCTCTGTCCCTTTTTCCACCCCCCACACACCACACACTCATCACAGAGTCGTCCTCCTCGCTCGCCGCAAGGATGATGAAGTGCTGCAGCCTCCTGATGGCCGTGGCCATGCCCCTGTTTGCCCAGGGCTTTATGCCCGTGGCTCCCGCTGGTACGTCTTGGTCGGGATTGAGAAGAGGGGAGAGGAGAGAGGGAGGGGGCCGTGTCTGCATATGTGTATGAGAGCTGGTGGGCTTGTGTGTGTTGGGAATGGGGGAGCGCGCTTGCTTGGCGCCCCCCTTTTATGCGTATCCCCTCGTCCCCGTTTGAGCTTATGAAAATCCTCGTCTTGATTTCTTTACATTTGAGTGTGTGTTGCGTGTGTGCATTGCTACGGCTTTGTGTGCCTTGGAGAACGCATCGCCAGTCCACGCTTGCGCGTCTTCGCAGTCCGTCTAATCAGAGGGCTCCTCCTCCTTGCCCTCCTTCTCCCAAGCATGCTGCCCTCCTTCTTTCCGCCCCTCCTCCTCCTCCTCCTTCCTGTTTATACCTACTCCTTCTCTTCATCATCTCACTTTTCCTCACTCTCCACCACCACCAACCACCAACAAAAATAACAGGCTCCAGCTGGCTGGGCACCAACGGCCTCACCCGTCGTTCCGCCTCCGCCACCGCCGCCACCACCTCCCGGCAATCCTCCCGCTTGACCCTGCGTGCCTCGGCCGTCGCGGAGTTCGACACCAAGATCTTCAAGAAGACCCCCATTACCTTGGGCGGGACGCACGAGGAGATCGTGAAGGGTGGTCGTGATTTGTTCCCTTTGCTGCCGAAGGCCTTTGAGGGTATTAAGCAGATTGGCATCATTGGGTGGGGGTCCCAGGCCCCGGCGCAGGGTCAGAATTTGAAGGAGAGTCTGGCGGGGATGGGGGTGAAGGTGAAGGTTGGTTTGAGGAAGAGCTCGCCGTCGTGGAAGCTTGCGGAGAGCGTGGGGTTCACTGAGAAGGAGGGGACGCTTGGGGAGATGTTTGATGTGATCAAGGAGTCGGACATGGTCATTTTGCTGATCTCGGACGCGGCGCAGGTAAAATTGCACAAGGAGATTTTCGCGGCGTTGAAGCCGGGGGCGACTTTGGGGTTGTCTCATGGTTTCTTGCTGGGGTACCTTGAGAGTGTCGGGTCGGATTTCCCAAAGGATGTGAATGTGATTGCCGTGTGCCCTAAGGGGATGGGGCCGTCTGTGCGCCGGTTGTATGAGCAGGGGAAGACTGTGAATGGCGCTGGGATCAATAGCTCTTTCGCGGTGCACAGGGATGCGAATGGCAAGGCGACGGAGTTGGCCCTTGGGTGGGGTATTGCCATTGGCTCCCCTTTCTTGTTCAAGACGACCATGACGGAGGAGTATAAGAGTGATATCTATGGGGAGCGTGGGATTCTCTTGGGGGCCGTGCACGGGATCATCGAGACGTTGTTTAGGAGGTATGTGGCGCAGGGCATGAGCCCTGAGCAGGCTTTCAAGGAGAGCGCGGAGAGTATTACGGGGCCGATTACTAAGATTATTTCGAAGGAGGGGGTGTTGAAGTTGTACAACTCTTTGAGTGGCGCGGATAAGGAGACGTTTAACAAGGCGTACTCTGCGTCTTATAAGCCTGCCCGTGAGATTCTGCAGGAGATCTATGATGAGGTCGCGAGTGGAAATGAGATTCGCTCCGTGGTAATGCACTCGGAGCGATTGCCTGAGTTCCCCGTGGGTAAGATCGATGGTACCTACACCTGGCAGGTGGGGGAGAAGGTGCGCGCTGCACGAAAGGAGGAGGAGATCCCCCTGAATGCGTTCACGGCTGGTGTGTATGTTTCGACGATGATGGCGCAGATTGATGTGTTGCGTAAGGCCGGGCATTCGTTTTCGGAGATTGTGAATGAGTCGGTCATTGAGGCGGTGGACTCCTTGTGCCCTTACATGCACTACAAGGGCGTGGCCTTCATGGTGGACAACTGCTCCATCACCGCTCGTCTCGGCTCTCGTAAGTGGGCTCCTCGCTTCGATTACATTCTGGACCAGCTTGCGTACACGGCAATTGATGCCGGCGCGCCCGTCAATCAGGAACTCATTGGGGACTTCCTCAAGAACCCCGTGCACGACGCTATCTCCGTCTGCTGCTCCCTGCGCCCGCCTGTGGATATTTCCTGCGCGGCCCCGTCGACGGTGAAGGAGATTGCGATGACCTAAATGGGGGAATGAGTATGAAGGGAGGGAGGGAGGGAGGGAGGGGAGGGGAGGGGAGGAAGGAACTGCTCTGTCTTTTGCGGGGCGATGGCTTTGGGGGGAGGTTGTTCTCACAGTGTGTACATGATTGCGTGTGAGGGTTTTGAGACGATGGTGGAGGAGGAGAGAAAGCCCTGGACACAGAAAAATAGGGGCCACGAAATGTGCGTCTCGCCCTTTTTAAAGGTGCTTTATGGTGGTTGGTTGGTTGGGTGGGTGGAGGTGGTTAAGACACGAAGAGGAGTTGAGAGAAGGAAGCGGCGTAGCACAAACTGACCGCTGGCCCTTGATCGAGCGCGTATTTTGAACGAAAAGATGGCTAAAAAGTAGCAAAAGCGAGCAACATGGAAAAGTCAGGGAGGGGAAAAGGGTGGGGAGGTTGGAAGGGGGAAAGGGGATTATGAAGTGGGACAAAGAAGCAGCAGCAGCCGACACACAAAGAAGAAAAAGAAGAAGAAAAGACGAAATCACTGAGATACAGAAGAAGAAGTAAATACGGGCTTGCTATTGCTTTCTTGTTGGTATGGATAAAAACTAAAAACCTCCTCCCTCCCAAAACGCGCCGTTTCCGCCTTCAAACGATGGCTTCGTCACACTCACACTGACTGACCACACAACATATCACCACACACACGCACAGGCACGCCTTACCGACCATGGCGCCAGCAGCGTCGGACGACTCGAACAAAGTGCCCATCTACGTACCGTATCAAAAGCTGACAGGTAAGAGAGATGCCAGCCCTAAGCCCTGCTCTCATGCCCCTGCTTCCCCAGCCGTTGGCGTGCTGCGCGGCGTATTGATGCTATGCGACGACAACAAGGGCAGCAATGTCGTCGAGCAGCCAGAAGACGCTAAAGAGAAGGAGCTAATGGAGGACTCGGTGGGCGCTATCCCATTCTCCTTTGATTACTCCAAACAACACCACCTCGCTCATCCCACCCACCCCAACCCAACCAACAAACACAGACTGGCTGGTGGGCCGAAAGCAACTCCCGGCAAACTGGCACGAGCAGCTGAAGCTTGTCAAGGAGCAGGTTCAGCAAGCCCTGGCCGGGCTGGAGGAGGGCGGGGGGGAAGTGGCGGCGTGGGTCAAGGGAAAAGAGAGCAGCGCCCTCACCTACTACACTTGCCAGCAAATCATGTCTTTGCTGGAAGGGGCACAACAAGGCCGCACCAAAAACATCTTTGGGTCCTACACGGTGGCGGTGCTCAAGACGTGGGATGGCATTCTGCGTGCGTATCGCAAGGATAACCTTCACTTGGGGGAGGCGGCGCGGTTGCTAGCTACACATACCACGTATGCTTGCCCGGCGGTGCGTCGGCGGATTACGGGATATGAGAAGCAGATCGAGGATTGTGATCGACGGGTGGGGGAGTATAGGAAGGCGATCAGGGAGGGGAAAGCTAGATTTCAGACGGCCTGCGGAGAATGGGGGTTGAGTCCTGGGGAGGATGTTTGGGAGGAGGGGGAGGAGGGGGCGGAGGAAGGGGATGCGAAGGAGGGGAAGGACTGGGGGAGGTCATCGGTAGAAGTGGCTCGACGGGAATTGCCGAGATTGATGGAGGAAGTGGAGAAGTTGTTGTGTGCGGAGGGAGTGGGGGAGGCCATGGAGTACTATCAGCAGGTGTGGCGCTTCCTCCATTCGTATGAGCGGAAGGAGGAGGAAGGGAAGGAGGGAGGGGAGGCAGAAGAAGAGACGATGGAGTTCTTTTCTGTGCTTTCCAAGGTGCGACGGGGGGAGAAGCTGCTGGTGGTGGAGGGGGAGGCAGCGGGGGAGGAAGGCCAGGGGCTAGTGGAGATTGATTGGGGGGCAGAGATGTCCAGTGCTAGCGCTGAGGGGGTCACGGTCGAGGGTGGAGGGGGAGGGATCGACTGGGGAGTAGGAGGTGAAGGAGGGCCAGAGGAAGCTGTTCATGAAAGAGAATGGAATGTCACGTCCACCAGCAGCGGCACTAGCCCACCACCACCACCTGCGATGGCGATGCCTAAGACGGATGTGGATGGCCAGGGAGGATCTCTCCTTGCAGACGCTACCTTTCGAGCAGAGCTTTTGAATGAGTTGGTGGAATTAGAGGCATTTTTGAGGCAACGGCGACTGGAGGTGGGGGATACGGATAACCTCGTCTTTGTGGGGCAGTACCATGGGGCGCACGCCGCGTTGCAGCAGCAGTCTGTGAGTATGGTTGATAGGTTTTTGAACACGATTAAGCTGGCCTTGGGGGGGTTACGTGAGAAGCGCTTGCAGCAGTTGTGGCTTGTGATTTCGTCTCCTCTGTATGTTGGAAGGTTGGTGCAGGGACTAAGGCAGCATCGACGGCGTGTGCGGAAGCTGGATATGGCAAGATGGAAAACGGTGGAACGGGGGGAGGAAGCGGTTGAGGCGCTGGCAAGGGCGGTGCCGGAGTATGAGGCTATGGCGGCGGCGACGAAAGCGTTGAAGAGGAAAGTGGAGGTGTCATTGAGGGATTTGTTCAAGGAGAGAAAGATTTTGATCACGGGGGGGGTGAATACTTTGTGAGAGGATGAGGAAGGGGATTGATGGTTTTGTAGGGTTGACGGGATGTAACAGAGACGAAAGTAAAAATGAAGGATAAAACAGAATAAAAGGGAAAATGTTTACACGTTTTAAGGTGGTTCTTTTCCTTTGTAGGTTTGCCCCAAATCCTCTTCCATTGCATTAGTTCGGACGACATCCACAACAGCATTACAACCTCCCTATCTTTCTCCCCTCTACCAACAACTACAGGCCTTTCTCCACAGTGCTACCCTTTTCCTCAAGCTCGATCTCTCCTCATTTTGGACAACGGCCTGACGAAGGTGCAGAGTATT
>Ga0209491_10007917_pt1 | contig 13756 bp, 10 predicted proteins | sample BON02_FD_187213 | JGI IMG/M metagenome (GOLD analysis project Ga0209491, IMG submission 187213) | Freshwater microbial communities from Lake Bonney liftoff mats and glacier meltwater in Antarctica - BON-02 (SPAdes) (version 2) | ecosystem: Environmental > Aquatic > Freshwater > Ice > Glacier... | reverse complement strand
AAACCGCCCCATCGCTGAAAAGTGGCGAAAGGTGGACGTCGGCAAGAGCGGTCGAAAGAGCCGAGAGAGCGAAGAGGAAAGTAAGATAACGCATGTGAGGAAAACTATGGTTTCCCGTTGGCAGGTTCAGCGTGGCTCCTTGCGCAGCGGAGACTGCGGCCAGTGAGTGACGGAGAGGGAGGAACGGGATATAATGTTTAATGGTGGTTTTACGACCTGAACATCCTCGGTGCAAGCGGTATTCCTGTGGTCAGGCGGTTTGACCAGCCTGCCATCGATTTACCGGTTCAATTCCTCTTCAAAGCGGTCGTGCCAGTGCTTCCGTGATCCAGCAAGTGTTAAAGGACGTTCTTCGCCGCGGTTCTGGAATTGGCGCGACGGCGAGCGAGCACCAGGAGGAGTGCGCCGCCCAACAAGACGAAGCTTGATGGCTCGGGCACAACGTTCATGACCCTTTTGTTGCCGGAGATTGACCGGAGCGTGTTGAATCCGTTGATCGTGCCGGTGGTCATTCCCAAACTGCCGGAAATCGCTCCCGGAGTTTGAAACATAGCACATGGATACGTCGCTGAAGTTGGTCGGATTCCCGTTGATGAACAAAGTTCCCTTGGCCAAGCTTTTGGGGCATGTTCATCTCTCTTAAGCAAACGGGTGCAAGTTGTTTCATGAATTGCCGCCGAACAAGCACTTCCCTTGTGGTCAAGCGATTTGATCAGTATCGTCCGCGCTCAATATCGCCAATCCGCTGGTCCGGTATTTTTGCCAGTTGGTTAGCGTTGCAATTTCCGGTCATCTCCGCAATAAGCACGCACAGTGTCATTTGTTCCCAACCCTCGCTCAAGGAGTCCTCTTCTCTCTTTCTTGCTCGGCTTCCACAGCGCCTTGGCCTGTCTTCTGCTTCTTCCGGGGTTAGTCAACGCCGGGGAGTTCCGTCTGGCCCCGATTTTCCAGGAGCACATGGTTCTGCAGCGCGATCAGCCTCTTTTGTTGTGGGGAGAGGGGGCGCCTGGTGAGAAGGTGGCAGTGCAACTGCGTGATCAAACAAAAGTCGGCACGGTGGAGGCTGATGGGAGTTGGCAGGTTCTAATGGATCCCGAGAAAGCGGGAGGACCGCTTTCACTGGAGGTTAAGCAGGGTGAGAAGAAGATTGTTTTCTCCGACATTTTAATCGGTGATGTGTGGCTGTGCAGTGGCCAGTCGAATATGGAATGGCAAGTGCGGCGGAGTTCTCATGCCGAGCAAACAATCAAAGAGGCGCATGATCCGCAGATCAGACTTTATGCCCAGCCTCAACGGGCGAATTATCATCCGGTCAGCAATATGGAGGATACGGGAGGGAAGTGGGTGCTTTGTTCTCCGGAGAGCGTGTCTAATTTCTCCGCAGTGGGCTATTTCTTCAGGCAGGATCTGCGGAAGAAGCTGGATGTCCCGATCGGGTTGATCGATGCCAGTGTCGGTGCGACCAAGATCCAGGCCTGGATGTCGCGGGAAGCCCAAACGATTTTGCGGGCACCTTCACGCTTGCTGAAGGAACTTGGCAAAACACGGGCCTTTTCCTCTCGGATTCCTCTCCCGCAAAGATTGCCAACGGAGAGCAAATCCGTTCTTTTCGCACCAAGCACCGCCAGCAGCAGCGAGTGCATCTCCGAAAAGTGCAAACTAAAGGAGCGAGGGCGTCTCGCCCGCTTGGTTCGGAAAACGGGCGAGACGCCCTCGCTCCCGTGAAGATGCGTCTTTGCACTTATCGGAGATGCGCCCTTAAGCAAATATTTCCGACGACATTGATATGAAATACATCAAACCAGAAGAAGAATGCAACCGGACACTGATGGCTGTAGGTGCTCATGCGGATGACATCGAGTTCAACGTCGGTGGGACGCTGCTCAAATATCACGCGCTCGGCTATGGGGTTGATTATGTCATGTCCACCAACAATATGTCGGGTCAATTTCGGACCAAGAATCCCGACGGCACGCTGAACCGAACCAATCCGCCTTGGGACTTGATGATGCCAACGCGGAAACGGGAAGCAGCTGAGGCGGCGGCCCTCGTGGGAACGACACCGGTCCATCTGGATCATCCGCAACGCCACTATTATAACCATCAAGGCGAACGGGTTGAGCTGCGCTACGGCAGTGAAAGGCCCGGAGAGATCGGACCTGAGACACCAACTATCCTGACCGCACACCAAGATCGAACCGCGGTGGAACGTCTGGCCAATTTGATTCTGGAGCGCAACCCCGAAGCCATTTTTGTCCATGGCATGGTCATGACTGATATGGAACATGTCGGCACCTGTCTCTTGACCACCAAGGCGTACTGGTTGGCCGAGGAAAGAGGCTATCAGGGAATGCTCTTGCATTGGCCCGATGCCACCGTCTCGACTTTCGGAGATGCCTATCAGCAATGGGCATCCCACGTCGATATCACGTCCTACTGGAAAGGCAAAATGGATTGGATCAGAGTTCACGCGAGCGTCGTGCTTGCGCCCGAGGAATGCGAATATGCCCCGCGGGAAGCTGCCAGTGGTTGTGGAAAAGTTGAAGTTTTCGACATTGTTTCACGAGGATGCAAGCGGATGCAGGAAACACCTTTCCGGACTGAAGTCATCTCCAACGCCAGACGGTGAAGGGTGAGGAGCCATGCTGGTTGCTGATTATTACCAGTTTAAACTTTTCGACCTCGGAATCCCGGTATGGCACTTTCAGCTAGTGAAAAATAAAACGGCATTCCTTCTTTCGTTTCTCCTCTTGACCTCGATTGGCGTCCATGCCGACGTCTCACTTGTCACCAACGGCAAACCCGTTGCGGAGATCGTTGTCGCGGAGGATGCTTCACCAAGCGTTCGGATAGCCGCCGTTGAACTACAGAAACACTTGGAAGCAATGTCAGGTGCGAAACTTCCGATTGTTCATCGCCCGACAAAAGAAGTCACCAATCAGGTCTTCGTAGGCAAAGGCGTTGTGCCGAAGGAATTGGGCTTCTCGTTGGGTGGTGTAAAGGCGGACGGTTTTCGTATTGTCGCGGAGGATAACCATCTGATCCTAGCCGGGAACGAATTTTACAATTTTGCCGGGTCGTTCTTGGAGTTCTTGGACGTTCCACGAAGTGAACGCCAAGCACATTGGGAAAAGCTGATTGGAAAAAAATGGAGGTTTCCTCCTATGATTGACTACCGCGATTATAGTGCAAAGCTAGAATTCCATTCCTTTGACGGTACCGGCACGCTGTATGCCGTCTATGATTTTTTGGAACAATTGGGCATGCGCTGGTACGCGCCGATTCCCGAACTGGGAATTGTCACGCCCGAACTGAAGGACATCAAAGCAAAGTCACAATCCCTGACTAAGAATCCGGAGTTCCCCGTGCGTTATTTTGTGGACACCCGGGTGGGCACATCCACTTTGGACGAGTTCCTCTGGTATAAATCGATGAGGGTCGGGGGCGACCGCTTTGTCCCGATCTATCATAGCGTCAGCGGGCCGACGAAACTGTATCCGGAGGAGCAGCCCCAAGACTATTATGGCAAAGTCGGAGGAAAAACCGTCTTTAGCGTACCAAACCTTAGTAGTGAGGAACTGAGGAAGGACATGGTCACCTATCTTCAAAAAGTTGAAACGCATTTTCCTGGAATTGATTATATATCCATTGGACAGCCTGATGGGTGGACTTTCATGGATGATGATGACGTGGCCGCCGGCTGGGACAAGCTGGAGGCAAGAGGAAAGATGGGACGCTACAGTGACTATGCCTGGGACTTCAACCTGGATGTCGCGAATCGCCTCCTAAAAATCTTTCCGGACGAGAAATTCACCGTCTTCGCTTACGGCCAAACCAGCCGGATTCCTTCAAATCTTGAGAAAGTGCCCGACAATATGGTCGTTGGGTTCACGCAAACGAGTGCGTTTTGGATGCTGCCCGAATCTAGAGAAGAGCTTGATCGGCGTAAGGAATGGATTGCGCACATGAGCAGTCCCGATCAGCTTTTTATCTGGGAATACTACCTGCAACATGCCCCACCCTACAACTTCCCCCCCGTTCCCGTGATTTTTCCCGAGCTGATGAAGGAAAGTTTTGACGGGCTCTACGATCACAGCCTGGGATTCGTTGCGGAGATCGCCTGGACTTCGGGCGATGCTGTGAAGCCCGAAGGGGCTCCGGTCATGGCGCGTCCGTGGATCAGCCATATCATGCTATACCTCCACAACAAACTTTGTTGGGATCGGAATCTGGATATCAGAGCGACCCTCGATGAATACTACACCCTCTTTTACGGCCCAGCCAAACAGGAGATGAAGGAGTTCTTTGAGTTTGCGGAATCCGTGTGGATGCGGCCGCTGCCCCGGCAGGTCACCGCGGCTGGCGGGTTCCTCAAACAGGAGGATGTGGATCGCTACTTCGATATCTTGGAGCGCGCAAAGGAAAAGGCCGGTAACACGGCCTATGGAAAACGCATTGATGGCATCCGAGAGGAAATGAGTAGTCTCAGTCTGCTTTTCGAAAAATTAAAACGGAATGGGCCGAATCTCCAGATCATGACGTCTCGAAGCGAACCGCTGATTGATGGCGATCTCGACAAGCCCTTTTGGCGGGAACAGGATCCGAACAAATACGGTTTCCACGTTCTTAGTGACATGATGACAGGCGAAAAACCGGAGCATGTGGAAACCCGAGTTTCCTTCCGTTGGTTGGATGATAATAGCGCCCTCATCGTAGGCATCGAGTGCATGGAGCCTAAAATGGACCGTCTGCGGGAAACGTGTACCACCCCGGATTCAACATCCATTTTTGCTGACGATCTGGTCGAAATCAGGCTAGAGACCGCTTCAGGAATCCGCCCTCTGATCGCAGTGAACTCGGCCGGGGTGGTCTTAGATGAAGCCATTACTGCACGATTGGAAGATCTTCCCGGTTTCTACAAGGTCGGCAAAGTTGCGGTAAAAAAATATCCGGACCGATGGACGGTTGAGGTCCAGATCGATGCCGAGCCAATCTCTGGAGAACGTCCCACCAAGTTTTTCCCTTGGGGTGTGAACATCAATCGGCAGCGCATGGCCGGGAACGAGCCGGAACATTACATGCTCTCGCCCAGCGGGACAAATTTCCGGGAGCCGACGTGCATGGCAAACATCTTTGTCCGGAGATGAAAGTTCGTCCGGGATCTATTCTATCCAGAAGTCCGAATTGGGCCTAAGGAGGTTTGCAGATGAAGGTGGATCGAATCATCTCCGGAGGTCGGTTGATCAATGGCTCTGGGAATCCCTGGCGCTACCAGGACGTTCTCTTGGCAGGAGACAAGATCGCGGATGTCGTTCCGCCGGGGGCCGTTTCTTTGCAAGGCGTGGAGAGACTCGATGCGGACGGCATGTTCGTCTGCCCGGGATTTATTGATATTCAAAGCCATTCCATCAGCTCGCTCATGCGAGATGGTCGTTCTGTTTCCAAGGTGACGCAGGGAGTGACCACTGAGATCATGGGCGAGATTTGGACGCCATCGCCGGTCGGGGGATGTTTTCAAGATTCCTTCGCCGGGCCGGTGGCTGGTGAGGCCGATGACGCCTGGCGTGAGCAGGCCAGAGAGTGGAAGGCTTTCGGGGACTGGCTTCGCACGATGGAGAGGGCAGGGGTCTCTCCGAACGTCGGATCGTTTCTGAGTGGGAGTACCTTGCGCCAGTATGCCAAGGGAATGAGCATGTCACCCGCTTCCAATGCAGAACTGGAGGTCATGAAAAGAGTCATGGCTGAAGCGATGGAGGATGGAGCCTTCGGCATTTCCTATGCTCTGATTTATCCGCCCGACACTTATGCCTCGACCAGTGAGATTATCGAAATCGCCAAGGTCGCGGCGCAGCATCACGGGATTTACATCACTCACATGCGTTCCGAGTCGGCCAAAATCCTCGATGGCCTGGAAGAAGCGATTTCGATCGGCCGGGAAGCTGGCATTCCGGTTGAGATTTATCACCTTAAGGCATCGGGAAGGACCGCCTGGGATCTTATGCCGGAAGTGATTCGACGTATTGAGACCACCCGACGATCTGGGCAGGATGTGACTGCCAATATGTATCCTTATGAGGCCACCGGCACCGGGTTTGCGACCTGTTTACCGGCCTGGATGGCAGAAGACGGGAATTTTTATGCTAAACTGGAAGATCCTTCGATACGGAGACGGATCCGCGACGAACTGGAAGACACAACGAGTTCATACGATGGGCAACTCCGTTCCGCACTTCCGCCGAACATCATGCCGGTTGGCTTCCGACTTCCTGAGAATAAAGAGTATGTGGGCATGCGTTTGGATGAAATTTCCCGTCGACGCAAGACGGATTTCGTGGACACGATTTGCGATCTCCTGGTGGCAGAACAACGCCAAATTTCCACGATATTTTTCAAGATGTCCCCGGAAAATACTGCGTTGCAACTGAGTCAGCCTTGGGTCAGCATTTCAAGCGATGGCCCGGGAGTTGCTCCCGAATGGGCACTGGCCGACGGCCCGATCCATCCGCGAGCTTACGGGACCTATCCCCGCGTGTTCCGTAAATACGTCCGCGAAGAAGGTCGCCTGACCTGGGAGGAAGCCGTTCGTAAAATGACATCTGCGGTTGCAGACCGCCTCGGGCTTCGCAAACGTGGTCGGATCGAACCGGGATACTATGCAGACCTTGTGATCTTCGACCCGGAAACGATTACCGACCGGGCGACCTTCTCCGCTCCCCATCAACTCTCCCTTGGTGTTCGCGACGTTTTCGTGAACGGAACGGATGTGGTCAAGAATGGAACGCATACTGGAAAGACCCCCGGTCGGTTCGTACGACCCGGATGAGGGGTGAGATCTCTCCGGATCTATAAATCGGGGGAGACATCTCCTTCAACTGGTGTTACCGGCTGACCAGTGGGTCTCACATTGACCTTGATTCCCTCCCCTGCGACCATCCTCAAACTGATGAAAGAGGAACATAATTTCGCCGATATTCGTCGGCATCCCTACTCTGGAAGCCGACCCACGCCAACGCCGGAAACAATCCATTTCTGGGAGGGCTGCAAAGAGGGACGATTGCTACTGCAAAAGTGTCTCGATACCGGAAAAGCTTATTTTCCGCCACGCCCATTCAGCCCTTTCACCGGAAAGCGCCATGTGGAAATCTTTCCGGCCACCGGCAGAGCCACGTTGTATAGTTATGTCATCAATCACCGCGAGGCAACCGGTTTTTGTGCGCCATACGCCATCGCGGTGGTCGAACTGGAGGAGGGCCCCCGGATGATGACTAATATTATTGAGTGCGCCCAGACGCCGGAAGCCTTGCAGCTTGATATGGCGCTCGAAGTCACTTTCGTTGCGGTTGATGAGGAAACTGTGCTGCCTCAGTTCCGGCCGGTCACAAAGGGGGATCAGTGAGCTATAAGCCTGGCTCGGTTGCGGTTGTGGGTGCAGCGGAAACGACTCGCCTTGGGGTGGTTCCCGACATGTCGCAGATGATGCTTCATGCGGACGCCGCCATGAATGCGATGGCAGATGCAGGAATCGGCCCGGGCGATATCGATGGGTTTGCCTGTGTCGGTCAGATGTTGCCTCACCAAGTGGCGCACTATCTTGGGATCACGCCCAAATGGATCGATGGTACGGGCGTCGGCGGATGTTCGTTTATGTTGCACGTTCGGCATGCCGCTGCGGCCATTCAGGCGGGATACGCAAAGACCATCCTGATCACGCATGGAGAAAGCGGACGGTCTCGGATCAACGCGACTCCAGTTCCTCCGCAACCTGAAAGTCTCGCGGGACAATTTGAAGTGCCGTATGGTCCAAATGGCTATGTCACTTTATTCACGCTCCCGTTCCTTCGCTATATGAAGGAGACCGGAACCACCCAGGAACATTTGGCCAAGGTCTCGGTCGTTCAGCGGGAATGGGCTTCCCGCAATCCCCGGGCAATGTATAAGGATCCCTTGACGATCGAGGATGTGCTATCCAGCCGCCTCATCGCTTACCCATTTCATATGCTGCAATGCTGTCTGGTGACCGATGGCGGAGGCGCTATCATTCTGAGTGCTGCGGAACGGACCTCGGAATTTGCCTCCAAACCGGTCTATATTCTCGGGAGCGGCGAAAGCAGCGAGACGATGATGGTCTCACAGATGAAGGATTTTACTTTCTCGAATGCATTTCATAGGTCGGGGAAAGCGGCTTTTGAGATGGCCGGGATTGACTGTGACGACGTTGATCATCTGATGATCTACGATGCGTTCGCGCACCTGCCTCTGTATGGGCTGGAGGCGCTGGGCTTTTGTAAAGTTGGCGAGGCGAAGGACTTTATTTGGGAAAACATTACTGCGCCGGGCGGTCGACTCCCGCTCAATACCAATGGCGGGGGGCTATCTTATACCCATACAGGAATGTATGGAATGTTTGCGATGCAGGAGAGCATCCGACAAGTTCGCGGTTGCGCCGCTGCGCAAGTGGATGGGGTTTCTATATCTGTTTCGCATGGAGCCGGCGGCATGTTTTGCACCGCAGGCACCATCGTCTTCGGAAGGGACGTGCCATGAATAGTGCCAAAAATCCCATGGATCTTAGCGGACGCACGATCGTAGTGACGGGAGCCGCTCAGGGGATCGGGAAGGCCATTAGCGTTCTTTGTTCTTCTTTGGGAGCGAATGTGGTCATGGTGGACCGCAACGAGGAGAATCTGAAGCTCGCGGCGGCGGATTTGCCCGATGACCGTGTGCTTTTTGTGGTCGGCGATGTGGTTTCTGAGGACTTCGCCCGAAGCTGTGTCGGGAATTCGGTGGCCCGTTTTGGTGCGGTGCATGGCTTGGTCAACAACGCCGGCATCATTCGGCCCGCGATGCTGGAAAAAATGACGATGGCCGACTGGCAAGATGTCCTCTCGGTCAATTTAACTGGTTGCTATGTCATGATGCAGGCGGTCGGACGTCATATGCTGGAGCGGGCTCGCAAGGATCTCCCCCAGCCCGTGGGTTCGACCGGTTCGATCATTAACATTTCTTCCACCGGAGGAAAGAGAGGATCCATTGGTCAGGCCAACTATGCCGCAGCGAAATCCGGACTCTTTGGTCTTAGTATGACCGGAGCGTCCGAGTGGGCAAAGTATGGGATTCGCTGTAATACGGTGGGTTTCGGCGCCGTGGTGACACCGATGACAGAAGTGGCTCGGAGTGAGAAATTTTATGATAAGATTCTCGCGAAGATTCCCTTGGGGAGATTTGCTGAGCCCGATGAGGTGGCGGGAATGGTCGTCTTTCTGCTGTCAGATGCGGCAGTTTATATCACCGGGGAAAACCTGACAGTCTCCGGCGGGATGCACATGCAGCCATGAAGGATGCTTCAAACCATTTGCCCTTGACTGGAATCCGTGTGCTTGAAATCGGCCAGGCCCTGGCGGCTCCACTCGCGGGAGTAATTCTTGCGGATATGGGGGCGGATGTGGTCAAAATTGAAAAAATAAATGGGGGAGATGATGCCCGTCATTGGGGACCGCCATTCGCGTCTGACGGAGAAACGAGCCTCTACTTCCATGCCCAGAACCGCAACAAGCGCAGCATCTCCCTGGATCTTAAAGTGAGCAAGGATCTTGGTATCCTGCATAGGTTGTGCGAATCAGCGGATATTCTGATCCAGAATCTCAGACCGGGCGCGGTGGAAAGACTAGGGATCGACGCGGAGACGATGTGCCGACGTTACCCGCGATTAATTTACGGCAATATTTCCTCCTACGGGCGGAAAGGGCCCATGCGGCACGAATGGGGCTACGACCCACTCCTGCAAGCCTATGGGGGAATCATGAGTATGACCGGAAGGCCGGACGAGGAGCCGAATTTCTGCGGAGCATCAATCAACGACAAAGCAACCGGACTTTTTTGTACCATCGGCATATTAGGGATGCTACAAAAACGTCATGAGACCGGGAAAGGGGGGACGGTTGATACGTCTCTTTTCGAATCGGCGGTTCATTGGGTGGAAGCCCCGCTCAACACGCATCTCGCCACGGGCCAGGTTCCGACGCGCACCGGAACCACTGGAGGTGTCATTGTCCCCTATCAGGTCTTCCATGCCTCCGATCTCCCCTTTGTGATCGCGGCGGGCAATGACCGTTTTTTTAACGCGCTGGCTGTTGCTCTTGGACATTCGGAGTGGGCGCACGACGAACGCTTTCATACCATGGGACAGCGGGTTGTTCATCGCGATGTGCTGATCGCCGCCATTGAAACGGTGGTCGCCACTCGCACGCGGGACGACTGGATCAAAGTCATCCGTGCGGCTGGAGTGCCCTGCTCGCCGCTGAACGGCATCGGTGAACTTGCGGCGACGGAACAATTGCAGGCCGTTGAAATCATTCAGGAAGTTCCCGATACGGGCCTCATGTTGGTCGGATTGCCGATCGAGTTCGACCAAATACGGCCACGATCTGCGCGACGCGCTCCTCACCTCGGTGAGCATACTGACGAAATTTTGCGAGAGCTTGGCTAGCAGAAGCCCAATTCCAATGAATCGATTCCAAAATTCGGTATTTCTTCAAATTAATGCTTTGACCACAAGACCGAATTCGAGGGGCCGACACGGCAGGAAGAACCAGATGACTCCTTTGGGAATTTGTTGTCATTCGGATGAGATGGACACTATGGTTTCAACCGTCAGAATTTAGATAGGATGTTAGACACCCCTCAACACAACAGCCTCCTCAACCAAACGGTTAACGTTTTACGACGAGGGATTGAGGAAGGCGAGTGGGAGGCGCATCTTCCTGGGGAGCGAATTCTTTGTCGGCAGTTGCAGGTGAGTAGGCCAACGCTTCGTTTGGCTCTCGAAATCCTCGGCCGGGAACAGCTTATATTAGTGCAGCATGGAAGAAAGACCCTGATCCTAAAGAAACAATTAGCTCAGGTTCGAAAGACTTCCAAGCGCATTGCCCTGGTGACAAAACTCCCTCTTCACATGATGAGCAGGAATAGAATCTTCCTGATCGACTATATTCAGAGGGCCCTTGGCGAGCAGGGTTTTCAGCTTGATATCGTGGTGCATTCAGGATTTGGAACCAATCAGCCGGGACACGCATTGCGGAAGCTTCGGGAACAGGGAGGTTATAGGGCATTCGTGTTGCTGATGTGCTCTCTCGAAGTTCAAAAATGGTTTCAGGAATCATCTTTTCTCGCGATTATTCTGGGTGGGGTGTATCCTGGAACCCCCATCCCATCGGTCGATGTAGACTATCCTTCCATGGGACAACATGCAGCGGGCCGCTTCATCGGTTTGGGACACCGTCGCTGTGTATGGATTCTGCCCGCAGCAAATCACGCTGGCAACCTGGAGACAGAAGAGAGCTTTATATCCACACTGCAACAATCCCGTCATGACTGTAGTCCCTGCGAAGTCATCCGCCATCTAGATTCCAGTCAGGATCTCGTGGACAAACTGAAGCTTTTGCTCGATTCCTCGGAACGTCCCACCGCGTATTTTGTCATGAATGGTCATGCAACCACTACTTTGGTAACCCAAGTTCTATTGCGCGGCCTGAGAATCCCGCGGGATGTCTCGATCATCACCAGAGATTCTGACGAAATGCTCGAATGGATCACGCCTTCAATCGCATGCTATATGCCTCCACTCAAACGGATCGCGCCGCGGATTTCCAGATTGATTGTTCAACTTGCGAATACGGGGGGATTACCCATTTCGCCCGTTCGAATGATGTCTGATTTTCAGCCAGGTGATTCCCTTGGCAAGGCGCCGTAAGGCGTTGCCATCTCTCCATTTCATCCAGCCTTCCATCGGGTTTGAACGGGACTGGACGAGATGAATTGCGATGCGTGTTGGGTCACTCAAACCATGAGATCGCGGGAATTTCTCCCATGGTCTTTAATCCGGGGGAAAGCTTCCGTATGGTGCGGCATGCATTGAGCGCTATGGAGCAGGTTGCAATGTCCCCTGAAATCCCCCCCAGGATCACTGACTCAATGCGAGGTTCGCCTTCGATGACAATGCGGTCGAAAGGATTCGGCAAACCCAGGGAAGCTTTGAAGTGAAGCGTGATCACTTCCCTGCCCATGCGATATCCGCGCCCGGTTTGACTAACACCCAGGCAATGCCCCGCTGGGATAACGGTTTGGCTGTTCTGAAAGTCGTCCTGAGCGACGACCGGTTCGATCATGTCTTCTGTTCGTTCAAGTTCCCATCCAAACTGCGCGGCAATCAGGTGCATGGATTCCTCAAGTCCAACATGCCGCAAACTACCGTCCTTCTTTCGTTTGGCAAATTCCTCAACGGACAAGCCACCACCGACTTTCTTTTGAAAAGGCAGGCGACGAAGCGAGGCATCCTGAAATCGTTCGACAACAACTCTATCGACTCTATGACTAACTGCGGTCAATGCCTGCGGTAGAAAGTCCATCATGAATCCCGGATTGACACCCGTTCCCAAGACCGCACGGCCGTTTAGCTTTGCCGTTTCATCAATCGCATGGCTCAACTTTAGATTTTGGTGCGATGGAAATGCCAATTCCTCACAGGTTGAGACGACATGATAGCCCGCATTCAGGCATGCTGTGATTTGGGGAGAGATGGCCGCCAGTGTGGACACTGTGGTGAGTATGGCGACCGGATCTGGTGAGTCGCGGCACGAGGCCGCGCTGGGAATGTCCCCGGAAACCACCACTCCCGAATACTCGGCTCGTCCCGTGAGGTCACTGACGCTCTTTCCTTTGATCTCAGGGTTAATGTCCACAGCCGCGCACAGTTGAAAAGCCGTTTTTCTTTCTGCCATGAGTTCGAGGAGCTTAATTCCGAGCGGGCCAAGACCGATATGAACGATGGGTATTTTTTGCATAGATGGGCGAATACAATAGCAGGGGTTGAGCATCGAATGAAACTCTGCTCGATGATCCTGCGCTTGCTCGTCGTAAATCTAGGGCGATTTGCAATTGATCAGCAAATCGAAAGACACTGGTTGGTGATATTTACCAGAAAAACGGTTCAAACAAGCTGCTCCGTGAGCGCTAGAGGTCACGGTTCCACCCAGACCGCACTGAGAACTGTTCAGTTCAACTCTCGCGAACATGACCCTGCGGTGGGGGAGAAAATCGATTTCGATTGCTCTCATTAAATGGCAAGCCGTGTCAGTCTGAGCGTGTTATGTGACCGCGGTGGAAATATTGACGTGGTGCCAGCATTTGGTACCGTCCAATCGGAAACGCGTTATGGTTAGATTAGTATCGCCCACGGTCAATATCTCCAATCCGCTGGTCCGGTATTTTTGCCAGTTGGTTAGCGTTGCAATTTCCGGTCACCTCCGCAAAAAGAACTCAAGATGTCATTTACTCCCAACCCCCGCTTCAAGAGTCCTCTTCACTATTTATTCCATGGCTTCCGCAGCGCCTTGGCCTGTATGTTGCTGCTGCCGGGAGTGGTTAATGCCAAGGACTTCCGTCTGGCCCCGATCTTTCAGGAGCACATGGTTCTTCAACGCGATCAGCCTCTTTTGTTGTGGGGAGAAGGAGCGCCCGGTGAGAAGGTGGCAGTGCAACTGCGTGATCAAACAAAAGTCGGCACGGTGGAGGCTGATGGGAGCTGGCAGGTTTTAATGGATCCCGAGAAGGCGGGAGGACCGTTTTCACTGGAGGTGAAACAGGGGGCGGAGAAGATTGTTTTCTCCGACATTTTAATCGGTGATGTGTGGCTGTGCAGTGGCCAGTCGAATATGGAATGGCAAGTGCGGCGGAGTTCTCATGCCGAGCAAACAATCAA
>Ga0209491_10007915_pt1 | contig 13763 bp, 11 predicted proteins | sample BON02_FD_187213 | JGI IMG/M metagenome (GOLD analysis project Ga0209491, IMG submission 187213) | Freshwater microbial communities from Lake Bonney liftoff mats and glacier meltwater in Antarctica - BON-02 (SPAdes) (version 2) | ecosystem: Environmental > Aquatic > Freshwater > Ice > Glacier... | reverse complement strand
GCTTGTACAACCGGGCATATTCAAATGCATATCTTACGATTTTCTCACACCCGGGCCTTGAAATCAATTTCAGGCATTGTACCACTTCGTCCGTTTGTTGATGCTCGATGCCAGCATAGAGGTCTTCTTCGTTTTCCCTGATAATGACGACATCCATATTTGGGTGCTTCGTCGCAATAAAAGGATGAAAGCTTTTGGAGGGTCTGATGTTGGCATATAAACCCAGAGCCTTTCTCATGGTTACGTTCAGGCTTTTGTAGCCGCCACCTTGTGGCGTTGTAATAGGGGCTTTTAAAAAGACCTTATTCTTTCTGATACTTTCCCACGCATCTTTCGTAATTCCACTGGTATTTCCTGACAAATAGACCTTTTCGCCGATTTCAATTTCTTCATAATTGATGCGTGCATTTGCAGCTTTCAGGATTTTTAAAGTAGCATCCATTATTTCAGGGCCGATGCCGTCACCCTTGGCAATTGTTACAGTTTGCATGTTCACTTAGAAATTATTTCTGCCCATAATTGGGATCCAAAAATTAGTTGTTTGAAATGTTTATCTTTACCGAGTTCACAACTTTCCTAACGGGCCGAACTTCGAGATGGCCACATATTTCTACTTGAAAACCTTCTTTTTTGGCTTCCCTGATAAGTTGAAACGCTGTTTTCATTTCCTGTTTCAATTCTTCCATTTTTTTGTCCCAATAAGAAGAATCGAAGTGATGATTGCCCTCCCACATCCTCAACATTTGGATATTGTGGAACTTTATTCGCCCATCAATTATCTCTTCTATCATGTCTAAGGCTTCCGACGGCGAAAAGCAGCCGTCAACCAGCTGAATTTTCTGAATAGTTTCTTTTGCTCCCATAATATTTGGATTTTAAAATTTAAACTTTTTCCTGTGTGGTTAATCGTGCAACTTCCTCTGTTGAACGGATAAACATCACCATTAAAAAAACCAGTCCTGATAAGACCAATTCTTTCATAAACAGATTGTTTGTCTTGAGGGACAATATTATTCCGGCACCTACGACCAATAATAATGGCAATACCTTAAGCATCGGATGCCTTTTATGGAGCGTACTTGGAGCCTCCATGCCATGTGGCATGGAGGCATGCCTTTCATGGAGCTTACTTGGAGTCTCTATGCTCTGTGGCATGTAGGTATGCATTTCAGGGTAAACTTCCTTTTCTAAAAAACTGGTTGATTCTTTCATCGGATGTATCTTTTGTCGACGCAAAGTTGAAGGCTTTTTTTATTAATAATCATTTATCTTTGTAATGAAAAGCATAACTAATTTTTATGAACTACACCATCCATCAACTCAAAATTTTCTTGAAAGTAGCTGAATACCAAAGTGTTACAAAGGCTTCAGAGGCGCTGTTCCTTACGCAGCCCGCCGTATCGATTCAGCTTAAAAAATTTCAAGATCAGTTTACAATTCCCTTGGTTGAAGTCATTGGGAGGAAGCTCTATGTCACCGACTTTGGCAAAGAGATAGCCGAGTCTGCTCAAAAAGTTTTGGATGAAATAGAGGCAATAAATTACAAAACCAAATCATTGAAAGGCCAGCTTGCAGGCAGGATAAAAATATCTTCGGCTTCCACAGGAAAGTATGTGATGCCCTATTTCTTGGGCGAATTTCTGCAACAAAATCCAGGTATTGACCTCATTATGGATGTTACCAACAAATCCCAAGTGGTACAAAGCCTGGAAAAAAATGAAGTGGATTTCGCTTTGGTTTCAGTGCTTCCGGAGCATTTGAGCCTCAATACCATTGAGCTTTTACAAAACAAACTATTCCTCGTAGGCGGTACTCGCATAAAAAGACCTCCCCAATTGTCTATCAAAAAGCTTTTTGAAAGATACCCATTGCTTTACAGGGAGTCTGGGTCGGCAACCCGTAATTCCATGGAAAAATTCATTCTACAAGAAGACTTGCCTACGTATAAAAAAATTGAGCTGACTTCCAATGAGGCATTGAAACAAGCTTTGATAGCAGGCTTGGGTTACTCTATCATGCCTTTAATCGGCATCAAGAACGAATTGCGGAACGGTGATTTGGAAATCATTCCATATAAGGGCCTCCCCATCATTACCCATTGGAACCTGGTTTGGCTCTCTGCCAAGAAGCTTTCCCCTGTAGCTGAAGCGTACCTGGAATTTATCAAAGTAGAAAAGGACAGGATAATCAAAGAAACTTTTAATTGGTTTGAGAACTATAAATGATACGAAGGTTGGGCGTTTATCCAGTATCGCCGCGGCGCTTTGGGTTGTTTAGAAAATGAGGGAAAAAGACCAAAAACTTTCCAACCAACCGAAGGATTCCCCCACTTCCCTCGTCTAACCACCCAAATATTGATATAACATGAAAAAAGCAATTCTTTCCACCAGCTTGTTGGCCTTTGCATTGGTTTGCCAGGCACAGCTGAATCCTGCTATCACCGCCTGGCTACAAAACACCACCCAAACGGGCACCTACTACGTGACCGGCAATTCCACGGCCATTAGCAATGGCCTACTCGTCAACTGCCAAAAGGTGGAGTATTCCAACGATTTCGTGTATGTGAAGGCTACGGGCGTGCCTGCCTACCCAACCGGGCCGTTCCAGGATGGAAACCCCTCCAACGCTACCAACCAAAACGCGATATTCAAAATGCCTTTGAACCCTCAAAAAAACATGGGCACACCCACCGCCACCAATGGCGGCAATATTGGTATTTTTATCAATGGTGTGGCGCTGTTCGATTACCGGGATGGTGTGGGTTGGAACCCAACCACCAACGCGCTTTGTGGCGGTCCCGGCAACCCAGCTTGTCCCGGCGGTATGGGCGCGGCATCCAGCTGGAACAGGGATGCCATTCCGGCAGAACGCGCCGGCTTCGATTGCTCCAAAGCGCACCCTGCCATGGGCAATTACCACCACCACCAAAACCCTTCCGCGTTTAAGCTGGATTTGAATGTGGTTTCCACCATCTGTAATTTGTACGATGCAGAAGGCTTGTATGCCATTGACAGTACCAAGCATTCGCCGCTGATCGGTTACGCCTATGATGGTTTCCCGATTTATGGATCTTATGGCTTCAAAAATGCCGATGGAACGGGCGGTATCGTGCGCATCAAATCGGGCTATCAACTGCGGAACATCACCGTCCGCACCCATTATGCCGGTGGCACCGATGTGAGCGATGGTCCTGCCATAAGCACCACCTATCCGCTGGGTTACTTCCGGGAAGATTACGCGTTTATCACGCACGCCGAACCTGATTACCTGGATGTACACAATGGCCGCTTTTGCGCGACCCCAGAATACCCCAACGGTATCTACTGCTATTTTGCGACCGTGGATGCCAACTGGAATTCAACGTATCCCTACATCGTTGGGCCTGCTTTTTATGGGGTTTCGGCTAATAGAAAGGTTACGTCGATCACGGAAGCTACCACCATTTATACCCATTCAACGAGCCTTTCAGAAACGGTCTTCAACAACCTGAATATTTCCATTGTTCCAAATCCTGCTTCCGACCTGATCGCCATTCAATTGAACGGCCTGGCACAGGATGATTTCAAGGTAGAATTGTTGGATAATACCGGCAAGGTGGTTCGCAGTGCTACCATAAACAAAGGCAGCACCATCGCCTATTTTGATGTGCAGACCTTGTATGCGGGCATGTATGTGGTGGTGATTTCGAGCGGGGAGTACAAGACGGCGAAGAAGGTGATTGTTGCCAAATAAGGGTGGAATGTGATAATTCGATAATGTGATAATTGTGACATGGCTTGGCGTCTCTTGTTATTGCTATGCCTAAGCATACTTGCTATTATCGAATTATCACTTTAAAAACTACCAAATTCTCTTGGCTGGGCAGCCATCGAATTGAGTGTCTATGCTCACCACATCAAATCCATTGGTTATTGTCCGCCTTGACGATTAATAACATGCATAGCCAGCAAAAAAAGACACTGCTGCTGCGCTTTGGGGGTAAGAGATACTACACTTCCGAAGTTTATTATCCCTCTCGGCTGCTATCAATCTTGAATGCGGGTATGAAAAACGCCGTAGGGAAAAACAATATTACCAACTGCCAGGTAAGTCTTTCCGACGCCAAAGGGTCAGGTTAAAACGCCCTTTGATTTCTGATTTTTCCGCTCCGTGCTTCTCCACTCTTTAATGCAGATGTAGTACCCCTTTCTATTCTCTTTTCGGAAAATGGACGGATATTGAAAATCAATCCGTCGATAGTGTATTTATTGGAACAATAACAGCTTCGGCGCTTTAACTGGCTACATTTTCCGTAAAAATCAGCCTTGCAGCGTATCTTTGCACCAACGATACTCAGCCAACACTTACCCATTTCCTTTGAAATTTTCCCTCTTACAAACAGACCCAAACTCCCGCGCCCGCGCCGGACATATCACGACCGACCACGGAGCAATAGAGACCCCCATCTTTATGCCCGTTGGCACTGCTGCAACCGTAAAAGCGGTGCACCAGCACGAACTGCGCGACGATATTCATGCCCAGATATGTTTGGGGAATACCTACCACCTTTACCTGCGCCCCGGCCTGGAGGTGCTGCGCGAAGCCGGCGGTATTCACGGTTTTAATGGCTGGAAAGGCCCTGTGTTGACCGACAGCGGCGGCTATCAGGTGTATTCCTTGGCACATCGCCGGAAGATCAAAGAAGAAGGTGTCACTTTCCAAAGCCATATCGACGGCTCCAAACACCATTTTACCCCGGAAAATGTCATGGACATTCAGCGCATCATCGGCGCAGACATCATCATGGCTTTTGACGAGTGTACCCCTTACCCCTGCGATTTCAAATACGCCGAAAAATCAATGGGCCTCACGCATCGCTGGCTGGCACGCTGTATTGAGCGCTTCGACGATACCGAGCCGATTTACGGGCATTCACAGACCCTTTTTCCCATTGTTCAAGGCAGTACTTATCCAGAACTTCGGAAAATATCGGCGGAAACCATCGCCTCTTTCGGGCGCGAGGGCAATGCCATCGGCGGCCTCTCCGTCGGCGAACCCATTGAAGATATGTACGCCATGACGGAACTGGTGACAGCGATATTGCCAGCCGACAAGCCCCGCTACCTCATGGGCGTGGGTACCCCCGAAAACATCCTCGAAGGCATTGCCCGCGGCATTGATATGTTCGATTGTGTGATGCCAACCCGCAATGCCCGACACGGCATGATCTACACCGCAGAGGGCATTATCAACATCAAAAACAAACAATGGCAGCACGATTTTTCGGCCATTGATGCGAGCAGTCCCGCCCCCAGCAGCCGAGCGCATTCCAAAGCTTACCTGCGGCACCTGTTTATCAGTGGCGAAATCACGGGCATGCAAATCGCCACCCTGCAAAACCTCTCCTTTTACCTTTGGCTGGTGAAAGAAGCGCGAAAGCGTATTTTGGAGGGTACCTTTTTGGAGTGGAAAAATGGGATGGTGAAAAAAGTCAGCACGAGACTTTAGTCGAGTGCGGATTTCGGAATGCGGAGTGCGGAATATGCACGACATTGCTTGCTACTTTTGGTATACTTCTTCGGCACTTTTGGTGAAAAGCATTGTACTGCACCACTATTGCCAAGCCAACGCGCTGGTAGCACCGCGTAAACGCCAATGTCGGTGACTTAAGCGTTTCGACCTCGGAGAGCCCCAACGTTTGTAGCCTTGGTCGGGCGTTAGTTATTTGACCTCGGAGAGGTCTAACGTTAAATAGTATGCAGATAGCCGTTTAAATGTTAGACCTCTCCGAGGTCTGGTGATATTGGCGGCCAATGATTTCTACAAATGTTTAGCCTCTCCGAGGCCTTAAGTCAACGACATTGGCGTAAACGCGGTGCTACTGGCGCGTTGGTTTGGCTATAGTGGCGAGGTACAATGCTTTTCACCAAAAGTACCGAAGACGGATGCCTGACGTAGCAAGCAATGCCGTGCATATTCCGCACTCCACACTCCGCATTCCGCACTCGAAAATTCCGCACTCGAAAATTCCGCATTCGAAAATTCCGCACGCCTAAAACTCCATTCTCCAGCTAAAATTCGGAATCGTTCCAAGCTGGTACTTATTCTCCACATTATTCGTGAAGGGGTCGTAGAAGTGATACGCCAAGTTTTGTTGTCCCGTCAAGTTTTGAAGGTCGAGGGCAAACGTGCTGTTGCGCCGATCTCCGAGGTTGCGTTTCCAGTATACCCGAAAATCAGCACGGAAATAATCTGGGTATTGGCGGTAATATCCTTGTACTTCATTGTAAACAGTTCTGCTTTCAGTTGCGGAAGCCGCGTAGTCAATATCCGGTTCGCGTATGCCACCAGACCAAACGCCGCGGATGCCAATGCCAATGGTGCGTGTCAGGGTGGCTGTTTTTTCGCGCTGCCATTCTTTGCCGAAGGTGACGTTTGCGATATGCCCAATATCCCAACGGGTATCCAGCCATTTGAGGTTGGCTAGTTGATATTCCGAGTTTAATAAGGTACCATTAACAGCCAGGAACCATCCTGTTTGCAGGTTGCGTTCTACTCCGAGTTCCACCCCGTAGTTACGGGCATTTGAACTGCCGCGCAAAACCGCAAAATCAGAAATGTATTCTGGAACGTTGAGCAGTGAATTGCCTGGGAAATGGTTAACTGGAATGTTTCGGGTGTTTTGGGTGAAAATTTCAGTGCTCACTTTCCAAAATGGTGCGGGATTCCAGGTGTGGCGAAGGCCCGTTTGAAAGGAGCTGATATAGGGGACAATATTATCAAACATTAATTGGCGATAGGTCTTAAATTGCATCCACACGGGTGCGTCTTGCTTATACAAGCCTACGCTCGCCGAGATCTTATGCTTGGAGTTGATGCGGTATGTAATGAGGCCGCGCGGGGCGGGTGCAAGTTCTTGGTAAACGTTATTATAGTGAAATTGAGCACTTATTTGTGCGTTCAATCGACCATTTCGGGCAGTCCAATCCCAACGCAACCAAGGCTGAGCGTTGATATAAGCAAGGTCTCTGCGATATAGTACCACAGTATTTCCAAATGGAGGGGACTTTTTGGTGTTGGAAACGAAACCATAAAAATAATTCCGGTACAACTGAACGCCTGCAGAAAACTGGTTTTGTAACATTGAAAATCGCCATTCCAGGGAACCCGCAATGCGCTCTTCTACCCGAATATCCATGTCCCTGACAAATGATTCAGCGGGAAGTTGTTTTTGCCAGTCGTTTTTTTGGGAGGAAAATGCAAAGACGGCTTTTAAGGAATTGCGCGCGCCCAATCGCCAGCGCCCGGAGCCCCCAATTACGCCAGTTCTGGATTGAAAATCAATATCATAGCGCTCCTTGTCATATTTGATTTCAGTAGTATCTTCCTTGTGTCGAAATACATTTTCACTCAAACCCGCAAGCCCGAAAATAGCATACTTCCCACCTTTTTTACCGTTCAAATTGAGCTTGAACGACAAGTCCTGAAAATTGATTTGCTCGTCGCCAAAGGAAACGCCCAGTTGACCCAGCAAGCCTACGGTGGAATAGCGGTAATTGAACAAATAGGAATTGTCTTTGCCTTTCTTTAGGGGCCCTTCGGCGGACAAGTCAAGCCCCACAAGGCCCGCCTGCACGGTGAATTCTTGTTGCCGGGTGTTCCCGTTTCGAAGGTTCATGTCCATCACGCCCGCCACAGCATCGCCATAACCCGCCGGAAATGCGCCCGTCAGCAAGGAAGAATTGTCGAGCATTTGCGCGGAAAACATCAGCACGCCACCACTGGCCGCTGCCGGAGCATCGGACATGGTGCCAGCATTCGGCAGGTGGTTGGGATTTACTATATCCAGGCCATCTATGCGCCAGCGCAGCATAGCCGGACTGTTGCCCCGTATGCTCATCATGTTGGTGCCGTCGTCGGTTTGCGACACGCCGGGATATGCCGCAGCGAGCCTTCCGGGATCGAAAAACATGGCGGGGAATCGGAAGGTCTGGTCGCGGGTCAGGGGTATTTCACTCATTGGCTGCATGGGCCTTTTGCCCGACTGGGTAGCGGCTATGGTGACTTCCGGCAACTGTGCATTACTGCGCCGCAGGTCTATTTCCAGCACCTGTTCCTTGCCAGCGACCACCTGAATTTCAATGAGGTATTTTGTTTCAAATCCCAGCGCGATTATTTCACAACGGTAATACCCCACCCGCAGGTTTTCGAATGTGAATTCTCCGGCAGGGTTGCTGGCCAAAGAAATGGGGGCCGTTTCAGTTTTGCTGGCAAAAATAGTCACGGTGGCACCCATAACGGGCAGGCCATCATCGGCAGCGCGAATGGTGCCACGCAGGGTTTGCGCATGGGCACTAAAGGTCAATAATAGCAAGGAGAATAGGAGCCAAAGGGTAGGGCGGGATTGTCTAGCGTCTTTCATAGCATCGGTTTGCGTGTAGAAACAATGTCCTGCGAAGGTAGTATTTGCGGGCTGATTTCTTGAAAGGTTTGACAACCGCGCATTGATGCAAATGGGACGCCAGGTTGGCTGGGCGACACCGGGCAGCTATGGCGGGTATCAGGCCATTCGGTATGATGCGGCGACGAGGGTGTATTTTGGGGCTTCGGATGCTAGGAAGGATGGCGGGTCGACCGGGTTTTGAAGATCGCATGTACACAGGGCGTGCGGGGAGCGGGTAGGCCACACGATTCGGAAAAAAACTGGACAATACCCCGAAGTACGCTGAATGATTTGGAAATTTGAATTTGTCGCTTACTTTTGTACTTTAACGTCTTACAGATGAAAAGGAAAACTCTCTCTTGTTTTTTTAAGCACCGGTTGTGGAATTCGTATTGACAAAGCAGGTTTTTAAGCAGTAGAGGCTATATAGTGGAGGGTACAATTAAACTTCGTTTAGGTATTTTTACAGAAAAAACACCCAAATCGTGGAAAAACGCCGCTGAATAACAAAACCATCTTCAAAAGTTGATTTGTCTAAAAGATTGTACTTATCTTGCGTGAAACTTTCACGTAAATCAACTCAAGATGTTAATACGATTCACAATAGAAAATGTATTTTCCTTTGGGGAAAGGAAGGAATTCAACATGATTCCATACAATAGGTTAGGGACATTAAATTCTCACATATATAATCTTCTTGACTTTGAAATCTTAAAAATGGCATCAATTTATGGAGCTAATGGTGCTGGAAAGTCTAACCTAATTAAAGCATTGTATTATCTGCAAAAATTAGTCGTTAAAGAAGAAATTCCATTAAGGCTCAAGGAAAGTCAATTTAAATTCCATGCCAAAGATTTTTCAATAAGCCAATTATTCGCTGTTGAATTCATACAAGACAATACCGCATTTTATTATGGTGTTGAGCTGCTTGAAGGAGTGATTCTTACAGAAGAACTTTATAAGTCAGGCCTTGGAAAGAAAAAAGATGAACTCATTTTTGAAAGGAAAACAGATGAGGAAGAAAAAACAGATATTAGATTTTTAGAAGAGTTTGAGAATGATGAAAAAAGCCAAATACTTAAAGCGGTTTTGATTGAGGAATTTGTCAAACCGAATGAATCAGTTTTAAGAATACTTTCAAATAGAGATAACAAATTTATTAAAGATGTAAAAAAAGCCTATAAATGGTTTGACGATACTTTGCACATTATTACGCCAGAATCAAAGCCAAGAGCACTTGCACACAAAATAGATAAAGATACTGAATTCAAACAATATGCAGAGGATTTAATGTGCTCCTTCAACCTAGGCATTTCTTCATTAACAGCGGAAAAGAAAGAAATAAAAGAATTCTTTGGAGAAGATAACGAAAATGAGTTAGATGCTTTGATAAAAAAGTTGGAAGATTCTCCAAAGCAAATGTTAGGGTTAAGTAGTCGAAGAGGGGATGAGCTAATCATTGTAAAAGAAGAAGATAAAATTTGGGTCAAAAGTTTGAAGGTTGGACATTTAGGTAAAAATAGTCGCACTGCTTTATTTGACCTTGAAGAAGAATCTGACGGAACAATTCGTCTGCTTGATTTTGTTCCTGCCTTTCAAAATGTGATTTCTTCTCCTAAAGTTTTTGTAATTGATGAAATTGAAAGAAGTATTCATCCTCTCTTAATCAAGGAGTTAGTAAGAAAATTCTCCATAGACAATGAAACTAAGGGGCAGTTAGTTTTCACAACTCACGAATCTAATTTATTAGACCAGGATATATTCCGACAGGACGAAATTTGGTTTGCAGAAAAAGATAAAAATGGCTCGACAGATTTATATTCTTTAAGTGAGTTTAAAGAACATAAAACTATTGACATCAGAAAAGGCTATTTAAATGGCAGATATGGCTCCATACCATTTTTGGCTAACTTGACGGATTTAAACTGGCGCGAACATGTTGCTCACTAATAGATTATTTGAAAGGCAAACCCCAAGCAGGGAGGCGAAAAGTATTTATATCTTTTGCGAAGGAGCAAAAAGAGAGTATCAGTATTATAATTATTTTAAGGAAATGGATTCAAGGATTAATTTTGAAGTTTATAAACTGCATCCGCACGAAAACAACTCTCCACTTGGATTACTTAATATAGCTAAAGACTGCATAATTCCAACTGAAGAAAACCCAACTCCAAAGTATAAATTTCAAGAAAATGATGAAGTTTGGATAATTTTAGATGTTGACAATGACAAAGCAGATACAAGGAAACCGCAAGTTGAAGAATTAAGGCATTTTTGTAACAGAAATGATGATTGGGAGGTACTTCAAAGTAATCCGTGCTTTGAAGTTTGGTTACATTATCATCAATTTGAAGAACGCCAAGAATTTCAAGGAGATGATAGTTGCACGAATTGGAAAGGGTTTGTGAATGATGCTTTTGGAGGAGGATTTGATTCAAGGCGACATTCTGTTTTTATTCAGAGAGCTATCAAAAATGCCAAGAAAAATTTTCTCTCAGAAAATGACGAACCTAAAAAAGGTTGTACAGAAATTTTCAAGCTTGGAGAGAGTATGATTACCATTTTAAAAGAAAAGGTCGAAAAGGTATTAGCAGAGATTGAAGAATAAAAACACCGCAGTGCCTCATTGTGGCGTGGTGAAATAAAAAAATAAAAAGTCCGTAACTATTATCCTTATTCAAACAAAAAAAACCTCCCTCCCTTCCCCGTCGCCCAAACCTTCCCATCCAGCACATACACATCCGTATAATCCACAGCACTTGGCGCTTCTGCCACCTGCTGCCAGGAATCGCCCCCATCCTCCGTACGCCAAAAAATGCCCTTGTCGCCCACCAGCCAGCCGCGCTCGGGATCCGTAAACCAAAGCGCTTGGAAGCCTTTGTTTTTTTTGCCTGCAACCCCGCCTTTTCGGATATTTTGCCAGTTTTTGCCGCCGTCCTTTGTTTTATAAATGCTGCCGCTGCTGCCACAGATATAGCCTGTATGCGCATCCGGGAAATGTACCGAAGTGAAAAAGTCGCCCGTCAGGTGCAGGCGCTCCCAATGTTGGCCCGCATCGGCAGAACGGATCACCCAGCCTGCGCCAACTGCTAGTAATGTCAATGAATCGGCATACCAAACCGCTGCCAATTCGCCCTGCACTTCATGTAAGGTGCCCAGGCGCCAAAAGTCTTCCGGCCCGAATACCCGCAGTTGGCCTCCGTGAAAACCTTCCCCGCTTACAATGGCCCCGTAATCGGATCCAGGGAAATGCGCACAGTGCAGCCACTGGTAATCTTCCCGCATCAGTTGCCAGTGGGTGGTGCCAGCGGAACGGAAAAAGGCTGCGTCTTGTCCACAAGCATAGCCTTGGCCATTGGGCGCAAACGTGACATGCTCCATTTTTCGGTTGAGGGTGGTATCTATTATCCAGCTTTCGCCGCCATCGGCAGTGGAGAGCAGGAAGCCGGAAGTCCAGGCTTTGCCGCCGCTAACGCTGCCGTGTTGCACGTCTGTAAACCAAACGGCACTTAGGTCATCGCTGACGGGCATGGCGATTTCCCGAAAGGCTGGCAGTGAAACTTTTTCTTTCCCGCAGGCCAGGAGCAAGAGTATTAAAATAGGAAGCAAGTATTTCATGCGGTAAAAGTAATAGTGCGTTCAGAACCACGCATTTTTTCAGCAATTGTTTTGGCGGCTCAGGCTTGGTATCTTTGTGGCTATGAAAACAATTGCTATGCGCCATTTACTATTGTTCCCGTGTTTGTTTGTTGCCACCGTTTTGTTGGCGCAAAACAAATCGCAACCTTATTATCAAAACGTACAGGAGCCGCCGCCACAAAAAGCGTTGCGGGCCGATTGCTTCAATCGGAAAGATGATGCGGGTACTTCGGCAGCGCGCCGAGGCGATTATCGCGCAGCTTTGCGATTGTTTGAGGAAGCAAAAAACTGCCCGGAAGCCCGCTCCAATGCGCGGAGAAGCAAATATCTGGAAAAAAAGATTGAGTATTGCAATGCCCAATTGGGCAGCAATGTTGGCACAGCATCAGAAAAAGCAAGTGCTGCCAGAAGTGTTGAGAATTTAGAACTCACCGGACGCAAGTTTATTAGGAGCGCTGCATTTGCCCGGAACGAAGACCCTAACTGTTTCAACATTACCATGCGGGAAGCCGATCGTGCTTTCCGCGACAGTTGCTGGGACGATGCCGCAAAACTGTACCGGGCAGCGAAATCCTGCGCGGATGCCAACCAGGGCGACCGGGAGCGCGTGAGCCAGCGCATAACAGCTTGCGAAGAAGCTGCCAAGGATGAACTGTTGCAAAAAGAACAAAAAGCGATCCGAACTGCCCGCCATGCCATTGCCGCCAATCGCGCCGATGATGCGATGAACTTGCTGCATGCCGGCGACAGGTCCCTGGCTTGGCGCCTGGCCGATTTTGCCAATTATTACATCGCTCCTGACGATAACCCCGACTGCCTGGAGGCCATGTATAGCGCCTATTTTTACAATAAACCAGCTGAAAACACCCGCGTCGAAAACCCTCCTTTTTGTTATCATCTTGCCGATAACTTTGGCAGTGACGCCCAGTATAAGTTTTATGAAAACGAGCATGTAGAATATTTAACCGCATTTATTCCACATGAAAGCAGGCTGATTACTTGGGAGTTGCCATCCATGAAAATCGTGGAAGGGTTTAGCCTGGAAATGCTAAAAGATCCAATCGGTTTCGACCGCGCGCCCAATGGCGAATTATTGGTTTATGGCGCGAATTACTTCTACCTGCCCAACGGCGAAAAGCTTGATGTTCAACAAGTATCCAAGTATTGTTTCAGCGATGACAGCAAGTATTTCCTTTACGAGGACATTAGCAATGGAAACCTTAATTTAGTATCCCTCGACCTGCCTGTGCAGGCGCAACAACAGCGCAAAAACAGCAATAATATCGGGCGCTTGGCAAGCCCTCAATCGCTAAGCTATCCCATTGACAATGGGTTGCTGTGTATGAAAAGCTGTAAAGGGGAGTTCTGGCTTGGGTACCGCGACCGCATCGTAGTACACACCCTGGACAAAAGAACTGGCACTTATGCGCCACGCATGACATGGTATTTGGCAGACTCCGTTATTGCTGAAACCGTAGATTTGTCCATGAACCTATTCCCGGAAAGCAGGGAACTCATCATTGGAACCTTAACCGATACTTATTACTATTTTCTGAACCAGGCTCCCGATGGGAGCGATCAAGAAACAGTAGGCGCACTCAACAAAATAAGCGGCCAGCTCCGGGCATGCACCCCCAATTCAAACCCTTTGCTGGCAGTAACTACCAGCATAGACGAAGGCCAGGAAGGTGAACTTATGACC
>Ga0209491_10007914_pt1 | contig 13767 bp, 13 predicted proteins | sample BON02_FD_187213 | JGI IMG/M metagenome (GOLD analysis project Ga0209491, IMG submission 187213) | Freshwater microbial communities from Lake Bonney liftoff mats and glacier meltwater in Antarctica - BON-02 (SPAdes) (version 2) | ecosystem: Environmental > Aquatic > Freshwater > Ice > Glacier... | reverse complement strand
ACGACGCATACGGGCGCGCGCGCGCAGACACGCATGCACCCTGGCACACGTAGGCTTGACTACGCACGCACACACGCACCCGCGCATGAACACGCATGCATGCGCACGCACACGCGCAAACACACCCGCACATGCACACATGCGCACGCGCACCCACGCTACGCACATACACGCAGTCACATGCAAGCATACGCCCGCACAATGTACATGCATGCATACGCACGCGGCACATGCACGCATGCACCCGCACAATGCTCATACATGCGTACGTACGCGCACGCGCGAACACGCCTGCACATGCGCTCGCACTCGTGTAAACACACGCCCACATATTTTGGCTGCGCGCTAACAGATTGGGGCCATACTCCTCAGCAGTGAGTTGTGTTTAGGATGACCTTATCTCTCTTTGGCTATTTGGCCTTGTTTGTATTGCACTCGCATGGCCACGCCTCCAGCAGCAAAGCTGGTGGTTGAGGCTGAATGACCTCGCCAGCAGGTGTCAGTGGGAATGGTGGCGCAGCTTGAGGTCTCCTGCTGGGCGCGCCATGCCATGCATAAAGTTGTTGCCCTTGCCTCCTCCTCGCGGCCGCCATTGGCCTGTTGGAGGATTTCAGCAGTGTGGAGTGTGTGTATTGAGCAGTTGCTGTAGCCTGAGTGTTGTCCTGCTTTTCTTTGTGCTCTGAGCGGGCTTGCTCGTGTCCTTCCCCGAAGGGATGGTATCGTGCAAGCCTGGCCAGGAGCTTGGGCTTTTGCCGCAAAATTTTTGCCAGGCCATGTGATTGCTGCAGTGTGGATTTGGTTGCATGGGGCGTAGGGTCCAATCGTGGCGACGGGCTATGCCTGCCATGGATGTGGATGATGTGTGGTGTGTCCATGTTTCCGTCCGTCAGGATTGCAACGGTTGTGTCTCCTGGTCGGCTGCTTATGCGCTTGAGGGTCAGAATCTTGAGGTTTGCTTGTCCTTGTGCCCGTGGTGGTTTTTGTGACACCTCTGGCGCCGAGGCCGGCTTCTTGCCGGATCGTTGCTGCGCCGCGCTGTTGTGTAGCATCTCGTGCTGGTATTAGAATAATTATCCCAAGAGCTTGCCAAGCTCTGTGTTCCGAATTATCTGTCCTACCTCTGGTTGAGGTGAGCAGTGGGGGGACTGAGGATGCAAAAAGATGGTTTTCCCGGCCGCGATTCGTGGGAAGTCACAGCGCTGGGTCGCCCTGTCTTGTGATGCACACTTGGTGCCAACCAGTTAGGGTAGGATAAGGCAGCCGTGCGTCTGATCGTCTAGCGAACAGGACCTTGTGCGAACATTTCAAAAACGTTCGCCATTTTGCGCGGGAAACTTCTGCGCGGAGGATCAGATTCTGGAGAATAAATCTCCTGAACAGGATTTTAAATATTGTACTGAACAATAAGTAAAATGAATTTCTGAAATCTATTTACCTGTAAGGGAACACACATCATTGATTGGGTCGGGCGGATATATAGATATATATGTGTATATACATATATATATATGTATATATATGTATATATATATATATATATGGTGTGTTGCAATGTGTTGCAACGCACCGCAACACACTGCAACACACTACACCACGATACTTCTATATTTTAGTATGATGCGATTCATTCACACGAGTAGTGTGTTGCAACGTGTTGCAACACACTGCAACACACTACAACACACTGCAACACACTGCAACACACTGCAACACACTCCACACGATACGCATATGTGTAGTATGACGTGATTCATGCATATGTGTATGTGTGATGTCATGACACGTGTTGCAACACTGCAACACACTGCAACACGCCAGAGGAGAACCTCCTATCCGCATTAATCCGGCCACCCTCTCGACCCGAACCTATTGATCCTGAACCCAACCTGGCAACGAAGAATAATACACCGGAGCAGTTCACGAAGAGACAGGAATGACTGCACCCCAACACGGCAACCCTGATCGAATACATACAAAGGATGGAATGGAAGACCCCCTTTCTACGAAAATTGTGCTCGATAAACATGCAATGGAAGATGGCCATTGACTCTTTGGGAATTAAATAATCCGATTTTAGCTCCTGCAGCCAGGGCGGGATTCAACCACGCAACAGCCATAGACTGGGACTGATACGTGACGGACGTCTAGTCTGCCACAACCGAAAGGCCGATGGAAGACAGAGGGAAGGGGCTATGTGGAAACCAGAGCAATACATCCCCGACAGGGGGATTGGACCCTCCGGGGCACAGATGCTCAGCAACCTACGATTGACTCAACCGGCCTTGTCAATGCAGTCACCCCTTCGAGACAGCCTAGTACATCTCAACATCAGCGGGTGCCAGTCCATAAATAAGAGCGCAATCGACATCCTCCTGCGTCTCTCCCACTCCCACCTCCCGAAGCTGCAACGCATCGACATGGCGGGACTCCGACTAGAGCTTTGCCAGCAGGCAGCTAAATCCTTTTTACGAGAAAATTTAGGAGTGCTCGACAGCCTGGGAACGATGGGAGCCTTCACGATAGGACTCGGCGAGGGGTCGGACTGGACCTCTCAGCAAAGCACCTGCTATTGTGGCTTAAGGAGGACTCGAAGGAAGCCTGGAAAAAAATACACATGACCACGACTATACCCAACCGCTTCCCGGGGGGACCCCCAGTCGAACCGCCACACGACAACCCCCACTGGCGAGTCCCCTTTCATCACTCGGCCAATCTATTCAACATGCCCCAAACAGGCAGGTTCTGAATGGAAGACGGCATCCTTCGGGTCCCCGAATGGGACTGTACCCTCTCAGGCGCTCCGCTAGAACCGGACCTAGAGGCACTGGACGCGGCGGATTTTCCCCAAATCTCCACCCCCTGGTCGGACAGCGAGACTGAACTAATGCACCTGCTCTTCCCACGCCATACGTCATCTTCAGAAATATGAGTCCCCATTTCGACAGGCATGCCAACAGCGGGATCCCCGGCATTAAGGGAATGGCACATGGCAGAATAAACACAGAGGAAGACGTAATCGACCATCAAGTGCTCCAACTCCTCCACCTCCTGCCACACCTACAACGTAATGATGCGAGGACAGGTAGGGAGTCCAGAAGACACGATCTACAGGCGTTGGAGCCAGCCATAATGAACAGAACGGGACGACATTATGTTTCGCACCCCAACCACCCAACCACTCAAAGACTGACCCAACTGGCTGAAATACCACTCCAACAAGAGCGACGTCAATTCGGCATCACAGCGGCTAATGTAATCAACATCCTGTGCAAAACTGACCCACCAGATTGGACTTTGTCATATCTGGTGGATATGAATAGGAGGGATGAAAAGTCAATAGCCTCCTCGACAGACTACTTGGGATACCCCTTAGGTAAACCCGGAAGCAACAGGGTGGATACTTGGGGACACTTGAACAGATCGGAGACGGGGTGGGGTAATTGGTTTGGCATCATTGCGCAGGTATGTAAAACATGGAATGAAGTGGCACAGAAACGAAGAGGCAACCCTTCATTCATGACTGGTACAGTGTCGTAGAGGAATGAGAAAAAATTTGGGGGACGGATTCTTAGGGAAATCAAAACCTCCCACAAAACCTATGCAAATCTACATAGCATATATGTGGGGTACGGAGCCATACAAATTAAGACACAAGCACATGAACTCATTAATCTTCTATCAAACCTTGAAAAACTACATATGCCTGCCACTACAACGGAAATCGGGCTACGGGCAGCAAAGACACTGGTGATGCGAGCACTCGATCTGCGAGATAGCATACAATTGGTCACTTGGCTACACGGCTTGCCCACCACAAGGGCAAAAGACTTTCTGGCCTTGATACAGGACTCCCCCCGAGCGACCGTCATCCAAATCCTGGAGGGATGTGAACAAATTGCACTTCTCAACCTAGCCACACAGGGGTACCTTCCAGAAAGACCACTCCAACGACCTGGAGGGCACCCGATCAAGGAACATCTACTCCCTTTCATCCTGGTATTTGAACGAGAATTAATCCCGCGGCTCACCTACATGCAAAACTTGATAACACACATCCAGGAATGGGAAGGAGACGTACCGAGTTATGCAAAAAATATCATAACCTATGACCCACTGCCCGAAAGTGACAAAGGGACCCTACCCCTCCAAAGGCCGTACTCTACCCATCCCCAATTCAGACCCACGATTAAACGAGGACTCTTCGATAATCCAAATGCGCACTTGCCAGGAGAGCAACCATGCAAAGACTTGGAACACGATGACCTCCTGGAGCTATTTGGATATGATGAGGAACGGGGATGTAGCAGAATAGAGCTGGAGCAAGGCACCGAGATCGAGATCCCAATTGAAGATGAACAAGGAGTGACGTCCTGGATAGCGGGCGAAGTATCAATCTGCCACGAGGGGTCCCTGGACTTCAGGGCCGAGTTCCCAGGCAGTATACTAGAAACGGGAGTTTGGAGACAGACACGGAGCAGAGCTGACATGGATGTCACCTGGCGTCTCCCCCCTGCACTGCGGAAAAGACACCCGGCAACACACATGATACTCAATACACAAGGATACACACCATGGCACCACCCTCGATCCGGCTCACATTGGCTCAGACTCCAACCTCGAGGGGCATGGACTTACGGGGACCACATGGAGATGGCCGACGAGCAGAACAGGACATATGGAGAGAAACAGATGGACTCAGGTACCCCCCCGGGAACAAGACAGGAAGAAACCACAACCAAGACATCGAGGCCGGGGCAGGGAGGGGAAAACAAAAGCAGGATCCTGCTTCCATCCTAGCACCAGAGTTCGGACATGCATGCCGGACACAAGGGTCTCAGAATACAAGAGAATGGACAAGCTAGTCAAGGGAGTCACACTCTGGACCAGGAGAGACAGAATGGACAATTCAGGTCCGAGCCAGGGCCACATCAGTACGGTGAAATGCGTCATGACCTTCGCCTGTCCACCGGAAGGACAGGTGCTGGTGGAAGTAGAAGGAAATTTTCTGACCCCGGATCACTACGTAGCAAGGGGAAATGGAACATGGACCACGGCAGGGGAGCTGACACCTCCCGGATGTAAATCCTCAACACACTCGGCCCTTCTGGTTTATAACATTCGGTTACAAGAAGGGGAGCACATAGAAAAAGGCAAAAGAATCTTGGGAGCAACTCTGGGTGCTCGCTTCGACACAACAAGCTCGCAGAAGGAACCCACATACTCAGAGAAAGATGCCAGACATCTCCCGGATCTACCGGGGTACTCCTCAGGACATATCCACTGGGCGCTGGGCACAGCTTTAGTGGATTGTCACGGGATACCCACTTCCTCTCAGAGAAACGACCCCCCCTCAAAAGTGGGCACATCAACACTCCTGGATAAGGATGTTTTCGAAATCAGTTTTTGCACACAGAGGGCAGAGCAAAAATGGATTGATACTCTCAGCATGCTACGGAGAGTCCATAGCATATGGAACCACGTAGCCCGGGCCATCTACCCGGAGTTCACCAAGGACTTCCCTGGGACACAAACCTCGGAGGATGAGAACTCTTGGAGATTCGCCTTCCACCGCGAGAGGTTGAAAGCCGGAGACAGGATCAGCAGGCTCAGGGCACCGACAGAACCCTCGACCACATTAAGCATGAGCAACATACTAGATGAACTCCGAACCTACCCAGCCACCCTGAACACCCAGATAGAGGCTATAAAAACACTTCAATGGTGGATATCCCAAATCAAGCAGGAAAACTATGAGAGTGAACATTTTGCGAGCAGATCACACGTCATCACACTCTACGCCGCTCTTTCAAGACACATCATACGGCCGAACCCCTACGCGGCCCAGGACCTCAACAGCCAAATCCAGGAACACATCGCTGTCACTCTTCGAGCTATAAGGACGCTCTGCCTTGGCACCCTGGTCCTAGAAAGACTTGGAAAACTCCATCATAACTACCACACAGCAATACTTATCCTACTGAACTCCTTACGGGTACTTACTGCAGGAAGAACCCCCCGGGAAAAAGTAGGACAGGATTGGAAACTCACAAAACAGGCCGCCTTTATCCTCCTGATTAACCTCAAGGGAATGTACCGCGAGGATCTGGTCAGACTGGGAGCCAACACGCTAGAAACCCTTAAAGCATTCGTCCAGAGCCACCTAATCTCCCATGAAAGCCGCTGGATGAAAAGGAAAGCCTATGTAGCCTGGAGCGGAGTCCAAGAGTCGCTAACTATGAATCTTTACGATATGATCAAAGAACTCCTCAGAATCCAAAGTAGGCAGGATACATTGCACCAAACAGAAATGCTGCAAACCATTGCAGACTCGATAGGGGACACAACGCAGACTGAGGACGTGACTATCCACGGCTTCAGCATCCTGTCTAAACTGAATGTGGGGTCAAACAGCTCCCCCCTGGATGGTGCCATACTCAAAGCTCTTCGAGCCAGATGGGATTTGAACTCACTTTCTCCAAAGGTATGAACACAGGGGTATCGACAAAGAAAAGCTATGCACACAGCCGGCACAATCTTCAACCCCGAGGAAACTCTCCAACTCATTCACCTCACGGCTGAGGTGACGCAAAGACATTTTCGCCAAATCTCTGTCCAGCACGCTTACCACCCATCAGAAGGAATCATAGAGGAGAGCGCAAGCTTCCTCCAGACTGGCAGCAGCTGGCTACGAGAACTGACCATTGACAATGTCTGCAACTGGAGTCTTATCAACCAACTGACCACTGAGCTAATCTTGAACGTCATGGCGCACAGACAGGACGACCCAATCACCTTAGGAAACTGCATATGCATTTTATGTTTGCTAAGCCTGACCGATGAGTTTGGAGGCAAAATCAGAGGACTCGGAGGGGTCGAAAAAATCATAAAACTCCTACCAAGACAATTTTCGGAAAAAAGGGGAGAAGACACTTCACATAGTACCTGGACCCAAAACAACAACAACCTCCGCTTCACCTTACGCACCCTGAGACACCTCACAGAACCGGACATCAACAATCCCTACTATCCCCGAATTGGAACAGGGGCCAACCTGAGGATGGTGCTCGGAACCTTACGGGCATGGGGAGGAGACGAAATTTCCAAAGGTCTGACACTCCAAGTACTCTACAACCTGATGAGGGAAGTGGACAAGATGCACGACACGCCTCAACGACGCCCTTTACCACGCCCGGACATAAGCCCGGGTGAGGCGAGGGGGGCTACGGGGGCCTGTCATGCGTACCTAGGAACACACATTGATCCATACCTGAACAGTACTGAAGAGGGCTCAGCGGAGCCCAGACCCATCACACAAGCCCAGGGCTTACTGTATAGATTGGAAACGGTTACTCACACAATCGAACAAGTCACCCGGACCCTACTAAACCAATCCTCACACCACCACGTCACACAATCCATGGGACTGAGAATCCTTCAAGGCCTAACACCAAGGGGATATATCTTAACAACGAGGACACCGAGGGAACGTGACCTAAAATGGGCTCACCCTGCCTCTTGTACCTACTTCGACACACTCCCAGACCTAGCAACGATAGTAGTCAACCTAACACACTGGCATAGTTACGAAGGTACGTGGAAGACAATGGAAGGAACAATCTTGGTCCCGCTATCGGGCAACATCGCACAGCTGATCCAGATGCTCCTGTGGAATCATCCTTATGTCGAATTAACGTCCTTCCTACAAGGAACGACAGCGTACAATACGACACTTGGAGACCGGATAAAGATCCCCCTGAACTCTGAAATACGAACCCTAGGATCGACAGCCCAAAAAATAATCATTCATCTTCTCCTCCCACACTGGGAATCAGGGCACTTAGACCTGACCCCGCGGTCAGGAAAACTCCTTATGGAAGAGATCTTGGTTGGAACAAAACACAACAACCCAGAGACAAATAGAGTAACCACCTGGAGCCACGATGGAGGCGAGGTCCTAGGTAGACTCGGAGTCCAAATCATCGGTGGACACAAACTCAATCCATACCCCGCCAGCCTCATGCCTCCCCAACGGTTGCCTGTCACGATAATTGACCACTGTATGAACCTACAAACTCCGTGGTCTACAAACATGCGGCCCCTACCCGACAGACTTCTCATCCTAGGAAACTCCTACTCCAAAGCCGTCGACCTCCAAATCCCCACGCAACCAGGACAAACATGCATAGACGCGATTCTACTCACATTACAGATCATAGGATGCCAGAAGGACAGAATAAGCTGGAAGAGCGAGGGTATCCAGGCATTTACGCCGGACCACCTGAATAAACAAGGACTACGATACCCCAGCCCATCTCGGAGCGAATCCACAGGCCTATTCAATATATCCCACCACTCCACTCTAGCAGACTACATGAAACCGAATGGACGATAAACGATGTTCTTGCCGAAAGATAACAATAGTATACTATGGGGATCGGCATGCATGGACGAGGACACCAAAATCCGCATGGCGGACGGAACCTTCTCCATGTTACAGAATTCTGCAGGTAAGGAGATATGGACGGATCAGCAGGGGACAAGGAAGGTCAGACGGATCCACAAGTTCGACACGCTCGAAACGGACCCTCCTCTCTATGGAATCGGGGGCAATTGGATGACAGAATTCCTTTACTTTTGGGGACGAATGGACTCCAAATGGCAAAGGGTGCTCGAATACCGCGGGGTCAACAAAGCAAAGAGGAAAAACCCGAAAGGACCTGTCTACGCGGTGGAACTAGACACGGATGATTACCTGACACTCCGAGGTGGCATCCTATCGGCAACTTTTGGAAACTGCCGCATAGTAGAACCACGCAGACAGGGCTACACACAAGATTTGCGCTTCAAAATAGACCAGGCCCTGCGGGAAAAGGGACTACAGAAAGCACACATCATTGAATGGCACCATGGGGGATTAGATGGCTCCTTAATCCTAGACACTGGGTGCATTAAACCGCCGCAACGGACAATTAGTGAACAAGAGAGGGACACTAGTAGATCTCACCAACCTAAGCAACGAGTATACCGGGAATGCGGCAAGTGTCGGAAACCAGATGCAAAATTAAAATGTGCATGCCTGGCTATCCACTATTGCGACACACAGTGCCAACGGGAGGACATGCCAGAGCATAGACAGGACTGCACATACATGATCCTTAAAGACATCAATCTCATCCAAAGCCAACTACAACAGCACAAGGCAACCCATGGAAAGTTCACAATAGAAGTCGCAAAGCAAGAGCTCCTATTAACTACGACACACGTCAATCTCGCAGACCTACTCCGAACTTTAAGGCTGGGGACCAATGAGAAAGAATCAGAACACCACTTTCTACAAGCCATCCAGAAGGTGGCCAGGCTTGAGAACCTAACATTCCTGTAAAAAAGACCTTCCCTGCTTCATAACCTACGGATATCCCAGACAGCTGCACACCTTGGCCTAGGCCACCAGAATTTAATCCAAAAAGCCTCGGAACAGTTGACTAAGGCCCACGATCTTACCCAGGAGCTCATCATTATTGAGGATTCCCCATGTCAACAAGACAGACTTGGCGTCATTCTGACCACTCAAGGAGAAATTCTCAATATACCTGGTCACTCTACACCCGAGAATGTTCGCAGTGCCCTAGATAACGTGACAGCAAAGGGCCGTAGCAATATTCCGCCAGCTGGAACTGACCACCATAGGCCCTCTACGAGAACAGACGCTCCGCAATCTAATGGAAGCATTATTAGCCATGGCAGACACACTGGAGGAGTTAGAGCTTTACAAAGAATCCCAAGAGGCAATGCTAGAGTCCCAAGTCATAGGCAAAAGAGCGCAGTTTGAAAATAACACCAGCCCCCTATACCTACATCAACAAATGGCCGCCAGCATTAAAGAATCGATGGACGCCAGAAGAGAGCTAGATGATCACACCTCCACCCTACACGTCGGAAGTAAGATTCGCCTGCACGGCCTAATTGACCAGATAATGAATGGGAAAAAGGGAACTGTGTTAGGACCTCCCATTAACAACAGGATCGGCATCCAATTACAGGGGGAGGAGCGACAAGTGAGCATCCGAATCTGCAATCGATCAGACCACATTCACTAAACTGGCATGTGATGAGCTCAAAAAAATGAAAACAAAAATCAGCGAAACACAGTCTTCAAGCCCACGACCCACCACATCAATCACCAAGCTTCAGTCATCCCCCTCCTCGGCGGGGGATGACACATAATGACGCTCCCAAACGGACCCCCCACCCCAATAGGGGTGGGGAGTCCAACGCCTCCCCTGGTGTCTAGGGGGAGCGAGGAAGAGTGGAAGATGAGAATACCCACAGAAGGGCCCCCTACCTCACAGGGGGGGGGGGGTCCAACATCTCCCCACGGGGGGGAGGGGAGGGCCTATTCCAAATTCAGGGGGAAGCGATGAGGCTTTACTCACTCATGGGGGGGACGACGAGCCTTCCCCTACTCAACGGGGGAGAGAGGAGCCGCCACTGACTCGGGGAGGAGGCGAAGAGCCTCCCCCGACTCGGAGCGGGAGAGAAGAACCTCCCCACACCCAGGAAGAGAGGAAGAGGGACGGGGGAAAGGAGGAGGGGAGCCTACAGGACCGATCAAAACAATCGACACGACGGTCCCACACGAGCCGGGAACTCCGTATGCTAGATCCAAGCGAGAACCCCCCCCAAAAAAGGGCCAGAAGAGAAACAGACATAAATGACAATTCATGTGAAGTCACACGAGAGAGTAACATGATCTGCCCCATCACATGTGGATGCCGCAACTCCCTCCTGGACATCAGAGGTAAACCCCATGTAGTTTCACATATACTCAGGGCCACCCGAGACATCCTAAAGAATGAACTGATCGCTTGCTTCGGCCTTACAGCCGCAATCACAAATAGGGACGAAATCTCTGAATTAAAACTAGTTCAAAAAGAAAGGAACTCAGACCTCTATTGAACCAGTCTACAATACACGGTCCTAGGTAGCATTCATGGCGAAGAGGTATTTCTAGTTCCCCCCCAGGACGCGGCCCAACTCCTAAAGGACCGGATCAGTCCGAACCTACGGAAACATCTGAGACAACACAATGAAACGGAAGGATTAGGACAATTAGCCAACCACACTTGCTGCGACATCCACTGGAATGCTAATCTCGAAGTCGCGGCCATAGAACACTACGAGGAGACGGAAATAGTACCAGTGGCGATCCTACGAGCCAGAAGAGACATCGAAAAAGACTCGGAGATTCTGACACGATACTGGCATAAAGAAAAGGATGCCTGGCAGAACGTATTCGAATGTGAGTGCTGCGCATGCACTAACCATACTGGAACTACTACCAACCCCACGGTAGAAACAGCGGACACTACCGCCATAGAGGGCCCGGTTTTAACAGTAGAGTATGCACCCAGACAGAGGCCGGACATAGAGAACCCGGGCCACGACCCCAGCCAGACACACTCAGCTATCAACAATCAGGATTACCCAGACTCGGAAATGGATGACTGGGAATGGGATGCGTTGGAAGCTTCCCCCCTCAAGGGAAATAGAGTATACAGGCTCTATAGCGAAGGTTGGCAGACAGGGAAGGAGTTGCTCAATGGACTGCAGACAGTAGACAAGAGACGAAACAATCAAAGGCCCTCGGAGCAGTATGCTCAGCCTTTACTTGAATCAAAGATATATCTCGCCAGACGCACACGTATAGAAGCGCCAGCCCGCAGCACAATCTTGCGACGCGTAGGTCTCCTTGAAGCACTCTCTAGCGCCGCTCGGGGTCCTTGATCTTGTAGCGAAGGTTGATTTTTGCACCACTCCTCAAGTCGATTTTGAGATTCAAGCAAACCTTAAACGTGAAACGTTTTAAGGAACGAGGGGGAAGTACTTCTCTTGTACCTCCAGTCTCACATACGTGACCGTACATGAAACTCCATATACCTCTCAAGGTATAGATTACACATTGGAAACACTAGATGAAATATAGCGTCTGTATGATGCTCTTGAGGCTAGAGCAGTCACACATGCCAGAGTCACGGTCTGACTCTGACACCCCCCCTCACTCATATCATCATCATAATCAAATATGTGAGATGTATGAGCGAAAAGCATGTGTAGAAAATAAACTCAGAAAAAACAGATAATCGTAGTTGCTAAAGCAATACGCATTCCCCCCCTTGCTCAGAAGCCAAACGGCCTACAATGAGCAACCATGCAGACGCACATCAAGACAAGGACAAGAAAATAGAAAGCAACCTACCCGAGAGAACCAATTCAAACTTGAAAGCAGACACACGTGGCGTTGGAAGGGCCGAATGATGAATCATTTGTCGCCAACGTGCTTGTCGCCGAGAAGCTGATCCGTAAATTTTTCAAATGGTACGCGAGGCAGTGCTTTCGTTCCAATGTCTGCAGTCTGCGCTGCGGTGGGGCATTGTTTAACGTTGATTAACCGTCTTGAATGAGTTTCTGAATAAAACATACTCGCAGAGCAATGTGCTTATTGCGACCACGAAGGTGCATGTGGTTAGCAAGAGCAATACAACCAGTATTGTCTGCATAAACATCGGTAGGCTTGAGTTGCGGAAAACCGAGCTCGAGAGCAAGTTTACGCGCCCACACGATTTCACAACAGCAACCAGCCAGCGCCATAAGCTCGCCTTCAGTAGTGCTTAAAGCAATAATCTGCGAGAGGGTAGCACGCCATGAAAAGGTCGCATTGTTCACGAACAGATAGTAAGCCATGGAACTGCGCCTATTATTCTTGTCGTCTGCCCAGCTGAAATCGACAAATGCCAAAATTTCGCCTAATATATGAGGCAAACATACCCGTTGACCACACCATGTGAGCTGTCTTTTCTTGATGCCAATAAGATAACGCAACACCACCTTAGCGTAGGTGCGATGTGCCGGCGTGGCATTGGACATGTATCGAGTAAGACTGCTCATGGAGTAGCTGAGCTGAGGCACGGTGTTGATAGCAATGTAGAGAAGCTTGCCGATCAGCGCTGCATAAGCACGCACAACGATTTTATCAGGCGTGTCAAAGATGGGAAGCGATTCAAGGTCGGAGCCTGGATTTATCGGCAGCTTGCAAGTATTAGCATGTTCATGCCGTACTTGACCAAGAGACGATAAATGTAAGCCTGTTGGTTACAACCGATAACGTCTGTGATCTTGTCATAAGTATAGTGAACCGATAGAATACCAATCGAGCTCTCCTTCACGTTGCAAATTAATGCGACCATCTTGCCTGACAGTTTTCTCAAATTCTTGCACCAACTCCAGTTGTAACAGAATTCGTTATTATCAACATACATCACGAGAATCATAGCAGCCACTGGATGAGAGCACGATCTGTACACGCGCATCTGCATAGGCAGAATGTTCATGGTGAGAAATTTACCTTTGACAAGCAGATCCTCATTCGTGAGCGATGGAGACCCAATGAGTTGGAGACGTAACGGGTAAAAAACACTCATCAGTCTGAAATTGCTTCATACCAGCTTTCTGATAAACTTCACGACAGAGCATGTAATATTGGCGAGGAGCTTGCACGGGGCCATAAATGCACTTGAGCATAGATAAGCAGTTTCCGTCACCAATGTCGTAACCGGGTGGACCTTTCATATAAACACGCTCGCCTTCGGCAAGGTCGTTTGAAATGAAAGCACACACGGCATCAAAATCCACAGAATTCCATCCGGGAACTTTTCGGATAAAAGAAGACCTATTTGAATGGGCTTATTGCCAATACCAAGATAGCAAGCT
>Ga0209491_10007910_pt1 | contig 13777 bp, 13 predicted proteins | sample BON02_FD_187213 | JGI IMG/M metagenome (GOLD analysis project Ga0209491, IMG submission 187213) | Freshwater microbial communities from Lake Bonney liftoff mats and glacier meltwater in Antarctica - BON-02 (SPAdes) (version 2) | ecosystem: Environmental > Aquatic > Freshwater > Ice > Glacier... | reverse complement strand
TAAATTAGGAAAGGAAACTAAACCTACATATAGATATATATAGTCTTCTAATTTTTCTTGATCTATGATATTTATGTATTTTTCTGCAATTTCATTATGATGGCTTACTGTGAAAATAATGAAAAAAGGGTCATTATTCATTTTAAACTTTCTCGCACATTGTATACAAAGGTCTAAACCATATAAATCTTGGGAGTTATAAATAAATAGTTGACCAGCGTTTCCAACAATAAATCTTTTGCCACTCTTTCTTTGTTCAGAGAGCTTAATTAATATCTCCTGTGGTAATGGTGAATCATCCATTTTGTTTGGTGGAAGAAATGCATACTGCACAATTACCTTTTCCTTAATATTTAATTCATCTTTTATAGACGGATTTACTGCAATTATTTTATTACACCCCTTCAGAAATATAAGCAGAATTTTTTTTTGATTTAGACTATAGCCCCATGAATGTAAGGTGACAATCATTTTTTTACTGAATATTTTTCCTGATATTATATATAATATAATTAACCACCAAATTGATGAGTGAATATGGATTATATCATTTTTATAAAACGATTTAAAAATTTCGAAAAATTCATAACTTCTCAAATTCGGAAAGCGTGACGAGTGGCCTTTCCCATCATTTAAGCCAACTAGTTTTACATTCTTAGACCCACTTAATAACTCAATTAAGCGATTAATATGAACGTTTACTCCACCTATGGCCCCTTTAAATGGTCCAATTACCAGAACTTTAATCATCTAATTCTGATATTTTGTTGTAAAAAACCTCTAGTACTTTAAGTTCCAACACATTCCAGTCATAATTTTTAATACAATGCGCTCTATTAATCTCACCCATTTTGATTCTTAAATCTTTGTTTTTTAGTAATATGTCTATTGAGTTACTAATTGCTTTAATCATTTTTTCAGGTGCATCAATATCAACTTTAAAGGACCCTTCATCAGGACACATAAATTTTGGGCCACCATTGTTAATAGTTACAATTGGTAAGCTATAGCTCATTGCTTCAAGTAATGAATTACCACTGGCTTCAGTAAGAGTTGGAAAACAGAAAATAGATGAATTTTTATATATATCCTTTACTTCTTGATGGGGCAAATGACCGTGAAAGTTTATTTTGTGAATTATCTTTAATTTTTGGCATAGACCTATAAGTTTTTCCCTTTCTTCACCATCTCCGACTATTTCAACTTTTAGATCTGGGTATTTATTATGAATTAAGTGTATTGCTTTTATTAATAACTCAGCACCTTTATAAGGTGTAAGTCTTCCTACAAAACATATTCTATTATCATCAGAGAAAATAGAATTGTTTGTATGTAAATTAGTATCAATTCCAGTGTCGAATATCTCAACATACTTATCTTCAAATTCATCTCCTAAAATGTCTTTAACATAGGGAAGTGTAATTAATATGATATCGGCACTTCTATAATGTTTCTTGTAAAATGATGTGTTTAATAAAAACTGATCAAATTTTCTAAGTTTTAATATTTTATTTTCATTTCGGAAAAACTTTTTTATTATTGGTGGAGTCTGTAATCCACCACCAGTAGGGCCAAAAATGAACGTTTTATTGAATTTTGATAAATTCGAAAAATATCTGAAACTTGAAGGCGATTTGTGGTAAAGAATATCAGACTTTTGAATAATCTCCGTATTTTGTTTTAAAAATCTCCGTATTTTATAGTTAAAAATAAAATACCCTAATTTTATAGAATCCTTTATTATGGGCACTTTTTTTCCAGGATAGGTATCTTTAAAAGAAATAATTTTTAAATGTAGATTTGAATCGTTTTTAAAATATTCATTTATAAAAATCTCATTCTCTCTTGTTGTTAATAATATTACAGAAAATTTTTTCAATAATATTTTCACGAAGTTAAAGGCTGCTAGAGATTCTGACACACCATATGGATTGCATGTGTATGCTGAAATTAGGATAGTTTTATGATGTTTAATTTGCATTGCAATTAAATCTGAAAGGTTATTTTATTCTTTTTTAAATAGTAATATAGTATATAGCCCCTTATTATCTTTAACATCTCTATTCTATAAATACACGCCATTATACCATAACCTTGTTACAAGGTGACATAGGATCATGAACGAAGAATTCTATCTGCTTCAATTTCAGTAATTTATCCATTTCAAGTGCAATATTACCTACGACTATTGTTAACCATCAAATGATATGTCTACTCAATAACATAAAAGAACTAATTATGGCTTATAAGTTTTTGTTAATACTTTTAATGCTGTAACCAATATAAAATAGTTGATCTTCATTTTATAGCGGCCATAAATAATTTTAAAAGTAGAAGAGATACACTATCGGATGCATTTATTCCAATTCGCTTTAGCTCCAATCGTTTCTCCTTTTTCGTATTGGTTCCTGGAATAGTGGTAAATCCGTATTTGATGTCACTGGATTTTAAAACTTCAATTGTTCTTGAATCGTATAAGCCATTAGGATATGCAAAATAATCTGAATTCTGATGCAACTCAGAATCAATTCTGTTTATGGAACCCATAATTTCTTGCTCTTGTTCTTCCTTATTTAAGAAGCTTAATATAGCATGATTTGCCGTATGTGGCATAATTTTAAATCCTTGGGCTTGTATCTCTTTTAACTCAGACCAATTCATCATCAAAGTCCTAGAACCAGAATATTGTTCATATTGTTTAGATTGAACTATAATTTCATCCGGTAATGCTATCCCTTTGTTCATTTTTCTTAAAGCACTTTCAACTTCATTTTCTAAAAGGAGATTATGTGCTACCAACAGCCTAAGTTTATCATGCCGCAGCCATTCATTGGTTCCTATCAAGGATGTTACCACAAAGAATATGGTTTTGGCTTGTTGCTTTTTAAGAATGGGGTAAGCGATATCATAATTATCCTTGTAACCATCATCAAAGCTTATTAAAACATTAATCCCTTTTTCAGGTTCTGCTTCAAAAAATTCCTCCGGGAATAAAAACGTAAAATGCTTTTTTAGAAAGCGGACTTGCTTTTCAAAATTCACTGCATAGCCGGTTTCTAATATAGAACCTCTTTTAATACTAAAATTATTATATTTTGAAAAATTATGATAGTTTAAAACCAAAAGATAGGGTTCTTTTTTTAAAAGCGCTTTTAACAAGTATAGCCCTCCAAGTCTATAAAACAGTAAAGATCCAAAAAATTTAATAAAATATTTAATGGATTTCATCAATAATTCATTTAGCTATGATTTTTATAAATTTTCAGATATTTATCTGTAAAATTATCCAAAGAATATTCTTCCATAAGCTCTTTTCTTTTTTCTGAAACTTCAGATTTTGTACTTGTTTTTGGCTTACTTGCTAAATCGCAAAATACTTTTGCGAAAGAATCTACTTCAAAGTTTTTTGGGAAGTAACATTCGGTCATGTTACTACCTATTACAGTGTGTTGTTCAATCGGAGAAAGGACAGTAATAATTCCACTGGCAAAAGCTTCCAATACCCCCAAAGGCAATCCCTCATATGTTGAAAAGTTGAAAAAGATCTCTGATAGCTGCAGCAGACTGGGGATGTCATTTCGTGAGCCCAGAAAATGAACATTGCTTACAATATTTAAATTTTTAACTTCATTTTTTAAGTTACTTAATTCAGGACCGTGACCGCAAATAACATAGTGCAGATTGGCAATTTTATGATGCTCAATTAAGTGATGCATCATTTTAATGCCAAGAATTTGATTTTTTTCTGGTCTTAAATTTCCGACCGAAATTATTATTCTACTAATCGAAGGCAATTTAAGTTCTTCTATTATACTGGGCAATTGTGTATTATTCTTTGGGGAAAATTTAGCTATATCAACTGCATTTAAAACAATGTGCTCTTTCTTAACCGAATTTAGTTTTTTAATGGCGGGACTACATTTAACAAATATGGACTGCCTAAAAAGTGATTTAAGTAAATAGTTAGGATGATAGCCTGATGCACTATGAACTGTAATGATATGTGTAAATTTATGATGACATAGAATTTTGGCAAAGGCTACATATGCGTCCGGCATCATCAAATGTGAATGATATATGAATTTATCTACTGACCTCTATAATTTTATTAATTTAATTATACTATTAATACCTAATTTGCCGAGTTTTCTATTTAAAAGATGACTTTGTATGCCAATATTATTTAAGTGATCGGCTTCAATTCTTTCTCTTGTGATGTCATTAGGTGCATTAACCCTAATTAAATCTACTTGGTGGTTTTGTTTTACCAATTGTTCGGATAAGGTTAGTGCCATTATTTCTGCACCACCAGCTACCATTTCAAATACTACTTGTGCTATTTTCATTAAATATTAAAAAATTATTATTGGTAATTTTAGCGCCTATTAAATAGTCATAGAATTATCCATACTTGGAACAACTTTTTTGCGGGCATGTATATTGTTTGCATGCCAAATAATTGGAATATCTAAAGTCACTTCTTTGGAATTATTTTTAATCAGCGTTTCGAACCCCAAATTCGTAACCTGAAAAAATTGAACAATCTTCATAAATCAAAGGCATTTGCTAACTTAACAAACTGAGAATTTGGTTCGTGGTTATGTTCAAAATAGTTTTTAATATTTTTTTGCATACTTAAATACTTAAGTTCGTCATTAGTTTCCCAAACAGCTTCTACAAGTTCATGTTTAGAATTAATCACAAGGCCTAATTGATTTTTAATAACTACATCACTAGTTTAGCCCCCAATAAGCTCGGAGTGATATTTTAAATTTCAATTAATACCTTTGAGATATGAAATATAAGAAATGGAGTTTAGAAGAAAAGCTAGCAATTCTATCCTCATCTGAAGAACTAGGAATCGTTGAAGCTTGTCGTAAATACAAGGTTAGTACGGGAACTTTTTATAGTTGGAAGAAGAAATATGATACCCAAGGCGAGGCAGGTTTAAAAGTGACCTATGACACTCGCAGCAAAGAGCTAAAGCAAGCAGAAGAGGAAAACAGAATACTTCGTAAGCTTTTAAGTAACAAGGAGATTGAGTTGGAAGTCCAGCGTGAACTTTTAAAAAAAAAGTTTGGAACATCAGATCCAAGAAAGATTTAGTGGATACTATTTTTGACAAATATAAAATTAGTAAAACTAAGATAATCGATATGGTAGGAATGGTTTACAGCAGCTATTATCGCAAGCCAAGCTTAGGTAAAAAAGGAAACAAGCCAAGTAAGTTTACCTATCATAGTAAGAATGGATTAGTAACCCAAGATGTTGTTATTGAATCTGTAAAGACCATATTAAGTCATCCTTTTATAGATTGTGGCTACAGATTAATGACTGCTTATTTGACTCGGGACGGTTATACAATCAACCACAAGAAACTGTATAGAATAATGAAAGAAGCGAACCTATTGAAGTTAGAAGACCGTATTGACAGGAGCGGTTCTGGACGCAAGTTTGTTAAATTCAGAAAAGTAATGACCGTAAAACCTTTTGATTGTCTAGAAATGGACATAAAGATGGTTTGGATTCCTAGTGCTGGTAAAAACGCTTATCTTCTATCTGTAATAGATGTTCACACGCGAAGAATATTAATAGACCTTTTTGCTTTTTCAATTAAACAAGCTCAAGTGATAACATTGCTGTCTGAATTATTTATGAATTATCAATACCCTAATAATGTTGTGATTAGAAGTGATAACGGAAGCCAGTTTATTGCAAAAAATGTAAGAGAATATCTAGGACTGATAGGTGTGGCCCAGGAGTTTACTCACATCGCAACACCAGAAGAAAATGCTCATATTGAAGCCTATCACGGTATTTTAAAGAAAGAAGTTTTTCAGAGATTTGACTATAGAACCTTTGGAGAAATAGAAAAAACCCTTAAAGATTATGTGCTTTTTTACAATAACGAAAGGCTACACGGACTATTGGGAAGAATAACACCAATGGAAAAATGGAACGCTGACAAACACTTAATTTTAATGAAAAAATTAACAGCATAATTTAACTAACGAAATTTAAAAGAATACTCTTGTTTTATAGGGGTCAAAACAATCACTTGGATCAAAGGTTGTAATTATTGGTATTTGGTTTGACCAGGCTTGTAAAAACGTATTGGGAAAACCCTCTATTTCCGATGTGCAAATAAAAAGTGATGCTTTTTCAAAAAGGTGATTGGTCTTTGACAAAGGGCAGGGACCTAGGAACTCTAAATTATTGAGCATAATTGCTTCTTTCTGGCATTGTTCAAAGAGTTTTTGGTCTAATGGCCCACCGACCATGATAAACTGCCTTTCGGGAAATTGTTTGGCCAAATCTATAAACCAATGCGGTCGTTTTAATTCCCGAAAATTGGAAACCCATAAAATACTATCTCGTTTTTGACCAAGCTCGGGTTTAGAAGGCCATATATTAGGTATACAAATAGAATTTGATTTAGGTGATTTTAAATTTAAAAGTTGTTGTTGTTTAGAGTTTTGTACTACAAAATTCGAAACATTCAATAGTCCTAACCTAAAAAGCCATCTGTCCCATGGTCTAGCTATTAGCTCTTTTCCTTTGATAAGATCAGAATCACTGGCAAACATTAAAATTAATTTTATTCCAATTAATTTAGAAAATAGTGAAATGGCAAATAGTTGCCTTGAAGCTCCTCTAGTTATTATTAATTGGGGTTGATGTTTAACTATAAAAAAAAAAGTACAGAAGAATTCAAAAACAATATTTAAAAATTTAGCTTTTGGAAAATAGAAAAATTCTATTTTACTGATTCTAGTGGAGTTCCGGGATCTAATGTTTGTTGGGGATAAAACCTTCCATTGGTTATTTAAAAAGGCATTTGCCCAAGTCATCATTTGAACGGTAAGTCCTCCAACCATTCCATTTCCAACTAATAAATCGTCAATACCCGAGGTCCATATTATAACTTTATTTGTTGGCATACAATATATTTAATTTTTTATTTTGACCCTTTGGATTAAAAATTTCTGTTTGGTAAAATAACCTATGGTAACTCCAATTATCGCGAAAAAATATCCTACTTGATACATTCTAGTCGCTGTGATCATAAGAAGGATTATAAGCACATAGCCTATGAATAGCTCATTCTCTCTTTTATTAATTAAGATGTTTTTGATTCTAAACAAATTTTTAAAAATGGATAAATAGAATAAAAAGAATAGTGTAAAACCAATTAGCCCCAACTCTGTTAATTGTATCATATATTCTGAATGTTGTGCTAGTTTATTCTCGTTATAATCTTTAAAATTTCCCAAACCTATTCCTGTTAATGGTTGCTCTATAAAAACTTCCCAGCCTCTATAATAAAAGATACCGCGATCTCCAAACTTGTCCAAAATTGGATTACCAGTTTCAAAGTCCATACCTTCACTTTGCTCTGTTGTTGACAGTATTCTTTCTCCTAATCCTGTATTTTCTAGTAGGTAATTAAAAGCTAAAATTAAGATAAGGGCAGGCAGTACTATTTTAGATATAGTAATGAGGACATTCCGAGATCGATTAATAAAAAAATGAAGGCCAAGTAATAAAGCTAAACCCCCAAAAGCAGTTCTAGAACCTGTAGATATTATTGTAAATATTGGTAGAGAAATCAATATTATAAACCATAATGCCTTAAGCTGATGTTTATAATACTTTAGGTATAAAAGCATACATAATACGGTAGCCATGGTCCCAATGGTGTTAGAATTAAGCTCTCCACCTGTTCTTCCATGTTCAGTTTCTGTCTCAAAAAGGAGAATTAAAATTATTGCCAAATATAAACCCATTATAAGAATATTTAACAGTTTCTTATCGTCCCGTTTAAATTCTAAGGTTATAACAATCATCAATAGTAGAGGGGCGAAAATATTGGTAAAAAAGGATAAAATTGGGATATCGTCACCATATCCATTTATAAGTGCATTTATAAAAGTATAGATAAGCCAAAGCAACCAGATAATCAATGGTTTATTGAAAGCTATTTTGTAAAATGATTTTTTTCTGATAAGAATTGAGAGCAGAATTATACAAAGTAAGGTTATAGAATATCCGGCCCCATCGACTTTAAGAATAAATCGTTGAAAAGGTTCCCAGATTAAAACCATTAGACTGAAGAAATATTCAAACCTTAAATATTTTTCCATTACTTAATTTTGTTTAGAAAATCGTTTTTTATTTTGATCAATCTATTCTTTTTTACTAGAAAAAGGTCAAGGTTTATTTCAATAATTGTCACTATGCTTAGATAGATTATAGAAATTATTATCACATTGATGATATTTCTATCAATAATATTAATTATTAGATAAGCAAATGGGACAATGCAAACAAGTGATATTAAAAATATTTTGCCTATCTCTTTCCATGGCAAAAAGGAGTACAGAGTGGATTCAGTAAATTGAATTTCTTTTTTGATTTGATATATTTTGGGAAGTATTATACTAAAAAGTGCTCCGCTCATGGCCCCAATACTTCCATAATTCTTAATTAAAAAATAGGTCGCTGGGATTGTTATTATAGAGGCATATAAAAAGGCTCTAATAATGAATTTGGTATTGCCTGAAGCTCTCAATATTAAACCGGCCCCCAGCATTACAAAAATAAAAGAAATTAGATATAGCTGAAATAATATAGTGGCGTCCGTATATTTATTTGTAAATAAAAAGGTGATTATTTCTTGAGCATTTAAGGTTACAATTAAAATTATAGGTACAGAAAACGACAAGGTTTTTATGACCATATTTTTATATAAGGCATGTGCTTGTGCAATTTCTCCTTTATTGAAACATTTAACCATATTAATTACGGTAACTTGTGATATGGAATCATAAATTTGCTGAATTCCGGGTATTCCAAAAAAAGCTATAGAATAAGAAGCATATGAGGAGGCGCTTAAATAAGTGATACCAATTATTTTATCAAATTTTTGAGAAAAAGTTTTTATTGCAATGGCCGCCCCAATGGGAAGATTGTATTTGAGTTGAATCTTAGCCGTTTCTTTATCGTATATTTTCCCTTCAGGCAATTCTCTAATAGTCTTTCCAATATATCCAAGTACAATTAATAGCACTATTATGGACGATACTATAATGGCATTTATTACCGATTTAATACTTGGTATAAGAAGAAAGAATCCAACTATTAAAATTGCTTTAATAGCCACCTGAAAGGTAGGAAACCATACACTAAAAGCTACATCTTTCTTGACGACATATAAAGGGTCAATAATACTGGTTAATACCAATACTATAGTAAGTAGGTAAATAACTGTTTTATAGTTTTGCAATTCATCATTGGCTAAAAAGAACTCGGATAAATAAGGCAAATAAATAAATAATGCTGACAGGAGACCAAATATCAACAAAAAGAAGACCGTGTGATATAACAATGATTTTTGATCTTTTTTAAAGTTTGTAGGATAGAAATAAAAAATATTAGAAGACATGCCAAAGGAAAAAAAAGAAGATAAAAAAAATATTACAGTATTAAATTGATTATAAAATCCGTATTCATCTTTATTTAGAAATCTTGTTAAAAAAAGTGGAACCAATAAAGTCGCAAAAAGAGCAATTATTTTTCCAAAAGCAAGCCAAAAAGTCTGTTTGTTATCTGAAATTTTATTCATTTATCGTAACTAATCAGTTTGTCTTTTGAGGCTTTGCTTCAGCGATAAGAGCCAATGCATCCAAGACATTCATTCCATTTTTGATTGTGGTATCTATGACGGATCGTATTTTGGCAAAGTTCTGGGCTGCTTTTGCGGTTTTGAACTGCCCCGTTATTTTCTGTTTCCCTTTTACATTGCGAATGGCCCTTTCGTATGCGTTATTATCCGAGGGGACATCTTGTATGAAAAGAAATGTGAACAGATGCCTTCTTTCACGGCACATACGTTTGTAAAAGGTATAGAGTTCCCCATTTTCTTTATCGGGAGGTCTTTCCATTAGCTTACCTAGTCGTTGTACGATATTGGTCCTTTCAATATCCCGTTGCCCGATATTCGGATTTTTGGATAGATTGATGGCATCATAAAGTAACGCCTGGAAGTTCTTGCCCCATTGATTACCGCCATATTTTTCGTTCAGGTAGTTTAAATGTCTCAATAGATGTGGTAGGCAGGTCTGATGGTCTTTTGCCTTGGTGGCCATTTGTGCCCTCCATCCATCACGTACCAGAGTAGCATTGGGGAAACCATGGGGAAAATTAGCCCCAATAGCCAACTTGCCCCATGTGTTACTGTGGACGATATAGGTCAAACGGGAAGTTTGCCAAGTCCAGAACCAATTTTTGTCACCGTTTACCTTTACACCTGTTTCATCCGTTCCGATAACCATGGCACTGGAGATTCTTTCCCTAATCATTTGATAAAAAGGTGTTGCCCTATTGGCAAAACGATTCAATAAACAATGTAGACCGCCTTCGCTGATGTCGATATTGAAGACATCGTTCATCATTTCCTTCATTCTCGCAAAGGGCAAATACTGGCGCGCGTGAAAATAGCCGATAAGTGCTTCGATATTTCCCCCATAGCTTACGGGGGCATCCACTCCTTGGGGGAAATCCGTCACGGTGCATCTGCCACAGTCACATTTTTTACCGTAGGTGCGGTACTGGGTCCAAACAGCTTTAACAGGTGGTATGTCCACAATTTGACGTGTTCTATGCCCGACAGCAATGACTTTCTCCAAAGACAGACCACAATTGTTGCAATATTGGGGAACTAAATCTATAATCCGGTCGGGTACGGATGTCATTTCCAAGGTATGCCCTTTACGGCCCAGCTGACCACCTGGCTTTTTACCGGTAGATCTGCGAAGACTTTGATTCTTCTTTGGACGGTTCCCGTCCTTGGAAGGTGGAATCGAACTGTTACGGCTGTTCTTGGGGTTTTCATATTTGGCAAGGCGTTCACGCAGTTGCGCATTCTCCTTTTCAAGTTCGAGCACCCGGTATTCAAGCCTTTCCAGACGCATGATAAGTTCCGATATAATCCTGTCCTTCTCGATAGAAACAAGATCCGAAATTATTGGTTTCGATCCAAATTATTCGGTAACTTTATTTAAACTGATTAGTTACCATTTATCTTATAATCAAAAAATCTTGGTAACAAGTGAATATCGGTTTTGACAATTTTCGCAGGATTACCAGCCGCAATGCTGTTGTCAGGGACATCTTTTGTTACTACAGCATTTGCAGCCACAATAGAATTTTGTCCTATTGTTACTCCTTTATTAATTCTTGCGTTTGCTCCAATCCAAACATTGTTTTTTATAATGATAGGTTTGGATACAGCGTATTTCCAACTTCTTAATTCATCTCCTGACTCAGAAAATTGTTTTATTTTTCTATCGTCAGGCTGTACAGGATGGTTGTTGTTATCCATAATTGTCACATTAGCCGCAATTGACGCAAAATCACCAATAACGACAGAGTTAACAGCTCCTATTACTGTGTTTTCATTTACATTAGAATAATTGCCAATTGTAATTTTACCACCATACTGAGATGCTAGTTTTCCTCTAAGTCGCATTCTTTTTCCGATTGAAATGTCATTTTTTGTGGATCCAAAAGAAAGTTCAATATTACTTCCTTTTTCAAATCGATAATCTTCACCGAGTTCGCCGACTAGATTGAATAGTCTTGTTGAGTTTCTCTTCTCAAGAAATCTATCAAAAGCGTTTTTTATAAAATTTATCATTTAGTGAATTATAAATCATTTAATATTAGATTTTTAAATCTAAAGAATTCATTTTTCCAACTCATACTATTATATTCAGTTATTCTAACATCTTGCAAATTCTGACTTAAAGAATGGAAAAAAATAGTTTTCTTTTAATATTTTGCAAAAAAACAGTAGCTGTGATAATTCAAATTTTCGAGAATTGTTCCATTGATAAGATATTATTAATATAACCACCGGTGGGATTGTCTTTTGATATTATTTTTGCTGGATTTCCAATTACAAGTGATTGATCAGGGATGTCCATATTAACAAAACTGTTGGGAGCAATTAAAACATTATTTCCAATATTAATATTTCCTACGATGACAGAACCGGTACCTATCCAAACATAATCGCCAATAGTGGGAAAGCCTTTTAACTTTCCTCTGTTGGCCATTCCTATAGTGGTATTGTGTGTAATGTTACAATACCTTCCAATTTTCGCATTAACATTTATTACAATGGTTCCATAATGGCCAATGTAAAATCCTTCACCAATTTGGGTATTTAAAGGAATTTGGAATCCATACTTATATTTAAGTCTACGGAGTAAAAACCTATAAAATAGGCCAAAAGGCGAATATTTTTTATGTTTTGAAGCATTCCGAAAGCAATACATATATCTAAAACCTTCAATTCTTAAGCCTTTTAATATTGAAGTTTCGCCTCCATATCTATATAAATCAGCTTTGATTGTATTATTCATGTCTATAGATCAGTTATAAAGGATAAAAATCTAATCCAAAATCTCCTACTGCAATTTGAACAGTTGTGTAAAAAACATACTTTAATATTAACTTCCTCCTCTAGCACGGCTCCGCCCTTCTTAGTCACATATTATGTGCTAATAGTTTGTTTTTAAGGGTTTTTGTTTTTTAAAATGTTGCCCTTAAAATTCTATTTTACCTTCTAAAAACAGAAGGCTTATTTTCTGGAAGGCCTTATTAGCTTTTATGCCGACTTCCTGTTATTTATAGTATTTGTCCTTTTACCGATCTATTTTTAACACATATCCCAATCCTTCCAGGACTACCCAATATTGGTTTTCCGAGATATATTTTACCGTTCCCTTTTGTGATTTAAATCCCATGGCCGATAAATCTAATTTAGTACCTGGCTTTATAGCTTCCAATTGCATACTATGGATATTTTTATGGGCTTGCATCTCTTGTAAGACCTCGACCTCAAACGGGGTCACAACCGCCGGTTTTCCCAACCAAAACATATATCGTACAGCTCCTGATACCTGAAAAACGGTGGCCCGTTCTTTATCCGATATCTGAACCAAAATCAAAGATGGCAGTAAAGGAATCTCTACCTTTTTTTTGCGGTCGCTCCATTGCTTTATCTCCGTACGTACAGGGCAAAAGGCGGTAACGCCTATAGAAGCTAGGCGGGTGGCTACTTTTTTTTCGTTCTTTGGTTTAGTATGGAGTACGTACCAGGGCATATGTTATACTATCTATCTTTTTTTTAGTACCGTAAATAAAAAAACTAATATTAGTGCTAAAAGTCTAAGGGAAACTCCATTTAGTCTCTTATTATATAACTCCGAAATCATTGTTTGATTAATAAGAGTAACAAAAAACATAATTTCAGTTTTTCTATATAGATCTTGATATGGAAAATCTATCCTAATTTTTGCTATATAATAGTACAAGAAGCTTTATCCATGGATTCTACCACCTTTTTTGAACAATAGCTCACTTAGGTAAGCTCCATACTGTAAGATGACGGCAGTTGTGAAAGCAACCTAACTTTTCAAATCTATATTCCTTAGATTAAACTTCATACTAAGTTGTCTTATGTTTTTTTCTAGTAAAATTAATATCATCTAAATAATTCCTATTCTTGTTTTATACTACCCTAAAAAATTATTGATCCTAGATCTGAGCATCGACCATTTTTTCTTCTGCTGCCAGGTCTGCTTTTTACTATTGGGTTTCACTAGTGTCCACTAAAAAATAAAATAAGTTCTTTGAAATTATTGTAAATCTGTACTTTAAGTGTCATTTTTGAGCGTGACGATTTGAATTGATTATTAAGTTCGTAGTT
>Ga0209491_10007909_pt1 | contig 13780 bp, 21 predicted proteins | sample BON02_FD_187213 | JGI IMG/M metagenome (GOLD analysis project Ga0209491, IMG submission 187213) | Freshwater microbial communities from Lake Bonney liftoff mats and glacier meltwater in Antarctica - BON-02 (SPAdes) (version 2) | ecosystem: Environmental > Aquatic > Freshwater > Ice > Glacier... | reverse complement strand
GGTTCGGAAAACAAGAGAGAGATTCGGAAAACAATAGAGAGATTCGGAAAACGAGAGAGAGATTCGGAAAACGAGAGAGAGATTCGGAAAACGAGAGAGAGATTCGGAAAACGAGAGAGAGATTCGGAAAACGAGAGAGAGATTCGGAAAACGAGAGAGAGGTTCGGAAAAAGAGAGAGAGATAGAGAGAGATTCAGAAAACGAGAGAGAGAATGCATGTGATAAAGATTTTTAATAAAAACTCGAATCGTCATGACATAGTCTTATATTTTGAAACGCTAAAGCTACTTCTTTCCACAGCATATATGTTACCTACCTCCAGACGCAAATTTTAAAACGTGTTCATTTTTTTCAAGACATCCACATAAGATTCGAGTTTTGTGAAAAATCCGATATCCTCCATGGGAAAGTTGGCCTTCTCAGAGCTGATCGTCGATAACGCGTGCTTGATGTGAGTGTCTAGAAGTTCAACCGTACGACGTGTGTCCTCTTTTACCTGAGCTACCTCTTGGATTAGTGCAATACACAATTTGTCCAGTTCGACACTACGCAGCCACTCTTCTTTTTGTTCCCACATGATTTGTTCTTTGACAATATTCTCAATCAGTAGGTAGGTGCGAGTTTGTCTTTCTGTCCCTGCAGGCAGTTCTCGAACCTCAAACATATTTTTTTGGTTGATGATTTTCAGTAGGGCTCGTTTCAGCACCTCATAATTAGACTCCATCACATTATGCAATCTGCTCATACGCCACGTGTTGAAGTGTTCGGGACTCAAGGTATTTTCAAAAAGCACCATGAATTCTGAACACTGTATCATCTGCTGCTCGGCGTCCGAATACTTTCCTGTCTTCATAAAAGATACTGCGTGAAAGAATGCAAGTTTCGCAGACCTGAACGACGGATTTGCGTGGACATTTTCTCCCTGTGATTCTGCCGTGGAAGTAGAATCTGTCGAGAGGCCATTCTCGACACTTAAATCTGCCATTATCTCGCTCAGTTCGCAAAGCGGCTTCATAATTTCGGGTTCTGTTTCAGCTTGGGATTTGGCGGCTAATTTCTTCTTCTTGACATCCTTGCAAAATTTCTTGTGAGCTTTGCGATCGCTAAGCTGACAAATCATTCCACAGTACTGCACGATGCTGCAACCTCCACAACTCCACAGTCTGCCAGTGTCATTGCACTTGGCACACTTTCCAGCGAATGGATTGAGATCTGCACACAAAATAAACTCTCAAACACGTTCCTGCAAAAATATATTGTTATTTGAATTGATCCAGATAATTTCTCGTACCAATCGGAAGAGACATTCCAACGGGGGGTTTGATACACCTGTTTTTAAAGTGGAAATCATTTTCAGTACAATCAACCAACCCATGCAAGAAGGAGTTTGATGCAGCATTTAATAAGTATGCTCGAGCTTCACTCGATACGAAGGACAATGCGTTCTCCGTAAAGCAATAATCCATCGATCCTCGGAAAGTGCCAAGTTTCTGCTACCTGCCGAACCAAGGCACTGTTTGACTTGACTACAAAATACTGACACAGATCATTACTCCAAGCCAAATGCACGTCAAACCTCTTATTCTTTTGGCACATGTAGTTGAGCTCGTTTTTTCCCCACACGATGTTGGCGATTCCGAGCTCTCCAGCAAAAGGCAGATCCACAGAAGTGACTTTCAACGACATGTCGCCAAGAGTATCAAGATCGTGTTGATATACATGTGTTGTTTTCTCCAATACAACTGTGCACGGATGTGGGATGTTGGCAGGCAACACAAGCTGTATCTTTTCAAATATTTTAAGAAAGGTTCTTTCGTTGCCCGAGAGATGCAACACGAAATTTACGGAATTGCCTTCCACAACAATCGCGTCCATTCCGGGGAAAGCAGTAGACATGGAAAAATGGATCACCGAATCCGATGGTCAAAGCCGTGCACGCAGAGCAATGTGAAAGAGTATGAGAAGTCGGAACCGTCTCCGCTCTAAATGCAGGCAGTCGAATCCCACATCGGGCGAAACCGTTTATTTTCGTCGATTTTGGACCTCCGGTATGTTTAGTCAACTTTGGACCTCCGGCGTTTTCGTCGATTTCGGACCTCCGGTATTTTTAGTCAACTTTGACCTCCGGCGTTTTCGTCGGTTTTGGACTTTGAACACGCACAGGTGCGCGGATGTGTATGCAGTGCAGGGCGCGGCAGGTTTCCAGCGCGCATGTGCCAGTGGAGAAATTGTACCACTGTTCTGCGGAGAAGACAACTGTATGCGCGCGCGGCAAAGTCCGAGTTCGCGCAACATATTTGCCGGAATTAGGACTGGTATTTGCCCAAACGGTCGAAAATGCAAAAAAATCCCGATTTAGATTAAATTTACCCGAAATAGACAAGGTGGCTCTTGGTGCCTTTAAATAGCTGGAGCAGTGGAGATTTTTTTGAGTAGTTTCCACGCTTGCACACCCACGCAAAAAACATCTTCCAGGACGTCATGTTCAACAAAGACATATCGCAGGATGCCTACAACCGCCTTGGCAAACTTCAGTGCGAGATACAGCATGACGCTACGCAATCTTTGCGCTCCCTTTTCCGGGCCAAGTGGCTAGAGGTCAAGGGCTCTCCGTTTGCAGACAAGGATGCCGAATACTCGGATGCAAACATAAATGAGCTCGAAAATGAGCTCCGTCATATTGTTCCGGACTTGAGGTCTCCTGTGGACTCTTGGGATATTACTGTAGTGTGCACGGCGCTGACTGCAAAGTCCTTTAAGAATGTCATGTACAATGCCCTGCAGCCTACGACGAAGAAGCGCTTTCTGAAGTCGGTGATGTGTAACAATCTGAACAACTGCGGGTTTGGGTCCAAGTGTATGTATGCGCACTCGGAGATTGAGATGCTCAATAGTCGTGTATACAACGGCTACAAGACGAAAATGTGCATGAAGCATCCTTACTGCAGTCATGGAGACGAGTGCACCTTTGCACACACGGACGAAGAGTTGCGTTTCAAGGAAAATATTGACGAAAAATACTACCAGCATTTCAGTGTGATTGTAGAAAGTGGGATCATCACTGAAAACGACCTTCGTCATCGCTATTTGCAGGCGTTTATCGCTTGTAGTTGGAATGTTACGGAAGCTGTGCAGACTCTGCGCTTTGTACGTAACATCATATGCCATATGAAAGGCGACAGTCAAGGGACTGGACTATGTGTCGATGTTTTCGAGTGTCTGTGGCAGCTCGTGACTTCGGCGCGGCAATGTGTAGAACATGCTACCATTCACACTACGAAGCACTACAAACCTACTCCGTTTGTCTTTTCTGATTTCATCAAAACCAAAAACACCCAGCAAGACACGATTGACGCAAGCTTCTGCTTTTTCAAATCGCGCGTCCGGTCTATTACGTCTTGGAGCCACGAAGATGTCCTAGGTCTGTTTGAAAAGTGCAACTTTCCTACGCAAGGCATCAAGGACGGCTTGATAGACGGGCAAACTCTGATTGCCCTGTACGAAGATGCCGATGCTGAGAATCTTTTCACGAATGCGTATCCTGACGGTCTCGGACTTAACAAGCTGATGTACAAAGGCCGTCTCAAGACTGAACTCAAGATGCTGCAGTAAAAACATGACGTGCGAGCACACTCGAATCGGACGGAAAAATTAAAAAAAAACACGCGATGTTGTGATAACATATTTATTGTAATAAATAAAAAAATACTTTGACCTCTGTCTGACTGAAATCACTTGTTCGGTGCAAAATTGCCCATAATAGACCGTTCCTTTAAAGACTTTGTTTTCTGTGCAGGTATATCTGTGCAGAGCCTGCCTCCGCAGCATGCTACTGAATGTCCTGGACATTATGTTATGTTTATTTTTTATGTGCTTGTGGAATGGCCAGTGTGTAGGGGCTAGTACGCACCCTCACGACGACATGTTTTTCTGGCGGATGTACAATCTAACCAGGACGGAGGTTGCGAACGGCTCGTCTCTGTTCTTTCCATTGCAAACGGATGCATAAATCAGTGGTTGCAGTGCTCTCTGACGGCTTATCTACAGAATACGGATAGAGTAGAGGTGTACATATGGAATTGTGGGGTTTTTAAATTAAATTGCGATTGATCATTTCGCACCACACTGAGGCTGTGTCAGACTGGATATGGAAGTTTTAAATCTTTAGGATGTGTCGCAGGGGAAGGTGTTGCTGTGTATGGTGTAGTAACGGCTACCTCTGTTGGTTCTGTAGCAGAGAGTACTTTTTGCTGTGTTTTTGTCTCTTGCCTCCTGGGCGAAATTCCGGGCAGCTTGAGCACGACAGGGGTGGGGGCTAGTGCTGTATCAGTTCTGATAGGCTTTGGTAGCTTGTGTAAAGTACCCGGAGCCACGTTTGTAGCAGAAAGCGCCATGTTTTTCTGGTGCGAATCTGATTTAGCCTTCATTTGCCGGGCATTAGCGGTGGCGAATGCCACAAACAAAAGCATGGAAATGAAGAAAGGACGGAAGGAGCGGCGAACCATTGCTAAGCCGTGTGAGTTGTGCACTTATATAGGGTATGATATGCGAATTTTAATGTTTGTCATTCACATCTGCAATGCGTCGTTTTGTGTGTTTTGCAGCCGCGAGTGTATATATAAAACAAAAATTGCCAGTTGAATATTTCATTTTAGTTGCAAGGTACAATGCCCAAGAAAAGATCACGTCTTTTGTTCGATGAACCAGTCGCGGTTCGCCCTGAGAGCGTGTTTGAATTTGATAAACTAATCATGGTCGATAACATCATGTCCATCACAGACATCCGTACCAGTGACCAGAACAGGAAGAAATGTCTTGCATATGCCGCCTTTTTCATGACAAAAGCCTCCTGTGGTATGCTTGCAAATAGCGACGAATCTGAATTTGAGTACTCGCAAGAGATTCGCAATAATATCCGGTTTGAAAATGCGCTCGCAAGCATGTACATTCTCGCAGATGCCATGACTGCCCCAGTACACAACACAAAGTACAAAATGATTGAAGTCGAAGGAAATGCGCTCGAGTCTTGCATGATTGTGTGTCAAGAGCATGCCCACAAATAGACATATGCGTGAGGTCCTCAACACTAACTCGGAACAGCACGTACACACATCACATTTTTCAACTTGTAGTCAAGACTCCCACGCTACGATGTGAATATAGTGGCCACAAAAATTTGTGTGCTCAGGACGATTCGATTCCAATACAAGCATGCCCCCTCTTATCCATAATAATCATGTGCATCACAACGCCAAAGGATGTGAAAAATAATAAAATCACAATCAAGTCGATCATGATCTTGAACATATCTGTGCCCCCAACACGCCTTGTGCCGGAAATACCCTTACGTATATATACCCGAGTATTCTGTTTTTGGTATATTGCTACTGTGTGTCGTGTGTATATAAGACTGCGAATATGTGCAACGAATCAGCATGCGGATGTTTTTTTTCTATGTTGTATTTGCCAGCATTGTCACGTGCCTGTGCGTGTACACAGGCGTTTGTCACTGCGAAGACACTGAGAAAGAAGAAGATGACGCGATGGCCACTTCCTATGACTTGGTTTAATCAAAGGCAAATATTTTCTAGGTCCAATCTTGTTGTCCATTCATCTCAACAATCAACACTATATAAGTGGACAATTTGAACTGCCACACGTGATAGGAGGGCAACCCCCAAACTGTTTGTCAAATAATGTCTTGCGCAAAGCATACACAATCAAGAAAACTTCCTTTTACAATCTATAACAATTACGGGGGCTGTGTAAAATGTGAAGTGTCTGCTGGGATTCATAAAAACCTGGGAAGGGGAGTATGATAGTCACAAGACGACCAATGTATGACAGTAAGAAAACGTATTCGGAAATGTCACAGGATGAAGCAACTGCCAAACGAAGTCGGAAAAATGTCAATACTATAGATATAAGTACGGTCGTCACACAGAGTTGGTGTGCTAAAATAATAGTGGTACGCCCACCTATCCCATACCACTGTCCGTCGACTAGTCAAATACATGCGAAAGAGCCCGAACCACTCGTGTGGTACAAAGGTGCAAACGGTCAGATGTTTCTTCGGCAGGTGAATCTGGACGATGCATACTCGCACTCATATCTTTAACGTTTGCCGAAACACCCATTTTAAGGCGTTTTAATTTCAATCAGAAACAGTGAAGTAAGTGCAATCCAGTCCCTCTTCGCATCAAGCAGCCATGAAATGATTGGGTGTGATTTTTAAAATCTACGATATGCTCTGTTTGTTCGAACAATACACACGAAACCGCTCATTTTGACATTTGAGCTCAAACTCACGGGACTTTCGAGCTGGTATCTGCGCATTAATGCCTTTGACGTTTTGGAGCACGTGTCGTGTATATTCCTAGGAAGTTCGTTTAATCCGCAAAAGAGGGCCATTTGGCGTGATTTTACATTCAAAACATACAATCGGCAGCGGATTTAGTAATATATTACTCAAACTCACTGTTGTGTGAGGTATATAAACAGCGAAAAGTTGGGTGTATCTGGTATTTCGTTTCCCTCCTTCATTGTTCACCACGTCACTATTTATAGTATTAGTTATTTTTGGGCAAGATTGAGTTTGGCTTAGAGATGGCTTGTTGAATTGACACTAGTCTTGCTAGCTGCGATTTGCGGTCCGTAATAACCTAGGATCATATGAAATGTTAGTTTTTTGTAATGGTTGTATATAAACAGGCTCAAGAATACAAGCTCACCTCTGACGAGATCTCTTGCATTCCATTTCGGATTATTTCCTCGATTTCAGACTTTTCTTTGTTTTGCTCGCCCGGCTCGGCTATGGCACTAGTGTGGTCGCGACTCTCCGAATTCAGTGTTTGCATTGTTTTTCTCGTCTGTTTTTTTTGAGAATCAATTTAGTGTTGCATACGTTCCCAAGTCAAGACTTAAATCCCTACCCAGGTTCACCACGTATTTTTTCGTGTTTCTTCATAATTCCAGTACATATTATCACTTTGAATTTGCATTTCACAAAAATAGAGAGCGCGACGCATTTAGGTACACATACTCTTTCAAAATTACAGAAGTCTTCTCTTTGTGCTCTTTATTGTCCCTCTCATTACTGTGAATATGTAAGATTTATTGCGTTTGCGTGGGTTAATGGGAACTATTACTATACATACATGAAAATACAATCCTTGTGTACATACGCTCTGTATCAACTTTCAGTACATTCATGATGATGGTGTATCTATCATGTTTCACTGTGTTCAATCGTGACGTAATACGCTGATTTCAGCACCAATATACCAGCCTGTACACCCCTTCACTCACAAGAATACACCTTTAGTTCACAGAGCGGTAGTATTATACTACACTGTCAATATTATAACACGAAACACTTGATGTCAAAACTATAAATGTAAGCGACAAGTTGAACTTTTACTACATCAAAGATTGCGCGAGTTTCGAGTACAGAATTCTATCGTGTATGTATAAAGATGTGGAAATGACATACGCTGACCCCTTTTATGAAATGCATGATTTTGAAAATTTCAGTGTATGTGGTCTCGTGATTTTTTATTGTATAAAACATTATGTGAACTCACAAGAATACACCACTAATTTACAGAGCGGCATTATTATACTACACTGTCAATATTATAACACGAAACACTTGAAGTCAAAACTGTAAATGAAGGTGATAAGTTGAACTTTTACTACATCAACGATTGCGTGAGTTTCGAGTACAGAATTCTATCGTGTATTTACAAAGATGTGGAAATGACATACGCTGACCCCTTTTATGAAATGCATGTTTTTGAAAATTGTAGTGTATGTGGTCTCGTGATTTTAATTATAAAAACTGTGTGTGAACATTGATATAATAATAGCAGTGAGAATAATCATGGATTGTGCGCATGCATATATCACTTGGACGTGGTGTTTTTTTTGAGGGTTGTGTGTCTTTCTCAGATGATTATTTTAATAATAGTACTGATATATACCAGCACAAGATCTCGTGCACACGCTATGCTTCACACCCAATACACATGACACTAGTGGTACGAACGCGAAACGGCGAAGTTTTTTTGCACATAAATATCTACATGGATGGGGACTTACATGGTCATTTATACTCTGTGTTTTTACTAATTCGGAAATCAGATTTTGTATACCTGTATTTTTTGGGGGATGCATACATTGTAGTGTTAGTATTCGTTGGGCTGTGGCCGTTTTTAATACTCATGAATTCAAGATAATGACAAACAAGGAATTTCGTACAGCGATAAGAAATCATGCATGACATACCATTGTCAAATTGGACTTCGTTTTGTAGATTCATATTTGAATCGCGTATTGAGTTGTTTACATTCTGTATGGTGGTGTGGGTGTAATAAGCGTCCATAATATTCTGCACTTTGTACTGTAGGCAGTTGAGAATGTCGTAACACGCCTTCAGGTCAAGCAATTTTTTCTTTTGATGAAATATTTCCTCAGCACACTCCTGTATGTTCTCGTCAATCATCATATCGTGAAAATCTGACTTTGACTTGTGCAACAGAAAATATTTCAATTTACGATTTGACGCGTTGATTTTATTCGTGCACTGCCGCCTGTGATTTTTCAATTTGGTCTGCTGCTGCCGCAAAATGAATAGTATTCCTTTCAACTTGGCATTCTTCGACTGTGATTGTGGTGTGATAATATTGCCCATACTTAGGTAAAATCGAAAACGACCACCTTCGAGATTTATATATCATTTTACTTTTTGACGGGCTAAAACATACCGAATACCGCATGCCTTAAAACAACACATGTATCAAGAGACTTCTGTTATCGCACTAGAATCCCCCATAAGAGGCAAAAGAGTAAATTTCACGACAACCGCAAGCAGTTTGAGTGGCATATCCTATATATACGTAACATATTGTGCACGTATACAAACATAGTATGCCGCCACATGGAGGAGCATTCCACGATATGTCATACGAAAAGCAGGACAATTCCGACAGTGAAGAGGAAGAGAAGATTAAGTTGTTGGAAAAATGCGTCTACTACGGAGCTGTACTGGGAACCGCGCTGTACCTCATTTGGATCGTGTGGATGCCATTTTTACATGTGAGTTTTGAACATGTGTTTTTTTGTAAGCCGTGTTGTCGGATGGGCATTGCTCAGTCGAGCTGACATTGTGTTGGTGGGCAGGTTGTTTTAGCCGCAGACGTGGAGACTACTACGATTTCACGTACATTTTCTCAGTACAACGTTGCAGCCACTATCTACATTACAGGACCAATGACCCTGGTCTTTGTTTTCCGATTTTACCGCACAATAAACGACAATTTAAGCACTATTTTTTTTCGCAAACAGATTGTTTTTGCACTGCTCTGCTCGCAGTATACCAGCATGATCATCATTCGCTACGACGCAATCCAGGGAGCATATCACTATGTGTTTACAGCAGCCACCTTCCTGTTGTTGTTGGCGTATCATAATTGTATTGGAGGTTCGTGTTGCAAACATGACAAGGACATGGTTGGCCAGGCCAAGACTTTTGTATCGTGCATCAGCTTTACGCTCATGACGATATTTGGAATTATTCAGAGTGTGCGTCCGAATCTGTATATCGAAAGCGCTTCTGCATGGAGGGCAGTCTGTGTGCTTGAAGTTACTGCTGTCTTGGGGTTGGGATTTCTCGACATTATCGACACGTTTGCCTTTAATCGATATATTCACAATCAGTAGCGGCTGTTTTGGCCAATTGTGTTGAAAATAAAAGTTGATGCTCGCACTTGAATCTGAATATACGTTCTTTGCATTTTGTCTCTGTACATGTCCGCCGGCCGCTCTTTGTTTGACGGGCAGAACCGAGGTGTATACGTTCATTCCGTATGATTTAATTTGTAAGCAAGAAAAAGAGGAAACACAGCCTTCTGGACGAGGACATGTATTTATGTATATAAATATGATCAGATGCGGGGTGCATACCTGGATATGCAAGACATCTTCTTGGAAGTACCAATCATGATAATATCACTGATTTCGCTGCCAATTGTTTTGGTCGATATTTACAAACAGTACTACCATAAGTCTATTGTTAGTACAAAAAAAACGCTATTTATTATGCAACTCATATCCAGTTTGATGTGGATTATTCTCGGCGTAATGAATAAACAATGGTTTATGCTCTTGTCGGCGACGAATAACATCTTACAAAGCATAGTGATTCTGTTCTACATACACCGGATCAATTCAACCCATTTTCAAGTCGTGCCACATTGAACTAAGACTCGCGCGCCAAGCGTTCGAAGTACGCAACACATGAACAATTCAATAGTGTTGATAGGCGCATTCATTTGCAAGAGATTGGTCCCAGGGTTGTACAGACTTTAAAAAAAAACTTGGAATGCACTGACAGTGTATCTGTTTTAATGCCCGAAAACGCATCAGTATGTCCGAGCAATACAACACAGTATTGGCACGGATTTATGGTCCGCACACCATCAAGCTGGCATTACTGTGCGTGCTGACTGTCAAGAAAAACAGACACACAAACTCGCCGTCTTCTTTGGCATCGTTTATTAATACAATCACATTTGAATCGCGGAAACTCGTGATTACAGAAGACGGCATTCGCATCACTAAATCGTTGTTCATTCCCTTCAACATCATGACAGCCGACATCTTAGAAGATATCAGCTATATTTTGGAGATCGAACCGAACCGAAACATTTTTGTCGACGCAGACAACAAAAATAATGTTGTCTATCGCGACAAGATAAGTGACATCAACGTGCTGGGCATCGGGAACATCGTATGCGGGCTTTTCCTGCTTATCAAAGGCTTGTCTCGGAATAAAAATCAAATTTACCTCATGGCTTTCTTCGATACCGTAGTGTCGAAAATCGTGTTTGAACAGCGCGTAGAGTTTTGTAATATTGTGGGGATGTGTGTAGACTATGGATATGTGAGCAAAAAAAACACCGTAGCACTGTGTACTTGAAAGGTCATACCTCTGAACACACGCAGTACGTATATACAAACCAAAACACAGCCAAAAGTGTCAAAGCAGTGTATCCGTTGATGACGGCTGAATTGTGCTAAACTTGTGTGTGTTTTGGTATAAACGTATAAAGTATAAGTCTTTATGTTGGTTTCGAATAAGATGTTTGATGTACCATTTATTAATGATTTCGAAGAGCGAGTTTTTGATGCGCGATTAAAGCCATTGTTGAAACGTATCAACAGTAACACAGAAATCCAAAAGTACATGGACTTGGTGGCCATTGACATCCAGTCGATTATATATTGTTACAGTGAACACATGTATGTGGGATCTTACGACAAAGCGCACCATTGTAAAAACGCGTTTACATACGAAATGACAATCAGGAAAAGTTTCAACATTGGCACCAACGAAAATATCGAAAACTCGGGGTCGGTTTTTTCAGAAGATGTTTTGGCTGTGTTCACGGCGGGTAACATTCGCGAGCGATGCACAATCTTTCAGAATTTCCTCTTTAAAGATCGACAGAATCGCATCATGACATACCTCATGAACGCATACAGCCGGAAGATGCGCATCCCAATGTGTATCAATTCCAATGCACTTGGTTCAGTCATCGAGCATATTAGTAACCATCAAAAAGAAATTGACCAGACCCCCAACCTGCGGCACATAATTTGTGACACTTTTAAAAATAAAAAAAGACGCACCAGGTGTATTCGGAAAAATCAAAAGGGGTTTGGCATCCTAGTCGAAAACTGTGTGCCAGGAATCTCGGACCGCGAACATAAACTAATCACATCCCACCAATCTATGCACGACACAATGCCATGGAAAACAGGACGTATGACGTGGATTGTTAACCCGAACAGCATGTTTGCACAGGAAGCCCAATCACACCACCAAGACACCATCGCCGGTCCTTCTGGGCATACGCATTCCATGTTGTGTTTCATGAAATTGTTCACAAACTTCGACCTGCACAAGTGGGTACTTATTTGTATTCTCTGGTTGGTAGGATGCGAGCACCACAGCATATACGAAGTCTTGATTGTTGCCAAAACCCGGCATAACATGGACTTTGATCCTGCACAAGACTGTTACGAGTTTGTGGATACTATTTTGAATTCCATCAGCAAAATGTAAACGTGATGTGAGAAAAAAATAAAGATTTATACACGTTACTTTTGTGTCGCGTCATGTGTTTGTATATAAGTGTCTTTTTTGGTAACATATACGATAATCACAATGAAACTCCCACTGGCTTATTCGTTTAAAACCGTTTCGTCCCTCAAACCTGTGTTGGATGCTAGCAATGCGATAGTCGAGATTCAGAAAACTGTCCAACATACACACGTCTCTCGCACCGTTGCCACGAAGACAGCCTCGTTTTTCCGCCGACCCCTGTCCTTGCACGATATTGGAATTCATCGTGTTTTGAAGCCGTTGCGCCCTTTTGTGACGCCAGTGATCAACATGATGGCTCAGGTAATGCGTGTGTTCTTTCGCCACGTGCTTTGCTTGTTGGTCTACAAATCGTGAAATTATAATCAGGATGTACGGTCTCTGACATTTACACCCTTATGTAGCGACGCTTGCGCAACGCGGTGAATATTGCAGACTTGCGGATCTGTGCGAAAAAAAGAGCACACAAAATGGTGTTTGACTATTTGGACTCGGGTGCCGACGATGAGATATCTTTAAGACGTGCAAACACAGCCTACGCCGATTTTGAAATGCATTATCATTGCCTGGCTGGCATCGAGCCCCCACTCGATCTATCAACCAGTATCTTTGGTCAGAAGGTGCAACTGCCCTTTTTTGGTTGTCCCACGGCTGGCAACCGTATGTTTCACACTGAAGGCGAGCTTGCAGCTGCCAAGGCGTCCGAGAAGTATGGTACCATGTATGCCCTATCATCTCTTTCGACAACCAGTATTGCTACAATCGGCGAAACGTAAGTACCCCATACGTAGGATCCCATTTGATCGTGCGTACAGCAAGGTTTGCAGCTACTGAATCATGCTATTATGTACAATTGTAAACGGAGTAGGCATACGGGCCCAAAGGTGTTCCAATTATACGTCTGGAAAGACCGGGGATTGGTACAAGACGTGTTGAAAAAAGCCAAAGCAGGAGGGTTCCAGGCCATAGCACTAACAGCTGATTTCACATGGTATGGGAACCGGGAGCGTGACATTCGTAATGGTATGAATTCGTGTTTTGTTTGGTTACTCAAACCAGGCCGGCATGTTTATAAATTTTATTAATTTATTTTTATAACTTAGAAAATATGAGAATGAGATGTTGTTTGTCACCTGTGTGTCCAAACACACACACGTACTGCTGTTGAAATAGTTACTGCTTCAAGTTTTCAATTTTTAGCAGTAAGCACGTACAAGTTCATACCTGCTGTTGGTTATTCTGGTACTCTGTGTGGAAGCTGGCATGTTTACAAAATTTATTAATTTATTTTTATAATTTAGAAAATATGAGGATGAGATGTTGTTTGTCACCTGTATGTCCAAACACACACACGTACTGCTGTTGAAATAGTTACTGCTTCAAGTTTTTGATTTTTAGCAGTAAGCACGTACAAGTTCATACCTACTGTTGATTATTCTGAAATTCTGTGTGGAAGCTGGCATGTTTACAAAATTTATTAATTTATTTTTATAATTTAGAAAATATGAGGATGAGATGTTGTTTGTCACCTGTATGTCCAAACACACACACGTACTGCTGTTGAAATAGTTACTGCTTCAAGTTTTTAATTTTTAGCAGTAAGCACGTACAAGT
>Ga0209491_10007899_pt1 | contig 13801 bp, 11 predicted proteins | sample BON02_FD_187213 | JGI IMG/M metagenome (GOLD analysis project Ga0209491, IMG submission 187213) | Freshwater microbial communities from Lake Bonney liftoff mats and glacier meltwater in Antarctica - BON-02 (SPAdes) (version 2) | ecosystem: Environmental > Aquatic > Freshwater > Ice > Glacier... | reverse complement strand
CCAAAGAAATACCAACAAAGTGCGATTTTTGAACCTTTTCGAAATTTATTACCTCTAAAATATCATTGGTAATAAAATCAAAAGTATACTTATCCTTGAAAATAGCCTTAAAATGTGTTTTAGAATTTCCATGACCTCTTAGATCCAGTAACAAAACGTTGAAATGTTTTTTAAACTCACGCACCTGCTTATACCAAATGGTTGAACTACCTCCTGCTCCATGAACAAAAGTGACCCATTTATCGGAAGTAGCATTTATATGTTTGGTATAACTTAACAATCGTATTTTTTTGTAAAAGTACCTTATTTTTATTCAATATTTACATCACATAAATTTTCTCACAAATTGAACAAAACTTAGAGGTATTTACCGATGATAATTACCATTTATCATCAAGCTTATTCCATCTGCGCAAACCATCTGATTTATAGCCATCTATACCAATTTTTAAGATCTAAAACTGCTCTTTGTACGTATAATTGTGATTAAGATAACTTCATAAACTCTTAATCATTTTTAATGGAAAAGCAATATTGTAAAATTGGCGAAGTGCAATCCTAAAATAACAAAGAGCAATCCGCAGTGCTTGTAGAATATTTATACCAAAATCCTATGGATAAGGCTGGTAATATTAAATAGGCAAATACAAAATTGGAGGAATTTGTTGGGCCTAAAGCGCAAAAAATACAAAAGCTTTTAAAAGAATTATAGGCTAAAATCTATGGCTTAATTCTATAGCCATTTCTTGCTGCATTTCTTTTGCTTTTTCCGTAGCTGCTTTGGCAAAATTTTCATCGGTAGCAGCATAGATTATGGCGCGTGAAGAGTTTACGAGCAATCCTACCGAGGTATTCATTCCAAATTGGCATACTTCTTTTAAACTTCCACCTTGTGCACCGACTCCAGGCACCAATAAGAAATTATCAGGTATAATTTTACGTATTTCTTTCAAATAAATCGCTTTTGTTGCTCCTACCACATACATTAAATTATCTGCATTTTTATAGCTTTTTGAAGTTTCTATAACTTGCTTGTACAACTCATTTTCTCCTATTTTCTGAGTTTGAAAATCAAAAGCACCTTCATTAGAGGTTAATGCCAATAAAATGGTATGTTTATCTTTGAAGGCTAAAAACGGTTCTACAGAATCCTTACCCATATAAGGCGCAACAGTTACAGAATCAAAAGCTAAATCTTCAAAAAAAGCTTTGGCATACATGGCAGAAGTATTGCCAATATCGCCTCTTTTTGCATCGGCAATCGTAAAAATATCTGGATAATTGGTGTTTAAATACGCAATTGTTTTTTCTAAAGCTTTCCAACCTTTAATCCCATAAGCCTCATAAAAAGCCGTATTCGGTTTATATGCCACGCAATAAGGGTGAGTGGCATCAATAATCGCTTTATTAAACTCAAAAATCGGATCTTCCTTTTTAAGTAAATGCTTAGGAATTTTCTGAGTATCTACATCCAAACCAACGCATAAAAATGATTTTTTTTTGTGGATTTGGTTTATAATTTGTTTGGTAGTCATTGCGAAAAAGTTTGAATTGTTTCGAGTTTCAAGTTTAAAAATTTATTCGTAGCTGTTGTTGGGTTTTGGGTTTTGGGTGCTGGGTGCTGGGTGCTGGGTTGGCTGGGTTTTTATAAATTTTTATTTACGTAAGTCTTTAAGGCTTGTATTTTTCTTTGTAAAATATTTAATTTATTTAGAATTTCTAAAAAGTCTGTTTCACTTATAAAATTTAATTGTTTTGATATTTCTAGTTGAGTCTCCAATTCAAAAGAGGATCCTAAAGCTATCTGTAAAAATCTAGAAAAATCTTTTTGAGAGTCTTTAGCGCAACCTTCTGCAATATTTGAAGGTATAGAGACCGCTGAACGAGACATTTGAGATACTAAACCAAATTTTTCTGCTTTAGGATAATTTTCTAACAAAGCATAAATATCTTTAGCCATTGCTACCCCAAGCGTCCAAATATCTAATTCTCTAAAATTTCTCAAGTTATAATTTAAAATTGTTCCTTAACAAAAGTTAAACCCAAAACCCAGCACCCGAAACCTAGAAAATCTCCGACGCCTCTTTCAACTTTTCAGTATTGTCAACTAAGCTTAATTCGTCAATAATTCTTTGAATATCGCCATTTACGATATTTTGTAAATCATATAGCGTAAGTCCAATTCTGTGATCGGTAACTCTGCCTTGCGGGTAATTATAGGTTCTAATTTTAGCAGAACGGTCCCCACTACTTACCTGTGAGTTACGTTTTGCAGCATCTTCTTCTTGTTTTTTTGCTAATTCTTGATCATACAAACGAGAACGCAATACTTTAAATGCCTTTTCTTTATTCTTGTGTTGCGATTTTTGATCTTGACATTGTGCTACCAATCCAGTAGGCAAATGGGTTAATCGTACTGCAGAATAGGTGGTGTTTACAGATTGTCCGCCAGGTCCTGAGGAACAGAAAAAATCAATTCGTACCTCTTTTGGATCTATCTGCACATCAAATTCTTCCGCTTCTGGTAAAACCATGACTGTTGCAGCGCTGGTATGGACTCTGCCTTGGGTTTCGGTTTGTGGTACGCGCTGCACTCGGTGAACACCAGCTTCAAATTTTAAGGTGCCATACACATCTTCACCTGTAACCTCAAACTGAATTTCTTTATATCCGCCACTTGTACCTTCGCTTAAATCAATCACATTGGTTTTCCAACCCCTTGCTTCACAATATTTGGTGTACATCCGAAATAAATCACCGGCAAAAATACTAGCTTCATCGCCGCCAGTTCCTGCCCTAACCTCAACCACTACATTTTTAGAATCTTCTGGATCCCTTGGGATTAAAAGCACTTTAATCTCTTCTTCTAATTTTGGTATCGCTGTTTTGGCTTCCTCTAGCTGCATCTTTGCCATATCAACCATCTCAGGGTCATTACCACCTTTTAAAATTTCTTGAGCCTCTTCCATATTATTTTTCAGCCCTATATATATACTTCTTTTATCAACTAAATTTTTAAGATCCTTGTATTCTTTATTTAATTCTACATAACGCTTCTGATTAGAAATCACTTGAGGTTGAATAATCAAGTCCGCAATTTCATCAAAACGCTGTTTTACTATATTTAACTTATCTAACATTAGATGTTCATATTTTGTGCGAAATTACGATAAATTGGTCATTTTATATCAATTTAAGAATGTAAAATGCAATTATACTAAGTGATATTGTTTAGAATTTTAGGAAGGACAAAAGTGATTAATAGTCGGTAATTAATAAAGTTACGAACTAGAATTATTAGCTAGACCGTTTTCAATTTTCCACCTATAATTTTCAATTAAAAAAACCTAACGAACAAAGGTTGTTCCCAGCGTAAAAATAAAAGCGTCTAATCCATCGCTTCGGCTATAGTTACTAAAACGTAAATCAATAGTTTTGAGTCCGAAAGTGAGTAGTTTTGCATTCGTAAAAATATCTTTGTAGCGCAAGCCTGCGCCATATTGATGCGCATTAAAGCCCGATAAATCATAATCGGAGGTATAAAAACTTTGGCTTGAAAGTGCTGCTTCTTTTTCATTGAAATAATCAGCCGCAGTTTGTGTGTAGTACCTATATGTAGGGTACAAGGTAAATGAGTTGCTAAGTTTCACAGGGATTTCGACACTCGCCGTGTGCGATGTAATTCCCCAATCATCCATATAAAAACGATAATAGGTTCTAATGATAAAGGTATCATTCAAAAAATAATTTAACCTTCCACCAATCGGGAGTTTAAATCGGTTATCTGGCAAACGCTCTACATCATCTGCCAACTGAAAGTCTTCAATAAAAAAGTCGTTGATATCTGCAAAATAAACTCTTTGAAAGGGTGTACTTAACAATCCGTTTTGAAGCACGGCATCTAAGAAAATGGAGCCTTGCAAACGCTTGCTCAATATTTGAGAAAACCCTAGAGAAACGGAATAGGAATTGCGGTTGATATTATCAAATTCATTAAAAACAGGATTATAAGTGCCTGCGCCTAAAATTCTGTCATCAAAAAAACTACCTCTTAATTCTATCGGATATTGCGGATTCCACCGATCAAAATATACATTAGCACTTGTGGAAAGTTCTGTGTTCTTCTCATTAAAAAGTCTTGTATAGCCTCCACCAAAACCGACGGAAGCATAGTCATATTCAGCAGAAACATAAGCGTTGGCGTTCCAAATTTTATTTCGATCATCTGAACTGTGCTGGTAATTAGGACTCACATGTACCAATTGATCAGACTGTGAAGCACCAGAAGATGCAATATAAGGGCTTACTCGGTCATTTGGATTACCATCTAAAGGATTTACATTACTAGAAGATGCCGAAGAATATGCCGAAATTCCGAAATCTAAAGTAAGTACATCATCAGCATTCATCGGCAACCTTACAATGAGTGATGAAGTTACATCGGTAAGCTCCTCAGAGCCATCGCCACCTGTTACCGCGGCATTATTCCCATCTTGACCGTAATAACTAAAAAGCGCATCTATCTCCGTAGTTTCTAAAACTCTTTTTTTATAAGATGTGTCTTGACCGTTAACTAAATAGCCTAGAAAAATTAAAATAGAAAAAAAGAGTGAGCGCATTTTATATTTTAATATTACTTAATTACAGCCACAACCACCGCCTGTTTTTCCCCCATTAGCACCTGCAGTAGCTTCACGATAAATTTGAAAATTAGTTTCAAACTGCTCCATGCTTTTTCCTGCCAGTATCATTTCTTCATCGTTTAAATACACTTTATCATATTCTTTTACAACCACGCAGGAGGTAGAAGAAAGTGCTAAGATTAAAAGGACTATTATTTTTTGCATTTTCTAAAAAAGTCTAAAGTTTGAAATGTTTAAAGTTTCTTTCTTTTAATATTTGTTAGTTACTTTAATTCTTGTTTCACTTGTTCTCTAATGGTTTTTGGTTGCTGATTGCTCGTTTGTTCGTTGTAAACTTTTATTTTTGAACTATCTACTTATTCTATGCTTTGCATTTCCAATTTCGTATTTTTTTTCGTCTTAATACTTTTTTTGAACTTGAACTACTGATTTTTATCAAACTTAATTCCGCTACTCTTGTGAATTTTATTTTCTGAATCGACAATGATTATCTCTGTACCTTCTAATTGATCGACAAATGATAAGCCTGTTTCTAGACCCATTATAAAAACGGATGTTGCCAAGGCATCGCAAAGTTCTGCACTTTTTGAAAAGACCGACACACTATTAATCCCTTTTGATGGATACCCGGTTCTGGGATCGATAATATGAGAATACTTTTCGCCCTTAAAGACCACGTACTTTTCATAATTACCAGAAGTAGCTACGGAAGATTCGTCCACAGGCAACCAAGAAAAAATTTTATCACGGTCTAAAGGATTGGAAATGCCCACAATCCATTTTTCGCCAGTTGCTTGTCTTCCCCAAGTGGTCAAATCTCCTGAAGCATTGATAATACCAGCAAACACTTTTTTTGATTGCATTAGTGTTTTGGTTTTATCGGCGGCATAGCCTTTACCAATAGCACCAAAGCCAATTTTCATTCCTTCTAACTCGAAAAAAACGCTTGACTTTTCTTTATCTAAAATAATATGTTGGTAGCCTACTTTTGAAATCGAATTTTTAATTTCTTCGGCAGAAGGCGGATAAGTCATACTACCATCAAACTTCCAGACTTTATCCATAGACGCATAGCTAATATCAAAAGCACCATCGGTAATTTTTGAAATTTTTATCGCCCTTTCAATTAAACCAAATAATTCTGCACTTACTTTTACGGGTTGAATGCCTGCATTATTATTGATGAATGAGGTTTCTGAATTTTCATCCCACGAAGAAATTAGTTTTTCAATTCTGCTAATCTCCGCAATAGCTCCATCAATATGTTTATTGGCAATAGCTTGACTTTCTGCTACAATGGTAATATCAAAACGGGAACCCATTAATTTTACCGTTCTATCTACAGTAATATACTTTTTTTCCTGGGCAGTTACAAAACAAAAAGTAAAAAGTAAAAAGAACAAAAACGAATTTTTCAATCTATAAATGAATTTAGGACTGAAATATACGCTTTTGGCTTGACTTTTTGATAGCCAGTTTCGCCTAAAATTTCACCTTTTTTATTCAAAACTAGAACCAATGGAAAATAACCTTTAGTATTATACTTTTCGGCTAGCGTCTTATTTTGATCTGTTAAACTTTCTGAAAGTTTATTCCCTTTTCGTCTGGGAAAATCTGCCTTGTACAACACATAATTATCTGCTGCATAGGTTTTAAATTCCTCTGATTGCCAAATTTCTTTATCCAATTTAATGCAAGGCGCACACCAGTCAGAACCAGAAAAAACAAGGATTAAGGTTTTATTTTGCACAATTGTCTCTTTTTGAGCGACATCAAAATTTGTTTGCCAGTCTTGAGCATGAGTTGTAAGTATCCAAAAAAATGTGAAGACTAAAAATACATACTTCATTTTTATTTTATTTATTCAAAAATACGTAAGATATTGTTTACGGAAACTTCAGTTTTGAATATTTTTAGGGGTCTTGATGTAATCGAGTTTAAAGGTTTTCCTGTTAGGTCAAAACGTGCTCCGTGTACATCACATTCAAAAACGCCTCCATTTTCCTTAAAAAAATCAATATTCGGATTACCTTCATGACTACATATTTTGCTTGCAGCCACTAAATTTCCCTCTAGATTTCTCACAATAATAATGTCGTTTTCAGTAAATTTTACTTTAGATTTCACGAAAATAAATCCTCCATTACTTTGAAGATTTACCGCTAAACTTGCGTTTAAATCAACGGTAAAATCTACACCTGTTGGTTGTTCTGGAATTAAGGGTTCTTCTCCACCACCTTCTGAGGAGCAACTGTGTAAACAAGAAAAAGCTAGAGCAAATGCTGCGCCAGCTCCCAAGGTTTTTAAAAATTCTTTTCTTTCCATAATGTTGGTCTTTTAGAGAAACAACGTAAAAAAGATAAAAAACGTATTTGTTGAATCATTTGCTTTTACTTATTAGTATCTAAAAATAGCTTATTACCATTCATTCGAAGCTCTCTTTGAATGTTCAAAGCATTTTTTTTAAATTTATTTTACCAAGGTATGAACATACATTTATACCTTTAGGATTTACGTTTTTTTTAGATTATCTGATACAACCTTGATGGCTTTTTTTTGTAGCGCCTTGCTTTATTGTCAGCATCATAATTTTTGGAACTTATTTCATAAAGATGATTTAAAATTTTTATTTTCCATAATGATAACTGCAAGCAGCTATCCAGAGCGCGTCGTTTTCATATTTATAAACCAATCGATGTTCCGAAGTTATGCGTCTTGACCAATAATTTCGTAAATCGCCTTTTAAAGCCTCTGGTTTTCCTATGCCTTCAAAAGGCGTTCGGAAAGAGCTTTTAATAAGTTCGTTGATGCGTTTTACTATTTTCTTATCGACTTTTTGCCAATACAATGGTCTTCATAAGAAGATGTTGACCTAGTTAGTGTCATCTACTCGATTAATTCTTTTTGAAAATCTTTGCCTGCTTCGAGATCTTTTATAGAATTTTATAAAATATCTCTATTTTTTCCTGTCAATAAATAAGTGGTTTCCTTTAAAGGATTATATTCGTCCAAAGATATTAAAACAAGGTCTTTGCCGCTTTTCGCTTAATAAGAATATCGCTAACGTCATTAACTAATTTATCGAACCAATGCTTCAGATTTGAACGAAAATCTGTATAATTTACTGTCTCCATAATGAAAAGATAATAAAAGGTACTTAATAAAGTACTTTAATGGAAAATTTTATATCAATATTCAAAAACCCCTTTAGCACTACTAATCGTTAGTCTTTTGTTAGCGCTCTCTTCTACCCTACCGATAATGCGACCACGCACGCCGAAACTATCTGCTATTTGTATTAAATCTAGAGCAATGGCTTCGTTTACGTAAAATTCTAATCTGTGGCCACAATTGAACACTTGGTACATTTCTTTCCAATCTGTGCCCGATTGTTCTTGGATTAAATTAAATAAGGGTGGTACTTCAAATAAGTTGTCTTTTACTATATGTAGATTATCTATAAAGTGTAATATTTTCGTTTGCGCTCCACCGCTGCAATGCACCATACCATGAATGTCTTTAGGTGTGTATTTTTCTAACACTTTCTTTACAATAGGTGCGTAGGTTCTAGTTGGCGACAATACTAATTTACCCGCATCTAAAGGTGAACCTTTAACCGTATCTGTTAGTTTTATTTTGCCAGAATAGACTAAATATTCAGGAACTTCAGCATCATAACTCTCAGGATATTTTTCGGCTAAATATTTAGAAAAAACATCATGTCGTGCAGAGGTTAATCCGTTACTGCCCATGCCACCGTTATATTGTTTTTCGTAGCTGGCTTGCCCGAAAGATGCTAAACCTACGATAACATCACCTGCTTTTATATTGGCATTATTAATTATCTCGCTCCTTTTTAAACGAGCAGTTACTGTAGAATCTACAATAATAGTACGTACTAAATCACCAACATCAGCAGTTTCGCCACCTGTAGAATGTATCGTTATTCCGTATTGTTTTAAATCGCTAATTAATTCTTCTGTACCGTTGATAATAGCAGAAAGTACTTCGGCAGGGATTTTATTTTTATTGCGCCCAATCGTGGAAGAAAGCATGATATTATCAGTGGCGCCTACGCAAATTAAATCATCAATATTCATAATTAATGCATCCTGCGCTATGCCTTTCCAAACGCTTAAATCGCCTGTTTCTTTCCAATACATATACGCTAAGGAAGATTTTGTTCCCGCACCATCAGCGTGCATCACCAAACAATAATCTTCATTATTTGTTAAATAATCAGGCACTATTTTACAAAATGCCTTGGGAAACAAGCCTTTATCTATATTTTTTATAGCATTATGCACATCTTCCTTTGAGGCAGAAACTCCTCTTTGTTGGTATCTTTCACTGTTTGATGAACTCATTATGGACAGATTTTGCACAAAAATAGTGGAAACATTAAAATTTATGAGGTTATAAGTTTAAAAAGCAATAAATAAATCTACTAATGAACTATTTTTTGAACTTATAACCCTCATTCTAAATTTCTATTTTTTTATAAACCAATAAGCTTTTTCTCCAAATTTACAAGCTCTTTTACTTTTGAAATAATAACTCCCTGTACTTCGTTAAAGGCCAAAGATTGTTATCCATTAAGCTTTCTAACTTATCGCTATGGTTTCTTATTTGCTCAAAATAGGGCTTCACATTGTCGCAATAAGCAAATGCTTTTTTATCTATATCTTTTAATTTATTGGCACTTCGGCGAGCATCTGTCATTTTATCAGTGAGGCTTTTTATGGCTGCAATATGTTCTGCAATTTGCTCTATGATGGACAATTGACCATCGGATAATTTTTTGTGTGCTGCACCATAAATATCCTTTAAACCTATCACATTTTTTATAATTTGATTTTGATATTTAATCGCCACCGGAATAATATAACTATACACCAATTCATTATATACCCTACCCTCTATTTGTATTTGAAAAATATAGGTCTCTAATTCCACTTCTTTGCGAGCGGCAATTTCCACTTCGCTCATGACTTTCATGCTTTTAAACAAATCTAAACTCTCTTTTGAAGTTAAAACTTGCAATGCTCTTGGGGTATTTTTGTTGTTGCTCAATTTTCTTCTTGCCGCTTCTCTTTCCCATTCTTCACTATAGCCGTCGCCATCAAACCGAATTCTTTTTGATGTTTTGATGTATTCTCTTAAAACATTAAAAACGGCTTCATCTTTCTTTAGATTTTTTTTATCGATTAATACATCGACTTCTTTTTTAAAATCTTGCAACTGCTTTGCAACAATCGTATTTAAAACGGTCATGGGTTTTGCGCAGTTTGTTTTAGAACCCACGCCACGCATTTCGAATTTATTGCCTGTAAATGCAAAAGGAGAAGTTCTGTTGCGATCGGTATTATCTAAAAGAATTTCAGGGATTTTGCCGACTACATTCAATTTAAGTTCTGTTTTTTCTTCTGGTGACAATTTCCCTTGGGAAACACCTTCAAGTTCATCTAAAACATTGCTTAATTGCGTGCCAATAAATATAGAAAAAATGGCCGGTGGTGCTTCATTTGATCCTAATCTATGGTCATTACTTGCGGATGCAATTGAAGCCCGCAAAAGCTCCTCATAGCTATCTACCGCTTTTATGGTATTGATAAAAAAGGTCAGAAATTGCAGATTTTTCATCGGCGTGGAACCAGGACTCAATAAATTTACCCCAGTATCTGTCGCTAAAGACCAATTATTGTGTTTACCTGAACCGTTGATACCCTCAAAAGGTTTTTCATGGAAAAGGACCTTAAAGCTATGCTTATCCGCAATTTTATCCATGACATCCATAAGTAATAAATTATGATCAACGGCTAAGTTAGCCTCCTCAAAAACGGTTGCAAGCTCAAACTGGTTAGGGGCTACTTCATTGTGTCTTGTTTTTACAGGAATCCCTAATTTTGTACATTCCTTTTCTAAATCACTCATAAAACTCAACACGCGATCAGGAATAACGCCAAAATAATGATCGTCTAATTGTTGTCCTTTAGCCGCTTGATGTCCAACTAAAGTTCTGCCTGTCATCACAATATCGGGTCTCGAGAAAGCTAAAGCTTTATCAATCAAAAAATACTCTTGTTCCCAGCCCAATGTAGCATTTACTTTAGAAACATTTTTATCGAAATAACGAGCAACAGCCGTCGCAGCATCATCAATAGCGCTTAAAGCTCTTAAAAGCGGCGCTTTATTATCTAAGGCTTCGCCTGTATAAGCAACAAAAATAGTGGGAATACATAAAGTTGTTCCATAAATAAAAGCATTAGATGTTGGATCCCATGCGGTATAGCCACGGGCTTCAAACGTATTTCGAATGCCGCCACTCGGGAAACTAGAGGCATCAGGTTCTTGCTGTACCAACTGGCTACCACCAAATTTCTCGAGGGGTTTACCATCTAACAAATCAAAAAAAGCATCGTGCTTTTCGGCAGTAGCTCCTGTTAAAGGTTGGAACCAATGCGTATAATGCGTAGCACCCATAGATATCGCCCAAGCTTTAATAGATTCTGCCACTTGGTCTGCCATTTTTCTATCGATTTTAGAACCAGCATTCCTAGCATTACGAACGCTTTCCAAAGCATCTTTAGTAAGGTATTGAAGCATCCGATCTTCATTAAAAACATAAATACCAAAAAGTTCAGATCTTCTTCCCTTTTCTTCAATAACTATTCGCGGTCTTTCTTGACTTTTGGTGATCGCATCAAACCTTAATTTTGACATAACTATAATGGAATTTATTAGTGCACAAAATTAGGAATTTAATAATTCAATACACAAAAAAATATATTAATTATAAAATACCCTCAAAAAAATACAGTCATCACGAATTTTAACTTATTTATTTGCAATTAACCCCTAAAAAATTAGATGTTATTCTAAAAATTTTTATTTTTGTCTCATCCCTAAAGATTTATAAGACAATTATATTATGGCTAAAATTAAATTAGAATACATTTGGTTAGATGGGTATAAACCTACTCAAAACATGCGGAGCAAAACTAAAGTTGAAGAGCATGAAGACTTTAAAGGTACCATAGAAGAGTTGGGCACTTGGTCTTTTGATGGTTCATCTACAAAACAAGCAATTGGAGGTTCTTCTGATTGCGTTTTAAAGCCTGTTGCCATTTATCCAGATCCCGAAAGAATTAACGGTTATTTGGTGATGACTGAGGTTATGAACCCAGATGGAACGCCACATGTATCTAATGCAAGAGCAGAAATTGATGATGAAAATGATGATTTCTGGTTTGGTTTTGAGCAAGAATATTTTATTATGGATACAAAAACTGAATTACCTTTAGGATTTCCTAGAGGCGGCTATCCAAAACCTCAGGGCATGTATTACTGTTCTGTAGGCGGTTTAAATACCCATGGTAGAGAATTGGTCGAAGAACACGCTGATTCGTGCATTGCGGCTGGTTTAAATTTTGAAGGTATTAACCAAGAAGTGGCTTGCGGACAGTGGGAATTTCAATTGTTTGCTAAAGGAGCTAAAAAGGCAGGTGATGAAATTTGGATTGCTAGATATCTATTAGATCGTTTAACCGAAAAGTATGATTGGTACATTGAATATCACCCAAAACCCCTTGGCGATACAGATTGGAATGGCTCTGGGATGCACGCAAATTTCTCTAACACCACCCTAAGAACTTGTGGTTCTAGAGAAACTTTTGAAAAAATATGCGAAGCTTTTCGTCCAGTTGTAAAAGAACATATTGCAATTTACGGCGCTTTTAACGACCAACGTTTAACAGGGAAGCACGAAACTGCTTCTATACATGATTTCTCTTACGGCATCTCCGATCGTGGAGCATCGATACGTATTCCTATTTATTCTGTTTCTAAAGGTTGGAACGGTTATCTTGAAGATCGTCGTCCTGCGTCAAACGCAGATCCCTATAAAGTTGCTGGTAGAATCATCAAAACAGTGAAGACTGCTAAGGTTTAAATATTACTGAAATTTTTATACAAAAAGTGCTATTGATATTTCGATAGCACTTTTTGTATGATTTATTTTGAAAGAAGGAACCACTTTAAAGTATAGCAATCGAGCTATCAGCCCGAAAACCTTGGAAAAGACCGCTGCGTTAGGAACTAGACTTTTTTTTCTCTGTTCTTGTCTTCTTGATACTTTATAAAGTAATGATCTGAGCGCTACAAGAAGGCGGAGCCGAGTTGAATGCTATTGATTAAATATAATTTTACTTATTGCAAGGTAAAGTAAACAAAACCTAAATAGCATGCTACAAGAATTGTACCATCTCGCCACCCTAATCTAAGTCCTTTTGGAAAAAATACCAAAGGCAATATGATGAATGAAAAACCCAACATCCAAAAAATATCATTGGTTAATAACCTTTGATCCATAACTTTTATTGGAGTTATGATTGCCGTTATTCCTAATACAGCCAATAAGTTAAAGATGTTAGAACCAATAAGATTCCCTAATGAAATTGCTTTCTCTTTTTTAATAACTGCAATTACAGACGCGGAAAGTTCTGGAATACTAGTGCCAATGGATAACACGGTTACAGCTATAATACGCTGACTAACGCCATAATGATTTGCCAGGCCAACGGCACCTTTAACTAGCAACTCTGAACCTCCCCAAAGCGAAACTCCTCCTAAAATTAAAAAAAGCGCTGTTTTATAGTTGGGCAACAAAACATCATCTTCGGGTTTTTCGTCTTCAACAGCTGGTGTTTGGAATCGCAATAAATAAACTAAGAAAGCAAAAAGTACCACCACCATGATGATGCCCTCATACTGTTGTAATTCCCCATCAAAATAAATAAATGTGAAAAATAATAATGAGGCTAGCATCATCACAGGCCAATCTGTGGTATAAAAACCTTTTTTTACATTAATACTCCCTAAAAGAATGGTTATTCCCAAAACAAGTCCAAGGTTGGCGATATTTGAACCTACAACATTCCCTAAAGCCAAATCAGGAAAACCGTCTAAAGCGGCTTTTATACTCACAATAAGCTCTGGTGCCGAGGTAGCAAACGAAACCACCGTCATACCTATGACAATTTTTGGAATATTTAATTGAAGTGATAAAGCTACAGCCGATTTTAACAACCAACTACCGCCTAAAATGAGCAAGATTAAACCCAATATAATAAATACTATGTCTTGCATTTTAAAATTTT
>Ga0209491_10007898_pt1 | contig 13801 bp, 7 predicted proteins | sample BON02_FD_187213 | JGI IMG/M metagenome (GOLD analysis project Ga0209491, IMG submission 187213) | Freshwater microbial communities from Lake Bonney liftoff mats and glacier meltwater in Antarctica - BON-02 (SPAdes) (version 2) | ecosystem: Environmental > Aquatic > Freshwater > Ice > Glacier... | reverse complement strand
ATTGTGTGAAGCAATTTTGCATATCAGTACTCCAAATAAACCTGTTCCTTGAATCGCTCGAACACGTGAAAATACTTTTTTTGATCGATAACGGATCTATTATTCGACGAGAGGCGTCGAAAGATTGCTAGAGCCGGACGGGTTGGAGGAATATCTTAATATGATAAATAATGAAATAGTCCTATTCGAATCGCAGAGGGACTTGCAACGTTCCCTAGATGCTCTTGATAGCAAATTCGTCGAGATTCAAGATAGGTTCGAGATTTCAAATGTTGAACAGAGTAAAAAAGTTCCAAGACCCAAGCCATGTTTGCCTAGAGTTAAAAGCAGAGATTCAAACTATAATGGTGTATCTTCGAATAGGCGGTATTCAAAGCCCCGATGGAAACGCTCTCGGCCTGGTATTATCGATGATTGTACTAGGAAAAAGCAATGCTCGATTGGAAGCATAGTCCCCCGTGTTCCTTTGACTGCCACTGCCCCTAAACCTCTTCCTGCATTGCCTAACTTACTTGAAGCAACGTGTGGTTGGCTCCTATGTGAGCTTCCCGATAGAAAATGGTCCAAGTACTATTTCGTGACAGATCCTGCCTCTCACACACTGTTACAACTTCGAACACCAGAATCACCAACAACTGAAGGTTATTTCAATCTTCAAAATGCTGTGATTCATTCACAAGGTACCATCCAGTACCATGGAGAGATGCTCTACACGTTTCGTATCGTTGCAGATAATGGGATCGCCGGAAAGAAAGTTCGTCTCAAATTGGGTATTCACGATGAAGGCTACATGCTAAAATGGCTGCAGGTATTGAGATACAATTCTCGAACACATTCTTTATGTACCACTCCATTGCCTGAACCTAAATCACCAGTTATATTACCAGTAGTACGGCATGTATGGGATGATTATATTAAAACGATTGAAGGAGTTGAGCTACTAGACACCAACCTAAAAAAGGAGTTAAAGAGGATTGGGATGGGAATAAAGTTCAAGTATAACTCGTCGGAAACCATCAATTGGGAAATTGTGCCTTGGACTGAAAAATGTGCAGTTTGTATTCAATCATGGTATCGAAGCCGGACTGCCCTTCAAATGGTTTTTGGAGACAAGGGAATTCAAAAGCGCGTAAAAGCTGTATCTGTAATTCAAACTTGCTACCGAAGATATGCAGAGAAGTTAGAGAGACAGGAGCTGCAGTTGATTCAAACAACAGTAGTGGTTCTACAATCCTTCTTTCGGGGCAGCTTAGGAAGAAAATTTGTGAGAGACACTAAAGTTGTTCTAGATAACGCAACGGTCATTCAGTGTACCTGGCGATCTTTTGTTGCTCGACAAACTGCGAATAAAAGACGACAAATTATTGAACTTGAAGTTCAGGGTATCTTAGATCATGTGGTACAACTTGTGGACGGGAACCACGAGGCTTATGTACTCGTGCAACATCAAAAGCAGCGACGAAACAGCGCTGTGAGTCTGCAATGTGCATGGAGGGGTCGCATAGGAAGAAACCAAGCAGTCGCACAAAGGCAGGAATGTGCATCTATCACGATACAGTGTGCATTTAGAAAGTATTCCGCCTGCAGATGGGTTAAAAAGGCCATCAACGGATTTACTACATTGCAGGCATGCTTTAGAGGTGCGTCTACTCGTTATAGAGAACGAGGAAAGAGATTTTACAGATTAAAAGCCACTTCGATCCAACGTATAATACGGGGTGGTATCGTCAGGATTCAGGTTTCAAGAATTTATATTGCGCACAATAAAATTTGGAGGTTCTGCAAAAATATTTTAGGGAGGAAGCAATATGTAGCATGCAAGAAGGTTATAAGCATTCGTAGGCATGCCAGAATAGTGATTCAGAGTAGTTTAAGGATGTTTTCGGCTCTGACCAAATTCAAAATCGAACTTCGTAGGTTTCGAAATATCTGTCTTATTCAAACTTGGTTTAGATGCTTCTCCCAGAAAAAAATATTTCGTATTTTGCGAAGCAGATGTGTTAAAATTCAATGCTTTTTGCGAAAGTACTTTGCTAAAAATGTAATAATAAACCTGTGGCACCAACGACGATCTGCATGCGCTACTATTATCCAGAGAAACTTTCGCGTTTGGCACACGCATCGCACCATATATAAGTTGCAGGAAGCAACCAACGGCAACTTTTTGAAGCTCAATTTCGTTTTGTTCAGTGGTTTGGTCCGATTCGATTCGAAATCTTTCAAATCCAAAATTACTGTTGCATCGACGGCAGGTGATTTGTTAGTTCGAATTTCAGAGCCATGCGGAATAGCGCATAAGTGGGAGATTGGTGGCTGGCATCTCATCCTTTTTTTGCACCGTCGAAAACTCACCATTCACGATGTTCCAGTGTGGAAACTTGGTGAGATACTTTCCATTCATATGTTAACTCTTCACATGAAGTCGATGCCTGGTCAGCAGAGGCAGCTCGCTGTCCATCTACCACCACAATTTGATTGCATTGCGCGGGTCCTAGTGAAGCAATCCTTCTTCAAGGACTTGTGGGACCACTTGAGCGACTCAACTTTCTGTCATAGAAGTGAAACCCATCAGGTGATTTCAAAATCACTGGTGACACTAAATGCATATAATAAAAAACCAGTGCGCATAGGGATACCGCCTAGTGCCCAAACTAACATATTCGACCGGTCCATTCATCCTAGGGCAATATTCGGGCATGATATGGACTTTCATGGGATGGAGCTGCAACGACGAGTAGATACATTTGAAAATTTGAACCGTACGGAAGCCCAGCTTCTAGAATCACTGGACAAGAAGTCTATTGAGTCCCTGTTTGAAGAGAGTCTTCAGTTTACGCTGACTAGCTTAAGCACCACGACGGAGTTAAGCGATCAGCTTGGTAGTGATATCGCTCGTTGGGAAGAATCCATAGTCGATTTAATGCACCAGAAAAGTATTTTGGACCACGAGGAAAACTTGAATGAATACCTTAAAGAACCTCGATTCCAATTGTTTGACAATAGCATTGCGTGTCTACAGAGAAAGATAGCGGTTGCCAAGGATACGGTACACGTGTGTCAAAATAGCATCGAGTTCTTCAGCCGAAGTCACGTCTATTTAATAGATTCAAATAAGCGACTTTCCATCGTAGCATCAGATATGACGTTACTGGTACAGCAACAACGTAAAAGGCGGAAATCAAGAATAGAGAATGAGATCCAATGTTTTACTGCGACGAAACCGGTGTATGATCTATGTTGTAGAAACATTGCAATGCTGATTGGTGGATACTTCACTGCACATGTTCCCACTTTGAACTCAAGTGATGCACTATTGAGCAAGTATCTCCCTATTTTAGCTTCTCAGATGGACGAATTACAAAGGATATATGGGAATAATGGAGCTGACGAAATCACTTATGAAACGAATTTAAAACTTGTAGTCGAATCTGTACATGGGTTTTTAGGAAACTTAACATTGGAATTCGAAACGATCCAAAGCGAAGGTGGTCCGTTGATTTCCGAACAAGATAAATTTGTAGCAAACACGCGAGATAGCTTCGAAAAACTTGATAAATCCATCAAAAGGGAACGCCTCCGATGTGAAAATATCATCGCCAAAGAGGACAACATCCAAGAGATGCTAAGTAAGGAGGAGGCATTGTACCGCGAGCAAATGGCATACGATGAGTCCCAACAAAAGTTGACTGCTCCGAATCTGCTCGAGGAATCCTTAGATCAGGTAGATGACCTCTACGACGAACTTAAATCAAAAATACAGCTACTCGTCTCGGTGGTAGAGGAATTCGCCACAATAGAAGAAAAGAAAGGTTTCGAAAGACAGCAACTAGATTGTGCGTATTCGAAATTCGTGAAACTGGATGATTGTCTAGATGAAAAATCCTACGATACCGCTGTGAAAGAATGTCAATCGGTGGTAAAGTACTTAGGTCATCTGAGTTTGCTATTCAAGCGGATACACACTCAGATAGAGAGTGATGACGACCCAGACGAGTTCCCTAACATGATAAAATTTCACATAGCTTCCATCAAGAACGGAGAGGCTTTGCTTTCTGCAATAGAGGACACCCGCAAGTATTACTCGATCATAAATCCACCACCAGAAGATCAACCAACATACAAAGTCTCAACGGAGCAGCCAGTCAGTTCGCGATTCTTACTTGGTACAGTGGCTCAAGGTCTTGCCAAGACTATTTTAGGAGAATCCACGGCATCCAAGGTAGCAGCCTCCCCAGTGGTCGTAACGGTGGCTAAACTGATACGTCATGGACTGAAAACTCACGCGATCGGATTGAGGCGGGGAGTCATTGTTGCCCGAGGTGCCCAAGTAGAGCAACGATTGAAGCTGAAACGCAAATTTGCAGCTGCAAAAGGATTCATCAAAGACCCCTTTCGATGGAAGTCGGCGAACCAACATGAAAGAGCCGTTGATATTCAGCGCATTTTTCGAGGATATCGTTGCAGGAAGAAGCTGCGCAGCGAGGCAGCGACAGTAATCCAATGCGCGTTCAGATCCATGACGGCGTGGAATACTTATAAAGATACTCTTCATAAAAGCACCTCCAAGCACTACGATGCAGTTACTGGATCATATTACTACGTATGGCCTGGTCACACTTCATGGCAACCTCCTCAAGCAATCCATGATAGACATATCATGTTCGGTACTAGGATGAGAGCCAAAGACCATCAATGGACGGACGACGAAGCAGCACGATTGGTTCAATCAGGATATCGCGCACGCAAAGCACGTGGTGTATTTGTGCAATTAATTTTTGACAGCTACGAAAAGATTTGGGAACCTTCACAGGAGGCCTACTTTTATCAAAACATGCATACGAGGAAATGCCAGTGGCATAAACCGCTAGGATTGGGATCTCTCGATTTGGAGCCATCATACTTCCCAGAATCATAAAAGAGTGAGAAAAGAAATAAAATTGAATAAATATCCTAAATTCATTCCATTACTCGGTAGAGGCTTTTTCGTCTTTTGGCGCCGTCTTCTTCTTGTGCTTAATCTGAAATTGATATTGCTTGTTCAACGTAACCAATTCACCATCGCTGGCCTCCACTTTTCTATTGGAAAGAGGTCGGCTTGTCGCTGCTACTGATGGTCCACCTCTTCCTCTTCCCCCACGGGAATTGCTGCCTCTTGCACCTCTGCTTGCTCCTCTTGTAACACCTCCGTTGTTTGGTTGAAATGAAGACTTGATACCACCCCTTCCTCTTCCTCCTCGTGCAGCTCCTCTTCCTCTCACGCTCGGTCTCGCCCGTGGACCCCCGCAAAGAAGGTTGGCTGCAGGTCGTTCTTCCACCTCAGCTGCCAAATACTCTGGAAAATCTAAAAGGATCCCCCCATTTTTACTCATTTTCATAATGGTCTCCAGGGCGCTGAGACCGCTGCTAAACTCAACTCCATAGAATCGAACACCATCGTACTCTTCCGGATTAAAATCCATTCTTTCGTATACGAATGACTTGTTGCCACCCTCGCGAGGCTGATGCGGTTCATTGGTCGTCTCTTCCACTACTTGGTAGGTATGGCCCGAGTTCTTGAGGTAATTGGCCCCCTTCAAATTGTGCATTGGAATATCTCGAACGAACAACCATCGAATCTGGACAGAAAAAACCTCATCCTCTCCTCCTGTGGAACCAGAAAAAACTTCTGCCGCTCCGCATATTTTACGTAATCCGGGAAGGGTGAACAATATGATTGCAGAACCAATGCCACTCATCTCACCAAACGCGCAATCGACCAGCTCTTGTTCTTCAGTAGTGTCAAGAACCCAGGACATCGTCTTGATGGATTGAACTATTTCCAACTCCGTTTTGCAGCAACACACTAAAAACTTGAACTGATTGCCGAAATTTCTGTTCATGTTGATGTGAGCCAAGTACGGATGGGCACATACCAATCTAAGATATTTGGCGATCGATACTAGTTCATCCAGTACAGGAGATGGCTGAAGGGTATCAGGCAGTGGGGTCCCATATCTTAAGTGTTCGATAATTTCTGGCAACTGGTATACATACTGATGCCCGTGATGGTGAATTAGTGCAAAGAAAGGGTCCAGCATTTGAGGAGCTGCCCATAAGAAAATTTGTTGACCCGCTTGTAATGCACGAGCAGCATCTTTCACCTCGAAACTCCACTGTTTTCGCGGAGTAGCGATATTGGTTTCCCGGACTACTTGTTCATCAGGTTTCAATAAGGGCGCATCAGGTTGAGTGGGATCTCTCGCTATCTGAGCCCAACTTGGTTTACCATCCGGAGCTGCTTCTTTGTTGTCACTACCTTGTTGCGGTGCTTGTGGGGGGTGACCCTGGTACATCCCAGACGATTGTGCAGTTTGTTCTTCTTCAGACATGAAACAAATGTCAGTTTATATAGAGACGCGTTGGAATACAACTATTTAAAAACCGAATCAACAGCAATCAGCAACTGCTATCTGAATAGAATGCTATCTTTGGGTTTGTCGCTATCCACACAATGCAGCCTTTTCTTTTTCAGCGGGTAATTTACAGTGAACAACCGTTAATTGCCAAATTATTAACGATGCCTTGATAATACATGTATCATAGTATCAACCGAGGTACCAGCAACTGACACAGAATGAGCTTTCGAATTGCCGCTCTAGTATCTGTAGGTGCTGTACTCGTATCTGTGATATATATGCGGCGAATGAAAATGCATATATTAGGTGTAGGTGTTGCTAAAAGATTCAGACAAACTCCTCTTCGAAATATTTTCTATTTGGTGCGACATGGGCAATCGGAAGCGAACGTGGAAGGTATTATTGTTAGCGATCCATCCATAGGGACTACCAAGTACACACTCACCAAGCGTGGAATATCTCAGGCAACGCGAGCAGGTGTTAAAATTGAATCAATCTTTTCTAGCATGGGATTTCAAAAGTCACAGGTCCAAGACAATCTCATCATTATCTGTTCCGATTTTGCGAGGACTGTTGCCACAGCCAAGTGTATTGCGAAAGAAGTTGGTCTAAAAGAATCCAATGTGAATATATCCATTGCATTAAGAGAGCGATACTTTGGAGATCTGGATGGCCAGAAAGACGATCAGTATGAGCTAGTGTGGAAGCATGACAACGATTCCGCTTCGCATTCAATGTTCGGTTCGGAGAGCGTTAATTCGGTTCTCCTTCGAGCAGGAAATCTTGTCACTGAGTTGAATGAAAAATACACAGATAAAGTTATTGTGCTGGTAGCCCATGGTGACGTTTTGCAGATACTCAGGACTGGTTTTGAATCCCAGTTTCCTCCCGCGCACCATCGAAGAGGCGAGGCGCTTTTAACCGGTTCCGTCACTCGTCTCCAAAATAATGTATGATTACTATTTTCTTTGTTTTTTAAATGAATCGCACTTTTACAAAGAAGAATTATGAAAACGCTCATGGTTGTAAAATAAAGTGCTGCGATACTCGCGACTATAGAAGAAGTTACTCGAAATGATCACTTTAGAAAGAGGAGACCCCATTTTCATTGTAAAAATCAAGTTAAATTTTCCAGTAAAATGGATGCGATACATTGAGACAATAGAAGCAACAGGAAGACGAACTTATGCTTGAAGGGTCTAAGCACCTCAGGCGATATCCAGGGAGCATATGACAACGGATCAAGCCACTGCTTCTTTGTTCCCCATAGGAATTCTCAAAGTTCATCCCAAGAGGAGCAATCGAAGGAGAGTAAGAAGCGGAACCTCAAAATCTGGAGTCCGATGGCTATGTTTCTGCCTTCGAATAGCAGGCAACAATGAGCAACGAGTGGAGACCATGAGAAGAATGCAGTCGATTCAAGAATAGTGACGGTGAGGTGGAAGAAGACAGTGAGGATAGTACATTTATATGCGAAGGGTGTATACAAGAGAAATGATGACGAGAAAAGTGAAAACAAGGACGATTATGCTGGACTTACACTGGTATCTCCAGTTCATCAAATGGAAATAGGATTTCAATGCGCTGCACATAGAGAAAATAAGTTTAATACTGAAAATATTCAAGATGTTGCAGAAAAGAAATTGTGATTCTCGAATTCAGCTGTGGTATCTATGGGCATCTCTTGAACCAGTGTACGTAATGACTTCACACCATATCCAAAGTTGACATCAAGAAAAATCTGATGAAATGGTTTCCCAAATACTGGTTGACTGGATTTTAAATGTCCTAAGTTGGCTTTGAGAGGGCTCTATTATTGCTGCGAGTCTAATCCTTGATGTGTCGATGGCGGAAGCATGCCACGCCGTGTGAATAAAACCAAGGTTTTCAGAGGTTCAAAGAGACGTAGCCACTTAAAGACCCGTTTATAATAAAAGCAACTTTTGTTTCAGTGGTTGGGAAATGAAGATGGTTCCATGAAGTGTCGATTATGGAAACGCCATTTTTTTTTCTAATACTGGTATCAATGGTATCATTTATCCAAGTGTTGCAGAATTAATTAATTGTTGATACATACCCTGGTATGGGGATCCGTTTCAAAACTCTCTTATCGGTTGGCATGGTTATACTTTTAATTGGATCGATCCTCGTTATTCATACTCAATTTTTATCAGATTCAGAACAGATCACGTTGTTTACCAAGCAGACGTCTGCTGTGATCGTGAAAGAAAGGTGCACGGTTCTGCATACACTTGCTTACAACAATTACTTACATAGAAATGATAGCGCCTATGGATGGAATAGGCATTGGGCTCAGATACATGGATGCTCCTTCTTGGCGGTGTCCATACATGAAGAGTCGTGTTCCCACTGGCAGTTTGGCATGCACCACTACAGCTGGTGCATCGTACAGGAAATTATTAGCGTGATGGAACAGGTCCCCCCGAACTGTTGGATTCTATTATCAGGAGGTTCAAAACTACTATCATTGGGCGATGCTGATCGTTTAGAAAATATGCTCGCAACTGGCCCGAGTGTCTTTTTATTGTCAAGCGGGTTGCAAGCCTGGCGAAACGATCTTCATGCAATGCAGTTTGCATGCGCGATATGGACTAGCATTTGGGACAAAGAAAAAATGTTTGACGAAATAACTGAATTCGAATCTTCAATGCTGAATCTAACTTCCTGGGTCTCAGATACAATTAGATCGCATTTAAATATTGTCGCTAGAAAAACTCATAAATACAGTCATCGTGCTGTGAATAATAGTTTTCGTGATTGTATGAATAATCGATGGAGAAATGAATATGTTAATGTTAGTCTCATGCTGTTGAGAAACATATCGGAAGAATTGCACGAAAAATGTCCACTTCATGTTCGTTTTCATTATGCAAGAGACAAGTGCATTGCTTCCGCTCAATACGAATATCCAGATATCATTGATCCTGAGGATTCTTGCGATGGTGATCTCAAGAATCGTTATGCAGTGATAATCTACTTGACTGAATCGGGTCACGAATTTGAGCTAGCCTTGAAGGGAACATCCAGTTTCATGTCGAGTTTTCACAGCAGTGATAAATTCCAAGATATCGTAGTTGCAACTGGTAATTTGTCCAATTGGGAAGATTCTAGACGCCAAACATTCCTTGAACACTTGGTATGGTGGAACAGCAGTGTGTCTGGGCGATTGTTGCATCTGATTCCGCCTACAATCAACAAAGATGATGTCGCGCATAAAATGGGGAAACACAATTGCTGCGGCTGGTCGGAATTTCAAAAATTGGGCGTGTTTAACCTTATTCAATACGAATCAATTCTGGTCATAGATGCCGATGTTCGGTTTTACGAGCCAATATCTTCTCTTTTTAAATGCCATACCCGCTTTGATTTCCTGTCTACCGAAGATCCACAGGTTGCGCTTCAAGGGGGCTTCTATTGGCTACGTCCAAGCAAGCAAATATTTTACAAGATGCGGCAAATGCTTCGAACACCAGGACTGTTTGAAACGTACTCGGGTTGGAACAATTCTGGCCCTATATTCAACCAAAAGAGAGCTGACGTAGACAGACGCCGTAACGGTAAAAATTTGCAATCATTCGCTATAACCACTCCCCAAGGATTCCTGTTCTATTTTTGGTACATCTACAAGCATAATCTTCGCGCCGCGCAACTTTCTGTGTGCACATATAACTTTCGATTAAACGATGTATCCAGCAGGGTTCAGTTCGTGTGTGTAAAGCACTTTGGGACTCTTTGGGAGAGGGGCATTGATCATGTGCGGCCAAAAGTCACTCACGGTTGCGCCAACCACATATTAAACATTAAATCTATGAAACGCTCAACCTCGTAGAGAATAATCAGCCCAAAATTCAAAAAAGCACACGTAGCACACGCCTATGGATACTATTGAAAACACTAGGACTCGACACTCGTAGTTGATTTTACGAGTAAAACTAAAAATGATTACTATTATAATAGTGCTGGGTCGCGGAGAGTGCACTCATTTGGCCGGATGAATTCGATGGAAATTCTTTGAACAGCTCCCATTGGAGTTTCGAAGCCATGGAACCTTATACAGTCAATAATGAGATTCAAAAATATACAACTGATGGGTCCAATGCGTATGCCATTGGAGGTTAGCTACACATTGAAGCAAAAGGAAATATCTCTTCCTCTCCAACTGTTTATGCGAATGCGAGGCTTCGCTCGTTGTTCAAAATGGAATTTAAGTATGGCAAATTTGTGATATGTGCCAAGCTTCCTCGCGGCGAAGGTCTCAGGCCTGCAATTTGGATGTTGCCAACTTATAATAAATTCGGCGTATGGCCGAATAGCGGCACCATTGATATAATGGAACATATCTCATGTCAATTGGCAAGCTCGCAGCTACTGTTCATACAGAAGCTTACAATAGCTTGCTTGGCAACGCACAGCAGAAATCAATCGACATCGCCATTGACGACTTCCGAGAATACAGCAGGAGATGGACTGAAGATCTAATTCGCAAATGATAAAACAGGCGATTCTACTACCTGGCCATTTTCTGAAGTATTTCATCTGGTCTTGAATGTTGCAGTAAGTGGAACTTTTGGAGGTTGCTGTTTGCAAGATCAGTCGAACGTTACATTGGACCCATTGTTACCTCTACAAAAAACCTTGATAATTGATTATATACGAGTTTATGATGAGCAATGCGCCAAGGATGGAGGTAAGTTGCTGCCTTAGCTATGCAACCTTTTTAAAGATATATAGAAACGCTTTGGAATCGGACTTCAAACGGAGCCCTTAGTTGTTGTCCAGGTCTGTTAAGCTGCCTCGGCTACAACGCAACATATTTATGCTCACGTGATTGCAATTATGTTGTAGATAAATGTACAGGAATTTCTAAAGACCCATACAAAACCGGAGAAAATCTCTTGTTGTACCGGAACAGTAGAATGTGTGGAGTCGGATGGAGAGCGGGTTTTATGCCTTGACACCAATGAATGCAAAGATTTATCGATAAAGACAAATTGTGATGATGCAATCAAAGAGCAAAATGAAAATTATTAGATTATTATTGGAGTTGGTGTTGCAGCGGCTACCTAGTTCGTTTCCGGCGCCATTTTGGTTTTATTCTGAAGCGCAAAGCAGTGAGTAATGAGAAACATATCGACAACGCATCCGGTTTTTCCTATTTTAACTCTTAATTTTAAATATAAAGCCACAAAGCAGCATAACCTTGTACCTGGTATCTAAATCTCGATTCAAAATTCGACAGTAGACCCTAATAATAAAGTACTCCCAGAAGGCACCACTAACTACTCATCACTTTATATCAACCGAAAGCGAGCCATTAAGAAAGATGGATGAAGTGAGAGAGCAAGATCGTTACCTTCCAATCGCGAACATCAGTCGTATCATGAAGAAGTAAGTACGAATCTCTTTTTTGGTAGTTCATCCTTTGAAAGTATGCGAAGGTCGTTGCCCCCAAATGCCAAAATAGCAAAGGTAAGTAGATTAATTGATTTATGATCCTCGCGTATTGACTATGAATTTCTCGAATAAAGGACGCCAAGGAGACGGTACAAGAATGCGTTTCTGAGTTTATATCATTTATTACCAGTGAGGCAAGCGATAAAGTGCAACAGGAGAAAAGGAAAACAATCACTGGTGATGATATATTATGGGCTATGGGAACTCTGGGTTTTGACAAATACGTGGATCCATTGAAAGTGTATTTAGCGAGGTAAGCTAGTTGATCTGCATTTATTTGACACATGAATAATATCGACGTAGGTATCGTGAATCAGTAAAAGGAGAGAAACCTGACAAGGAAGACACTGCTAATCAAGGAGGAGGAGCTACTGGAGCATCTGCTGCCCCTGCTAATGCTTGATTCATGCATCAAACGAAAACCCTTGTTGTAGATCCTAATTGATTCTAGAGACTTCAATATATATATAATAAACGAATTCGTTGTTTGCGGTTATCGATCGAGTCTACTGCTTCCGGGTCCACTTCAAGAATAGTTTAGACATTTCGAAAATTGATGGGGGCAACGATGTTGAAGATTTAACAAGTTTCTGCACAAAAACCTGCACAGCATTGGATCCAGCGATTAAATATATTTCGCTTGGGCTACGAAAAACCAATTTCAAGGAATCTTGGACGAGAATTTGGGTATCAGTTGGCATCAGCTTGCGGTTCTGTTCGAGTAGTCTTCTGTACACTCTGTGCCATCCATACTCGCCTAGCTTGTTATAAAGGGTGAAAGCTGCTGTCTTTTTGAAAACTAGGATGCCTAGTAATCCCAATGGGTGAATCATGAGGAAAAAGTAGTCCGACGAATCGGTAGTACCGGTACCCCCGAAGGTATTCAAAATTCAAATACAGTGGAGTTTCGTTTTCAAAACTTTTTAAAAGTTGATTTAATTATAATTAGTACAGTAGATTTTGTAATTGGAGGTTGGCGATACAAGAAGCAGTGAGAGCATCATCCTGGCTTTTGAAAGTGGAATACATGTATAAATTGTTGATATCAAATATGAACTGTGCGAGGAAGACAGCTCCGTTCACCTGACAGAATATTCGAACTCGTTTGTACTGTTCTTCATCAGTCCAATCGCTGCTCACGAAAAAGAAGCCTCGACTTTGCATATGGTAAGCGATTTCTTCATCAGTTGGATTTCGAACAATGCTTCTTTGAAATTCACCGCTGGTAGGAAGTGACTCCCATCGAATTTCGAATTCTTCTGTTGATATTGATGCCCCGAAATCAGTTGAGTTATTATGGGCCAAGTTTCTGTTAGAATCAAATTGCCAATGGTCATTCGTCGGTTCTGTCATTTCGATATCAACGTGTGATAATCTGGGAGTTGCAATGGAACGAACCATAACTAGCTCATCAGGCTGATTGGCTGGAAGAGTATATATTGGAGGATGGTCAAAGTCGAAGTCGATTGCGTGGGCATCCATCGATTGGTTGTTAATTAGTGGGGTAGGTTGCTGTTTGCGGTACTCCTTGAAGGCACGGTACTTGTACTGTGACCAGTCGTTTCGAAGCTTTCTCCCGTAAGTGACTGCATATATATCAGAGAAAAGTACAAGTGTCAAAAGAACAAAATACATGGCTATTTCCCCCGCCTTCATGTGAGGGTTATTCGTGTATGGCGCTGCACAGGTTAATGTTGAAACAACATCAGTTCTATTGAATAAACTTACCAGATCCAAAGTCAACCAGAAGTGCTAGTGTAAGCCACAGGGATATTACCCATTCAATTACTCGCAAGTATGCATACCCTATTATGCACCGTGGACGAAGCAACTGTCGTTTGTACCAATGTCTGCGAATACTGATCAGTTTCAAATCGTGGTTTAAAAGAATGAATATGCTTACCCGATAGCCCATCCAAATGAAAACATGC
>Ga0209491_10007893_pt1 | contig 13816 bp, 12 predicted proteins | sample BON02_FD_187213 | JGI IMG/M metagenome (GOLD analysis project Ga0209491, IMG submission 187213) | Freshwater microbial communities from Lake Bonney liftoff mats and glacier meltwater in Antarctica - BON-02 (SPAdes) (version 2) | ecosystem: Environmental > Aquatic > Freshwater > Ice > Glacier... | reverse complement strand
CTGGGTCTTATTTTTACTGCCAGGACATTGTTTTCCCAATCCTGAGTCTGTATATAACAGGCGGGGGCCGCATGTCTGTACAAAGACGGTGATTGCGTGCATTCTGGATTGTCAGACAATAAGCTCGAGAAAAATCATCATGAATTTTGAATTTATTAAAATATATCCCTATCTCCACAATTCCCTCGACGATTGCGTTCTTGTCTATCTTCTCCCCTCTCAAAAGAGATGCGTGCACCCAATGTGTGTGATGACTACAGCGCATATGCATTGTGTTGGTTGTAATGGGTTGTCTGTGCAAACATGCAGCTCTAAAATCTGCATCTGCCTAGAGTTTCCCGAGTTCATACGAAGAACACTTACCAGTTTAGGGTTGGGAGTGGTTTTAATCGCTCCAGTCTCTGTCTGTGTTCTTCTTGTATTTTCGATAAAGCAAGAGCAGCGGCTTGAGCTGTAGCAGCAATCTGTGCCCGCATGGTTTCCTTTTCTGCAATTTCTCTCTCAACCGCAATTTTGTTTATAATACCAAGTTCTTTTTCGCCCACGACACTTTTACGTATGTGTGTAGGAGAGCGACAAATTAAGTGCTTGACTGCTTTGGTGTTTTTGTCATGCATATGGCGCCCAGGTTGTTTTGACAATACATACTCAGATCGTTGGCCGCTGTTCACGAGTTTGTTTTGAGATGAACTATTTTTCTTCGAAGCGCATTTTTCCTTGATTATGCCCCGAGAGATGATTTTGTCAAGCATATGGCGCCCAGGTTCTTTTAACAATACATTTTCAGGTCGTTGGCGGCTGTTCACGAGTTTGTTTTGAGATGAACTATTCCTCTTCGAAGCGCATTTTTCCTTGATTATGCCCCGAGAGGTGATTTTTTCCTTCTCGATTTCTTTTCGTGCCAGCATTTCCTCCTGGATTTTTTCCAGAAGACGAGAATTAAATCTCTCGTGTAGACGCTTTTCCCTCACTTCCAACTTAAAGTGATTTTGCTGTTGTTTCTTCAACGTTACTTTTCCTCGAGCAATACGATGTTTCCTGTGGGACTCCTCTTGATGATTTCTGATAGAATCGAATACAATTTTTGTCCTTTCCTCTTGTAGGTCTTGCGCTTTGCTTTTGCTATTGCTACCAACAAATTCTTCGCGAGAATTTATGGTGTCTCCTGGTGAATAAAATTCTTCTTCACTTTCTTCTTCCTCATTGAATCCTAATTGTTTGTCAGTGGAGTTTGGGGCCAGTTCTTTCATCACGGATTCCACTGTTTTGTTAGACGCCATGCCTGGATGCTGGACTGATTTCCGCAAGCGCTTGTTTTCCAAATTTAAACGACCTTGCCCGTTGTCAGGTTCACCAACCGCAGGGCTTGTGAGAAGAGAATGCAGTTCTCTCTCTTGGTTGTTCATTTCAGTGAATGTTTCTTGCTGATCACGAGAATTACTCCTCAGATCACTCAATAAAAATTCGAGTGTGCTGCACAGTACTTGTACAATAAAAGCACAAGTACGCTGCTTATTATTTTGTGTCAGAATTTTCCTGCTTATATACTACACACATATGTTTCAAAAATCTGCCCTCGGTCGAGGACAGCAACCGGTTCTGAAAAAAAAAACATTTTTTGTGCTTCCATAAAACTCGTTCAAATGTCATGTGTAGAGAAAATTGCATGCATTTACTCATTATCGTCAGGCGGCTGGAACTGTGAGGCATCGTCAAGTCGAATTGCGATCGGTCCACGTGGGTGTCTGTAATCTATGGAGTTCAATTCCAGATATATATACTTTTTCGAGATTTTTACCACAGTGGCAGTGACGAAATCACCGTCAGAAAAATCTGTTTGGGCTCTGACCTTGGCACCAAGGTAGACAAAGCAAGGCAATGTCGGTGTCGACTTTATCGCTAGAACACCGACGTTGCGATCCGCGTCTGTTGTAATTAGTGCGGCTCGTTCTGCTGCGACTCGAGCATCTCTGAGTGCGTCAGGCTCATTTCGCAGGAGTCGGAATGCGTCGATAATTTTCACGTACACATAATAAACGTTATCGTTAAAGCAGTCTGTGTAACTCAAATAGTAAGAATTATACACCACACATTGCACTATTCCAGGATGCCACGCTGACATGTGGAAAAATTCGTCGTTTAGGACACGAGTCTCGGCGATGTAGACTTGGACATGAGAGTACGGTGGAATCAAAACTGGTAGATCGTATTCTAAAGCCGGAAAATACGGTCCTCTTTCATAACGTCCTTGGATCGTTTCTGTATTGTTCGGAAACGCGCTGTAGGCTGACATTGTAAGTAATGTTTCGACCTACCGACAGAGCTCGATTATGCACAATTATTTTACGTTACCAACAATTTATATAGTACGTGTGAGTTAACCTGCATAAGAAAATAAAATGCATTGAATGGAGAAACTAAAAAGGCTAATAAGAAGCCTTTTCTACGGATATGTAAGGATCTACACCACCATCCATAAGCGGATGAAAATCAGCATAATGAAACCGAGAGAGGATATCTCTGGTAGTTTGAGCGTACGAGCTGCGACAGTATCCGACTCTGAAACATTGGCGGATACAACCGGATCATACAAATAGTCACCTTTACTGTACACGTTGCTTTCTGGACCCACAGAAAAGGCACCACGTCGTCCTGAAGCAGCACCACTTCCGGAAGCACCACCGCGTCTGGATGCGCCACCCGTGGACGACATGGACAAATCACTTCCTAAGAACCGTCCCGGGAAGAGGCGTGTAAGAGGGCGAGATGGTGTTGTATGAGGTGTAACATGGGATTGGGATTCTTAACTTTGGGGGACTCAATTGATGTAGTGATTTGCCCGGGCTGTCCGACGCTCTCAGACTGGTGCAGCGTAGACTTTATGTCTGTGTACTTGGCATCAATTGCTTTGTTTTGATGCGATGAATTTGTCGTGCGCCGAAAAAACACAAGACAAGGCCCACCAACCCCGAAAACACCGAGATAATAATCACTTGTGTTGTGCCAGTCTCTTTTTTTGGACGGGTGCAGGTATTATATTGGAAATACACAAAATCGTGCATTTTATCTTACATTATATGTGATTTATGCCATATTTGGACATCCAATCGATGTTTTTGAATTTTTATTTTTTTGGAAAAATCACGAGTTGCTCTGCGGCAAGTCACAGAAGCTCTGTTGCAAGATAATGTGACACACCATAGATTTTTTCTTGACATCACAAATCAAGATTTAATGCAAGAAAATGCAAAACCACAAAACATGTGATTTTCATACATTTTTGAGTGATTTATGTCATATTTAGACATGAAATCGATGTTTTTGAGTTTTTATTTTTTTTGGAAAAATCACGAGTTGCTCTGCGGCAAGTCACAGGAGCTCTGTTGCAAAATAATGTGAGACTCCGTAGAATTTTTCTTGACATCACAAATCAAGATTTAATGCAAGAAAATGCAAATTCACAAAACATGTAATTTTCATACATTTTCGAGTGATTTATGTCATATTTAGACATAAAATCTAAGTTTTTGAGTTTTTATTTATTTTTGGAAAAATCACGATTTGCTCTGCGGCAAGTCACAGGAGCTCTGTTGCAAAATAATGTGAGACTCCGTAGAATTTTTCTTGACATCACAAATCAAGAATTAATGCAAGAAAATTGCAAATACACAAATCACGCAAATTTCATACGTTTTTGGGGGATTTATGTCACATACAGGCGTAAAATATATGTTTTTGAATTTCCAGTTTTTGGAAAAATCACAACTTGCTCTGCGGGAAGCCACAGGAGATCTGTTGCAAAATAATTTGAGATGTTGTAAAAAAATTTCTCGAGATCACAAATCAAGATTTCATGCAAGATTTTCAGAAATGCATAAAATCATACATTTATCGCGTGTTTTGGATGATTTGTGTCACATCCAGACGTCAAATCGATGTTTTTGAATTTTCAGTTTTTGTAATCATCACAACTTACTCTGCCGGGCATCACAGGAGATTGATTGCAAAACGATTTGAGACTTTGTAAAATTTCTCGCAAAGCCACTGATGATTATCCAAAAACTCTCAAAACTCAAATAACCCCATAAATCGTGTTAATTTGTATGAAATGTGCGGATATATGACCCAAATTCGCGATTTCTGGGATATTGTATATGTCTTGAGATATTACCAACAATCAAAAAATCGAAAAATAGAGTTTTATACTCTGATATGACATAAAACACTCGAAATATGCGAAAAATTGTATGATTTTTTGGATTTTCACATTTCTTGTATGAAATCTTGATTTGTGGTCACAAGAAAATTTTCAAAAGTCTCAAAACATTTTGCAACGAAGCTTCTGTGAGTTGCAACAGAGCACCTTGAGATTTCAGAGAACCAGTAACAATTTGGAATATCGATTTCGTGTAAGAAAATCACTCGAAAACCCGTAAATGTGAGACAAAACATATTTTTGGCGAAGTGTAAATTTTGAGTTGAGTTCTGAAATATTATGCCAGCAGAAGTTCAGAAAGGTCTGAGAGTATCTGCAAAGCAAAATTGATGATATTTTATTGCGAAGGACATATATTGTGGAAATTGACAGAACGCAGGTTGGATGGTTGAAGAACGCATACAGCCTGTGTCTACAGAGACAGTCATATATAGGAGATCTTTCGTCGCGGAGATTGAGCATTTTGAAACTGAATGTCAATAGCACTTTTTTCCTATCACCCAGAGTTTCTGGCATTTCCAAATATTCTACAACACACGTCGGAGATTGTTTTCGATTTTTATGCATACAACTCATGCACAGACAGTATTCTCGCAGTGGAAGAAGGCCAGGGGCGTGTTTTGAGCGTGCGAGCCTCGGACGTCGAGTTTCCGCTGCAGACCAGCGACGAATCCGAAAAAGTCCGGGATATTCTTGCCAAGATCCAGGTATTCCACTTGATGTTGTGTTTTTGTTCTGGGCATGAAACTGAGGTTTCACCGAGATTTGCAACAGGATTTTGTTAATCCAGACTGATTTTGAGGATTGGCTTGGCAGGTATTGCAGAAGAGGGATACATCTCGGGGTGGCGTGAATGCACTATCCTCGGAGACGGTAGCATCATTGAAGGATCATCGTCAGCATCTGACAGATGTCGTGTCGTTGTACAGCACCTGCAGTTATCACGAAGAGGAAACACAATTGCGTCACGACGTGTGTTTTCTCGAAGTCACTTTCAGCCTGGAAGGCCTGCTCAATTTTACAAACAATTTTGCGGCAATTGTGCCAATCCTGTATCAGAGAGGGAAAGGAGCCATACCTGTGGCGTTACACCCCTTCAACGGAGCGGTTTGGGAACAGAGCCTCGGGGAGGAGAAGAGGTTGTTTATTCAGAGTGTTTTGCCGCCCCACAGCAGCAAGTGTGAGATGTGGAACAAGACGATTCGTATGCACAATTCGTTTGCACGTCGGAATATGATGTTGTGGAGTGAGATCGTTTTGCAGCCGTTGATAACCACGGTCTCTGGGAGGGATGATATGAAACTGGCAAATATGAACGAAGCAGAGCAAAAAGGGGGTGACAAGGAACAGTGCGGGATCGAGAAGCAGAGTATGGTCACGTTCACGGCATTACATGGCACTCTGGGATTGGTTTCCGAAACTCAGGAGCAGATGGTGAGGCACACGATACAGAAACAAATTGTGACAAACATGCTGTACACCACAGTGCGTCTCTTTGGAAACTCGGTCGGTGTGAACCACAACAATGATCTGTTCGATAACTTCCTGGCTCTTCTCGGGTTTGTAGTGCACATGACGGATTTGGGCCACAGCATGTATCGCGACGACATCATCACCGAAGATGCCCGTCATCGATGCAATAATGGCAGAGATTTTTCTCATGTCTCTCCAAACAGTCCTTTATTTGAGGGAGGCGACTGCGAAGACTTTGTCCAGACCTTTCTTCAAATTGTCAACTCTATCATGGAGGATTCCTCGTATTACGAAAGGTATCACTCTGATAGATGACCATGAATAAAATATCTCACACCGAGCAGCATGACACATAAATTTCAAATTCTATCATTTTGAGAGGTTGACAACAAATAGGAGAGCAGTGGGTTTCTTGGAGCTGATATTTTATTCACAAGTCTCGAAAATTTTGTCAAGAAAATTCATCTAAGATCTCACGGAGCACATTACCCTTGTTACAAGATACCGACAATATAAACTTTGCAACATGTTGTCAAAAATCACCTAAACTGATGGATATGCGTTTAGAATCTCATATTTTGAATGTTCTGGTGATTCAAAACTCAGAAATGTAATATCTGCAAATATTGTCCGAAATTCACGCAAAATAGCCGATTTATGTGAATTGTCCACTTTTTGTGGATTTTCGGTTGTTTCAAAATCCCAAAAATGTAAAATCTGCAAATATTGTCCGAAAAATCACATAAAATGGTCGGTTTTTGTGTGATTTGTCCACTTTTGTGGATTTTCGGTTGTTTCAAAATCCCAAAAATCTAAAATATGGAAATATTGTCCAAAAATTCACAAAAATGGGCAATTTATGCACAGAATCCACTATTTTTGTGGGTTTTCCCGCATACACTAGTGAAGAAGGATTCCTGGTGCTGGGACTTTTTTGACAAATCTCAAAAAATTTGTCAAGCAAAATTATCTGAGATCTCACAGAGTGCATTACGCTTATTACAAGACACAGACAATGCCAATATTACTCAAATGTCACACAAATGATAGAAATATATACACTAAATGTGGTATTTTGTTGATTTTCTGAGATACTCGGAAGTTGTGGGAGCAGAGATTTTTTTTGACAAGTCTTAACATTTTTGAGAGGCAACATTAACTGATGTCTGTAGAGAGAAAGAAATGGAGACAGAGAGAGAGAGAGGGAGAGATCTGCAAAACACTCATAGTCTGGACACATGTGAATTGTACCAGAATCGTTACAGAACATATACCCACACGTGAAAATGTATAATTTTTTGACTTTCGAATTTTTTGGGGCTTGTTTTGATACACAGAAAGTCTACGAAAGTAACCAACACGTGTGTTTTGTGTGCCTGCAGCGAGGTTGCGAGGCTCGCGATGGACGAAGGGAGCCGAGAAGAGCAGTGCAGCGCATTCTCTACGATCTTCTGTAATGTAGCGAGAATCCAGGACCGTGTGTACATGGCACGGGGAATATACGAGGAAGCCGGCTTTGAGGATAAAAACCACGCATTTTGTGTGGTGGCGCACGATTCTAGTCAGAGCTTCTACCTTTCTGTCATCGAATGTGTGACGCCTGTCCTCGTGATGCACGACAAAACAGCGGACGAGTGCAAATTCTTGCAAAAGAAGCTGGCAGACGTGTATTCTGCACAGAAGACGCCCCTGATGGTTCACAACAAAGAAATCATGCAAAAGCTATACAAGCACGTCGTATGGGTCGGCAAATACATCGTGTTTGAGGTCATGCGTCTCGACTCGGGCCCGCCCTTTGTCTCTCTCGGAGCAGGTTGTTACTATCCATACAGAGGTAAACATCTCTCTTTTCTCCCGTCTTTTTGCACTCGCATCACAGATTGCACTTCTGCGAATCGAGCATGTTTATATTTTGTCTCAGTGGCTAAGAACCTCGTGCCTTGTGCTTTCTTTCAGAACGGATCACCATCGACAATGCAAGCATTTCGGAAACTGTGAGGAACAAAATCCAGGGCCTACCCCAAGGAGGTCGTTTGGTGCTTTTTATTGTCGAGGCTCTCGTTTTGGAAGTCCAAGTGTACGATTTCTTGTGTGCCCATTGTTTCAAGGCCGGCACGGACAAACTTTCTGAATTCAGGGTGGAGAGGCCTGTTTTCGTCGAGGAAATGCGGGTGCACTGTGCGTTCTTGTCAGCTATGCTGCAGCTCTATGTTGGCCACAGCTACAGCGACTCGTTCGCACTGATGCAAAAACGCACCGAGTTGTTCTTTAAGCACAATCAGGCCGTTTTCGACAATGTTCCGGTGGGGCTGTTCACGTCCACCTGTGTCACCGGAAACCTGCTCCACGTTGAAATCGAAAAAGATCTACAAAACAATGGCATTCACGGATCGACACCTGTCTTAGTGAAAGCGAATATTCAGAAACTGAAAATTCTCGTCGATGAATGTCATTCATTGCTCTGTGATTTCGTGAAAATATGCACCAATCAAACAATATATAGACCAGACACCGACAATACCATGCCAATCTCTGAAAACACGCTTCAGAGTTCTTTACACGTGGTTTTTGTCGAGCAAAAACTCCGCAGAATTATTCACGTCATGAAAAACGAGCTCTGTGGGAAATATAACGATGAACTGGCATTGTATGTTCACTATCTTTCCACTCTGCTAGATACAGAACACTTGCATTGCAGACATGCAAATTTTCTCCTGTGTTTGTTGCACCTTCTCTCCGTCAAAATGAACCTATTTCTTTAGTAATTCTTAAGATTTCAGTGTTGTACGTCGCGAAATTGAATCTGCTAAATGGGGCTGTAGATGAAAAGGGATACGTGCAAGACCCCTGTCTTCCTTTGAGCCAGAAATCAAGAATGGAGCAGAGCCAGCGTCATGATGCCACTTCCTATTTTCAACCGATTCTCTCCCTGTTTGTATGTGTACATCAATCCCAATAGGCACTTCTGTATTCTGGCGCAGGAAATCTGAGATACCAGGAGTTATTTTCCATCTCGCGCACTTACATAAACAGATCTGTGGCTGGTACCGGCGTACTAGGAACCCATTTAGTTACCCTCACCGGTCTTTCGGCATTCATGTATTTTAACATCTATTGAGAAAATTAGACAATGTGACAACAACCAGCAAAAAACGCCCGCTCACCTTCGTGAAATAAAAGACTGCACTTTTGATGTCCAAAATAAAAATACTATAATATTGCTTTCTGAGTCATAATAAAATCAATTTTCTCTTTGCTTGTTTATCTTACTCAGCTTGTAGTAAATTAAATCCTAAATGAACCAGACTTTGAACTTTTTCTCGATTTGCCGTTTTTCTGCTTCACTTCTCGGTCGATGGATTCGAAAATAAATACAAAAGGTGACTATTCAAATCCGGAAAAAGAACAGCAAGTTTATCTCGCAATTGGCTTTACAAAAAAGACAAATAAAACCTGTCACGTATCGCAACATTTAGGCGCATTTCTTCTGTATCTTGGGATTTCGAGAATTTTCTATTTTGGGAAATTTTACAGACTCAAGCCTATATAAGTAGCATCGATTTCTCTCTGCAAAATCCTCAACACTTGTCTTTCGGATATTCTACTTGCTCTCAGTGGGGAGACTCCTAGCTATGTCAGGTTCTCCATTGTTTTGTACAGAATCTGGCAATCCGTTCGGCATTCGATCTTCTGAGGCATCAAGTTCTCAAGAGTCGGTTTTGTCGAGCATTGGTTCAAGCCTTTATTCACAGCCGGCAGAATCTTTGACACAAGTTTATTATGGTCCAAGCCAGCAACCAATCATGACAAGCGACCATTCCGATGATTTTTCTACGACTCAAGGTATCGGATCACATAATCTTTTGGGAGAAGAACATGAGATGAATGTAATGACACCAAATGCTTGTGAAAGTTGTGATGATGGAGCAACCACCACGCACGAGCCACCAGAGATAGAAAATGTGAGGGAGAATTTGAAATTAGCATTCACAGAGAGATTTTTGGCGGCTGGAAAGGAGGTTGAAAATGATGCTGGAAATGATTCTGGAAAGAAGGCTGAAAAGAAGGCTGGAAAGGAGGCTGAAAATGAGGGTGGAAAGGAGGGTGGAAAGGAGACTGGAGAGGATATGATTTTAGAGCAAAATGATGCAAATTTTAAACTCGCCTTGGTGTCGGCGGAAACAAAGAAGCAAGATAATAAAGAATCGCGCAAAGGAGGCTCGAAAGATAAGAAGACCGAGTATGTCAACAATGACATTTCACCATCGATGCCGAGTATGCTATTCGTTCCTGCACAAGAAAAGACCTCGACAGTGGAAACCTGCGTCGTTGAGAATCCAGCAAGAACTACCCACGTTCCAGAGACATTGGCGTTGAAAGTCCAAAATCTTGAAGAAGACGCAGTAGAACATGAGTCTCCTGAGAAAGCCGAGGCAAAACAATCTCCTGCGAAAGTCGAGGAAAAGGTTGCCAAGCCGACAACTCCTGACGAGCCGAAAGTCGAGGAAAAGGTTGCCAAGCCGACAACTCCTGACGAGCCGAAAGTCGAGGAAAAGGTTGCCAAGCCGACACTGAAAAGGCACAAATCTCACGTAGTCGTACATCCCGAAGGAAGACGTGTGGTACAGTCCGTTTTAAAAGGGACAGAAGAATTCGATGCAAATATTGTTAGAAAGGCGAAAGAATTTAAGCAAAAGAATGCTAAAAAGGAGTCGGAGAAAAAACAAAAAGGGGAGGGGGCAAAGGGTGGAAAAGGCAAACCGAACGAGAGCAAGGGGACTTTTCAGGCGAAGAAGGTGGAGAAAAAATCGAAGAAAATTTCTTCTGACAAGTCGGTGGAAGTGGACAAAGGCAAGTCGGATGTAGAAAAGGATGGTGAAATTTTTCTGGCTGACGTGCTTGGCGACATTGACATTCAAAAAATTTCTCAGGAGGAAGGCGTGTTGTTGTTGGAAAGATTGCAACTTGCTCAAGTATCTTGTGAGGACATTGTTCGTTGCCTGAAAAAAAAAGTCAAATCTTTGACTGCTTCAAGACCGGTAGATGAGGATGAAGAGTCCGAAAATAAGGCCAAGATCGAAGAAAGTCAAGCCAGGATCATAGAATACACGGCCAAATTGGCAGAGTTTGCTCGCGTGATGAATCCACTGTCAAAGAAACTCTCGGAGCATAGTGACAAGGAACTAGAACGCAGCGCCAATAGTGTCTACAAGGTGGGTGGCTTGGTCACAAAACCAAGGGATGAGATGGACTGTAGTGACCCACTTTTTTTGCTGGACAATGTGCATGACAAGGCACCGGAAGATGGTGAAGGGTCTGCACAGGGCTCTGGAGCTAATGCACTGAAGAAGCGTAAAAATAAGGACACGGGTAAAAAGACAAAGGGTTCACGGGATGACGAAGGTAAAAAGCGCAAAATCGAAAGTGATGAGACGCCTGAGGCCGACAACAGCCTCAGTGTAAAGCTGATTTTATATGCTCAGATTCGACGTTTAGAAAGTGATGTTAGTATTTACAAGGACTCTTCTATGTTGAATCTTCAAGAGAAGGAACGCAAAGCAGCGGATAACACACTCTTGAAAAACAAAGTACGGGAACTCACTTCCAAGCTCGAGGGCGTCGAAAATGACAATTCGAAGACGATTGCACAAAATGGGAAATTAGAGAAAGAAGTCGAACGGTTGAAAGCGTCGAAAGGTCGGCAGAATTCTTCATTCAACGATAAAATCGATGCCCAAATGCTTCGAGAGAGTGCACTAGATGCTCGTATTGATGCACTAGAAGAAGAGTTGAAAAGCAAGGGAGAATCGTTAAAGGCGGTGGAAAGGGCTTTGGAAGAGACGAGGGCTGTGGTAAATGCTGCAAATAGTGTGGTAGATGCTGTGAAAGCTTCGTCAAGGGCTCCGAAATATACTTTTGAAGAGAAAAAGGAGGCTGCGAAGGTTGCTGAGAAGATTCCTGCAAACGAGACAAATGTTGCTGCGAAGATTCCTGCAAACGAGACTAAGGCTGCTGCGAAGAATGCTGCAAGGGAGGAAAAGGCTGCTGCGAAGAATGCTGCAAGGGAGGAAAAGGCTGCTGCAAAGGAGGCAAAAAGGTTGGAGCAGTTTAAACCAAGTCACCGTGTTATATGCAAAATGAGTCGACAAAAGTCGGTTGGAGGTTCTCAAAACAGACTGCGTTCGAAGGCAACGATGGAAGAGAAGAAAGTGGCTGCCATGAAAGCAAACGGATGTTAGTGTAGAATTTTGGGAAACGTGTTTTGACATGTATCTGGACTTCAACAATCGTGTATATACTTTTATTTCTCTTTGTATTTGGAGCAAAACAACTGAACCGTTCGTGTGAGTCGGTCAATTTATCTTCAAATATCAGCTTGTTTGTGTTTATGTCGTCAGGACGCGAAAATCGTGCCGTTTTATTTATCCAGTATATTGGATGTGCTTGTAATTTTTGGTAAAGTTTTATCAATAAAATCTCATCTCACTTCGAATGTTATCGTAGTAAAAGTCGTATTGCCTTTTACTTTTATTCCCGTGAAATTTCCACAATTGAGTGGTTTTGTCCAAATGTCTATTCCCAAGTCAGAGTTAAGAGCAACAGGTATATAAACAAGCAATGCGGTCCCCCTGCAAGTGCCGAAAGCATATCGCCCAAAGGGATTCTTTTTGTGAAATAAGCGTGTGTTGAACGTTTTTTCGGTCGCAAAACGAGCGCAACGTTTCGTGCTTCGCTGCTAGAAATGCGCATGCAGTCGATTTTCGCTGTTTTCGCGTGCTCGCTTCTTCTGTTGGAGTGTGGCTTCGTGGGTGCTGATGTGCTTGATGCGATGTTCAAGCTTGGCTCACGCACCGACGAGCCCGTGCTTGTCCCGGGTTTCAGCAAGGATTGGCAGTTGGCGGCCTTTCACAATGAAACTTTCGAGGGGTGTGACAATGGATGTCTCATGGAAATGCACCGCCGCAATTTCATGAACGTCATTGATTACCCTGAACTTACCACTGTCGCCTTTATGGGAAGCCCCGATCTGCTCGTGAATATGTCCATGACCATGTTTAATGAGAGCATTCCGCGTATTTCTCGCTCGCAGATGGCCATATGGAATCTTGACCAGCTCATCTCGGTCGAACGTGTCTCGATTGATTTTTTGGTGCAGAAAATCGCCGTCTTCTTGGAGTTGGCCCCGGTACTATATGCGCAGATGCTCAAGTCTCTGCAATACACAATGACTGTCGTATTGACGTGGGATTTTGTGGAGTATTGGGTTGCATTCGAACGTGTCTTGATTGATTTTGGGCTCGAAATCGTGACAATTGCCTTGGATTTCTCTTATCGTGAGCACACTGACCTCGTTCACGAAACAGTCGGAATCATCTTGTTGTTTTTCTGCATCATTCAGCTGGAAGAAATTAAGTGTAATGAGATGATGGAACAGAAGATCCGCATCGCCTTTTATCGACTTGTCAAAGCGAGCAAAATTTGCCAGACAAAGAAGCATTTTGAGCATTTTCTTCACAAGCAGAAAATCCGCAATGCCTTTTCGGGACTTGTGGTCAAATATGTTCTCGTTAAGGAATGCAATGATATTACGGACAATTTGGGATATTTTACTGTCGACGAAAAACAGATGACGTGGTATATGACTCACAAGGACGTACACCGCTACAATATGCATTTTGTCATTGCGGAGCTCCGCACCACGAAAAATTTTAATTGATTGAGTTGCTATCCGTGTTAATAATAAAAAGCTCAGATTGACTGTGTGTCTTCACGCGTAAGACTCCACGTGCTTTCCTCCAAATGATTAAAAAAAAGAAGAGATACACTGTACTCTTTGTTTGTCAGAAACTACAGGCAGAAACTACAGTAGTTTCTGCCCAAGTGCAGACCCGAAACCCTGCATCATGAAAATCTGTGTGGACCGTACTATTCTTTACGTGGGCGTGGGCATTCTCTGCGTGTATCAACGGAGTTTTTTATGTGGGCTCTTGTGTATTCTTGGCACTATTATACTCTCCTGCGCTGTGGAGACGTATTTCTGCGAGCTCAATGACACATCTCTCACCCAGGTGCGTCAAATAAATACTCATTCATTATTTTAGTGTTTTCCTCAACATTTAGACCAAA